>Ga0307374_10004665_pt1 | contig 22713 bp, 21 predicted proteins | sample OX3MG_FD_202532 | JGI IMG/M metagenome (GOLD analysis project Ga0307374, IMG submission 202532) | Soil microbial communities from Risofladan, Vaasa, Finland - OX-3 | ecosystem: Environmental > Terrestrial > Soil > Coastal area > Acid sulfate soil | place: Finland: Risofladan, Vaasa | collected... | reverse complement strand
TCCTCTCGTTGCGGCACTGCCTGAGAAAAAGGATTACCCCCTGATTTCAAAGGTAATCCGCGCCAGACGCGGGCGACTGGTCCAACCATTTTGTCTACAGAGAATCTCCTTTACATTCGGTCAAATGACATCACTACCGTCGGGAGAAAGGAGTTGGCGGATCGAGCGAACGCGGAATAAGATGCGAGTATGAAAACCCGCATTCCGCGTCGCTGGTTTCAATTCAGCTTGCGAACGTTTTTGATTGCGCTCACGGCGCTGGCCGTTTGGCTGGGTATTGAAGTCAACCGAGTGCGCCGGCAGCGCGAAGCGGTCGCCGCGATTCTGGCCGCCGGCGGCAAAGTCCTTTACGACTATCAGCTTTACGACTATCAGAATGTTCTGCGGAAGTCCTTCACCCCCGACGCCGAGCCGGCGGCGCCGCGCTGGTTGCGCAAGATTATCGGCGAAGATTTTTTTCGCGACGTGATCGATGTCGATCTGAACCGCACGCACATTACCGACGAATGGCTTCGGCGGCTGAACGACCTGCCCAAGATCGAGAATTTGAATTTGGCATATACGCCCATCACCGACGCCGGCATCGAAAGCCTGGCGAAACTTGGCTGCCTGAAACGGGTCACTCTCGACGAGACGCGAGTCACGGATCGTTCGCTGGCGCACCTCGCGCAAGTCAGTCCGGAATTGACGATGCTCGGCATCGGGGGTCCCGGCGTCACCGATGAGGGGTTGTCGGAAATTGCGCGCTTCGAGCGGCTGCAAAAGCTGTTTCTCAGCAATGCTGCCATCACCGACGCGGGCTTGCGGCATCTCGAAAAGCTGGGCGAATTGGAATTGCTGTGGCTCGCTGTGGCGCCGATTACCGACCGCGGGTTGGAGTCGGTGACGCGCCTACACCAACTCAAGCGGCTGTTTCTGCTCGAATTGCAAGTCTCCGACGCAGGGGTCCAACGTCTGGACGCGATGCCGTTCTTGCAGCGACTCGCCATTACCCAAGCGCCCATCACGGATGCCGGGGTCGAACGGCTGAAGCAATTGAAATGGCTCAGGCAGCTGGACCTTCACGATACGCACGTCACCGACGCCGCCGCCGCCGATTTGGCCTCGGCGATGCCGATGTGCAAGATCACCACGGTTCCGCCGCCGTGACGGCGAGCCCGTCGAACGCTTCCCAAGAGCATGAGCGGGCCGCGTGGACGATCACCGGGGCGTCGGCCGGTTCTTGGTTTCAACCGCGCTCGGCAAAGGGTAACATGGAACGGCCGCGGCAGGCGCCGATGCCTGGATCATTGAACCGCGCCCCGAAATCGCTCCTTCCGAATTGCCCCGCCAAGCTCGCTCTTATGTCTTCACCTCTTTGGCGCCCGACCGCCGAGCAAGTCGCCGCCGCCAATCTCACCGCGTTCATCGGTTTCGTCAACGATCGTTACACTGCCGGGTTGACCGACTATGCGTCGCTCTATCGCTGGTCGATCGAGCGGGCCGAGACGTTCTGGCAAGCCGTGTGGGACTTTTGCGGCGTGCGGGCGAGTCGCAAGTCGGCGCGTGCGGCAGTCGATTTCGATTGCATGCCCGGCGCCCGTTGGTTTCCGGACGCGAAACTCAACTTCGCCGAAAACCTGCTGCGATATCGCGACGACCGCCAGGCGCTCGTCGCCTGGAACGAAAGCGGCTTTCAGCGATCGCTGAGCTACGCCGAACTGTACGAGCAGGTCGCCCGGCTGGGGAAGAGCTTGAAGGCGCTGGGCATTCGGCCTGGCGACCGCGTGGCGGGCTACTTGCCGAACATTCCCGAGACGATCGTCGGCATGTTGGCCGCGGCCAGCCTCGGCGCCATCTGGTCGCTCTCTTCGCCCGATTTTGGAATGCAAGGCGTGATCGACCGCTTCGGCCAGATCGCGCCCAAGTTGCTGTTCACCGCCGACGGCTACCACTACAACGGCCGTCGCTTCGATTCGCTGCCCATCGTCGAGCAGGTCTGCCGGCAGATTGACTCCATCGAGCACGTCGTCGTGATTCCCTACGCCAGCGGCCCCGCTGCCAGCGGCCCCGCGAAGATCGACGCCGAGCAATTGCCGGGCGGAATTCCGTGGGAAGAGCTCATCCACCGCTCGCCGGCTGGCCCGGCCGAGTTCGAGCAACTGCCGTTCGACCATCCGCTTTACGTGCTCTACTCGTCGGGCACCACGGGGCCGCCGAAGTGCATCGTGCACCGGGCGGGCGGGGTGTTGTTGCAGCACCAGAAAGAGCAAGTGCTGCACTGCGACCTGACTCGCGACGACCGCATGTTTTATTTCACGACCTGCGGCTGGATGATGTGGAACTGGCTGGCCAGCGGGCTGGCGGTCGGCTGTACGCTCGTGCTCTACGATGGTTCGCCGCTGGCCCCGAACGCGCAGATTCTGTTCGATCTGGCCGAGCGCGAGCGCGTGACGCTGTTCGGGACGAGCCCGAAGTTCCTTTCGGCCGTGGAAAAGGCGGGCTTGGAACCGCGCCGCACGCACGACCTGTCGCAGATGCGGACGATGCTTTCGACCGGCTCGCCGCTGAACGACGAGAATTTCGATTTCGTCTACGACAAGATCAAGCCCGACGTGCGGCTGTCGAGCATTTCGGGCGGCACCGACCTGTGCGGCTGCTTCGCACTGGGCAATCCGCTGCTGCCGGTCTATCGCGGCGAGCTGCAATGCCGCGGGCTGGGCATGAAAGTGCTGGTCTACGACGATGAAGGCCGGCCGATCGTCGGCCGCAAGGGCGAATTGGTTTGCGCCGCGCCGTTCCCTTCGATGCCGCTAGGCTTTTGGAACGACGCCGACGGTTCGAAGTATCGGCAAACGTATTTCGAGCGGTTTCCCGGCGTGTGGTCGCACGGCGACTATGCCGAGATCACCGAGCACGACGGGATGAAAATCTACGGCCGCAGCGACGCCGTGCTCAACCCCGGCGGAGTGCGGATCGGCACGGCCGAAATCTATCGCCAGGTCGAGCAACTGCCCGAGGTCTTGGAGAGCATCGTCGTGGCCCAAGAATGGGACGGCGACGTGCGCGTGGTGCTGTTCGTCAAGCTGAGGCCTAGCGTGGAACTCGACGAATCGCTCATCGGGCGGATCAAGGAGCGAATTCGCCGCAACACGACGCCGCGGCACGTGCCGGCCAAGATTCTGCAAGTGGCCGACATCCCCCGCACGCGCAGCGGCAAGCTGGTGGAGCTGGCCGTGCGCGACGTGATCCATCAGCGGCCGGTGAGCAACGTCGAGGCGCTCGACAATCCCCAGGCGCTGGAATGCTTTCGCAACCGGCCGGAGTTGGCGGGCTGAGCGGGTTAGGCGCCGCAGGGGACCAACGGTTCGTGACTGCCGCAATCTTGCGTGCAAGTTTGGCCAGCTTCGACTTCTGCGGCGATTGAAAGGCGAGCTTCACCGGGCCGAGGCGAGGGCTGGCCGTTGCTGTTGCCGTGCGAAGCAGGCGGCGAGGCCATCGCTGCTGCGCGCCCTTGGCCATCTTGGGGCTGCTCGCCGGCCGAGCCGGAGGCGTCCCTTGGCGAGCCGGAGGCGTTAGCCTCCGTGTTCTTCGGCGCCGCCGTTGCGCGATTCAACACGGAGGCTGACGCCTCCGGCTCGCCTGTAGTTGGCGACGTGAATTCGCCCAACTGCCATTGCCAGGGGCCGTCGAAGCTCGTCTTGCGCGGCGAAAGGCCGAGCGATTGCGCGGCGCGGCGCAAGGTGCGGGTCGAAATGCCGCAGTCGCGAGCCTGGCGAAACAACTCGCGCGACGCAACCGGGCCGTCGGCCAGCGCGGCCAGCAGCCAACGCGCCGCCGACTCGCGCTCGTGCCGGGCTTCGAGCCGCCGCGAGAGCGGAGCGATGAACTCGTCGGCCGAAACGTCGAGCGTCTCGCGGCTCCAGACCACGGCGCCGTCGACGATCTCGAACGGCCGGGTCGGAGCGGGGACGGCGAGATTGTTCTTCACCGTCGCCAGCAGCTTGCGGCCGGCGCGGTCGGGGTCGTCGGCCGCCAGGTACACGACCGGCGCCGCGTTGCACAACGCGTCGAGCTTGCGGGCGGCGGCCTGCCCGCCCGCACGCGGCAGCGACACGAGCGCCACGATGGCGATGTTCGCCAACTCGGCCAGCTCGGCGAGGTTCGCCAGCAGAAAGCCGAGCAGGGCCGGGCTCGGCGGCTCGTGGATGTTGCCGGCGAACGCTTCGAGGTTGTCGATCACCAGCAGCCGCACGTCGGACGTGCCGCCGATGGCGCACGTCAAGGCGAAGACGCGGCGGCGGAGCATCTCGAAGGTGAACTTCACCTCCTTGGCGGGCGAGTTCAAGGTCAGCGAAGCGATCCGCTCGGGTGCCCCGCCGGCCGCGTCGATCCGCCGCCGCAGCACGGCGCGCGGCATATCGCCCGCATGCGCGATGACCACGTCGGAAGGATGAATGACCGAGGGCTGGGCGCCGGCGCCGGGCGCGCCGGAAGAGCCAGCGGCGGCCGCTTTGCGTTGGGCGGCGGCCCAGCGGGCGTCCTCGCCGGCCGAGCGTCGGTAGGCCGGGTAGCCGGCGGAGATGCAAGCGGCCCAGTCGATCGCCAACAGGCTCTTGCCGGCGCCGTGTTCGCCGGCGATGACCGTCACGCTGCCGCGCGGCGCGTGAGCGCGTCCTTCCCAGACGAACAGCTTCTCGTCGACTTGGTCCATCGTCTTGAGGGCCACTTCCGGCGCATGGAAGTCGGGCTCCTGGGACCGCTCGGCATAGGTCCACGGCGCCCGCGGCTCTTTGGCGGCGCCGTTTTTCGAGGCGTGAGATTTCGCGGCGCCGTTGCGCTTGGCGGCGTTGTTGGTCGGCATGACAAGCTCCTTCGAAGCGAGGCGGGGCCGCGGCGGGCGGCGAGAAAGGAAACGCGTCCGTTGGCGTCCACCCTACGCGACGAGCGGCTTGCGGAGGGAGTTTGACCGGCGCCATTGTCGCGTTTCGCTCCGCGAAACGGCGGCTTTGCGTTGGGCGGCGGCCGATAAAAAGGGGACATTCTACTTTTTCGCGAGGCCGAGAGAGGAGATGCTTGCGCTCCCGAAAAAGTAGAATGTCCCCTTTTTCGCTCACGTGGCGTCGGGGTTGCGATTGAAGACGCCGGTGTTCTTGTCGCGATGCTGGTCCTTGTACTCCCAGACGATTCGCTTGTCGTCGGCCGCCAAGACAGGCGGCTTTTCGGATTTTTTCTCGCTGGGCGAAATCGCGGCGGGCTTGTATTCGACGTCCATCGTGCCGGTGACGCGAATCAGCCCTACGTCGGCGCGCACGTCGACGTCGATCTTCAAATGGCTGCTGGCGCGCAAGGTCTCCCCGGTGTCGGGCTGCACCTCGACGCGGCCCCAGACCTTGCCGCCCATGCTCAGCTTCCAATGCTCTCAAGACGCCGAAGCCAAGTTGCGAAATGATCGCAACGGTCACGGAGGGTCTCCAATCCGATTCGCCCGGTCACGATTGGCCCATGAATCCGTTTCTTGTAGGCCTTGACGATGCCAGTGATTCGCCGAGAAGGACACGTCTCTATGCCGTCGTCAATTGCTTCGGGGCGTCCTGCTTCGTCAAGGATGCGGGAGAATTGCTTCTCTAATTGCTCCGACGACGAATGACTCAGCGGCGCAACAACCGACGTCAGAACGCCCACATCGGCGAATGCCAGCGCCTCGAACTCATGCAGTTGGACGTAGGGAATAAAGAACTGCGGACTGAACTTTTTTCCCATTACCCCAACAATGTCCTCCAGAAGCTTGGCCTCAACGTGCGACGCTCGCTCGGCCCACGCGAGAGACCTGGCATTCACTCGGCCCGGCCAGTCATCGGGCATCGCATAAAAATCCATCATCGTTGTGCAATACCGGCCTTCCTTGAGGGTGCGGGCAATGTCCTGCCGGGCAACTTCCCACTTCTTGACGCCGCCACGCTTGCGATTCCTGCCGGGAAGCACCGCCCAGGACGCAGTACCATGCAACGCGAGATACCCGGCCAACTGATCGCGAACGAAAGTTTGCTCGGTTTCGCCTTCCACGATGACCACCAGCTCATTCATTGGTCGGGCCCCCCCGAACTACGTTCTTCTGCCAGAGCTCTCCGACGGAGTAATCTTCAAGCCATGTGCGCAGGGCCTCGGCGTCAAGACGCTGAAAAGTCGATCGCCCCTGCTGGCGGCTGACGACCACGATCTCGTCAGGCTCGAAGTAGTCAAGGAGCGTCGGCGACTGCGTCGAAACAATGACCTGCGTACGTTCTGCCGCAGACTCAATCAGGTCAGCCAACATCGAGATTGCGTAGGGATGAAGTCCTAGCTCAGGTTCGTCGATGACGATTGTCGCCGGTGGCTGGGGTTGCAAAAGCGCGGTCGCAAGGCAGATAAACCGGATCGTCCCGTCAGAAAGCTGGTTCGGCTGAAACGGAAAGTCGCTGCCTTTCTGCTGCCATTCCAAACGAACCTGCTCATTGGCTCCCCTCTTTTGCGGTCGGAGAAGGAAGTCGTCGAAGAACGGTGCGATTAGTCGCACCGTGTCACGAATCAGTTCGTAGCTTCCTTCTTCTTCCTCTTTCAGATGCAATAGAAACGCCGCGACGTTCGACGCATCGTGCCGGAATCGTTCCCAATCGCGCAGAGATTGGTCGCGACGCATCGGGGCGAGTGCGCTCGTATCATGAAAATGATAGACCGTCCAGCTTGACACGGAGTCATAAACATAGTGACCGACGCCGGCGAATCCCGGATTTCTGTAGCTTTTCTCGTCTTTAATCGATTTCAGAATCGACTCTTGGCGACTGGACGAAGTGCTCTTGCTATTTTTATATCCAGTCGTCTCCGATGCTATCAACAGCGAGCCCCCGGCTGTAGGTTGCAGAACATGTTCGTATGAGTTTTGCCCGAATTCGATTCGTGAGAAGATCTCTCTCGTTGTCTTAGGGCCAAGGAAGAGAAAGCCATCGCTGCCCCCGGCTTCCAAGACGTACTTTTGGAATGCTTCGTCTGCCATAGCCCGAAGCATTCTGAAGTAATCGACGAAGTTGCTCTTGCCCGCACCGTTGGCGCCGATTAGGACATTGAGATTGTGAAGCCTGAAATCCTCGAGGGCTTCAATAGACTTAAACCCTTTTAGCGTGATCTTGTCAACCGGGCGCGCCATCACACCTCCTCCAGGTCGCGGACATTTCGCACATCGGCATTCTACCTGCGCCAGCGGCGCGCTGCACTGCGGAGCCGGCAGCTTTCGCATCGATGGCGATTGGGATGCTGACGAAGGAGTCGAGGCTGGCCGCGTCGGCGGTTCGCCCGATCGCCGCGCTAAAGGCTGGAAAGCCTGATCTACCCCGCGCGACGTGCGACGCGCATTTGCGCCCGGGCCTGCAGTTCGGCCCGGTCTCGGATGGCCATCAACTCGGCCGTGTTCGCGGGACGCTGGCGAGCCGATTGCAGTTGCTCTTGAGCCATGGCCGCGTCGAGTTGCGAGGCCGGCAGGGCGCGGTTGGTCAGCACCGAAACCACGTTGTCGACGACCTGTACGAAGCCGCCGTCGACGTAATATCGCGTCGCGCAGCCGCCGGCCGTCACCCGCATCTCGCCAAAGCCGAGCCGGCCGATCATCGGGCTGTGCAAGGGCGCGATGCCGATCTCGCCATCGAACAGCGGCAAGGCGACGAACTCCGCCAACTCATCGAGCAGAGTCGTCTCGGGCGTCACGACCACCAGTCGGATTCGCTTGCCGTCGGAGTGAGGGGCGGCGTGTTCGGCGTGTTGTTCGGCCATGCGGGATTTTGGATTTTCGATTTTGGATTTTCGATTCGGGGCGCGCGTGTTCCCCCTACATGCTACCTACTGCCTGCCGCCTACTTCTGCTGCTGCTTCTTGGCTTGCTCTTCGGCCTGCTCGATCGGGCCGACGTACATGAAGGCGCTCTCGGGCAGGTGATCCCACTTGCCGTCGGCAATTTCCTCGAAGCTGCGGATCGTGTCGCTCAGGCTCGTAATTTCGCCGGGCTTGCCGGTGAAGACCTCGGCCACGAGGAACGGCTGCGACAAGAAGCGTTCCATGCGGCGAGCGCGGTGCACGACGAGCTTGTCTTGTTCGCTGAGTTCGTCGACGCCCAAGATGGCGATGATATCTTGCAACTCGCGGTAACGCTGCAGCGTGCGCTGCACGCGGCGGGCGATGGCATAGTGCCGCTCGCCGACGTACTGCGGGTCGAGAATGCGGCTCGACGAAGCCAAAGGATCGACCGCCGGGTAAATGCCCTTTTCACTGATCGAGCGCTCGAGGTACAAGAACGCGTCGAGGTTGCCGAACGCCGTGGCCGGCGCGGGGTCGGTCGGGTCGTCGGCGGGCACGTACACGGCCTGCACCGAGGTGATGGCGCCCTTGGAGGTCGACGCGATCCGCTCCTGCAAGGCGCCCATTTCCGTGGCCAACGTCGGCTGATAACCCACGGCCGAAGGCATGCGGCCCAACAACGCGGACACTTCCGAGCCGGCTTGCGAGAAGCGGAAGATGTTGTCGATGAACAACAGCGTGTCGGCCCCAGTGGTGTCGCGGAAGTATTCGGCCATCGTCAACGCCGACAACGCTACGCGCAAACGGGCGCCGGGCGGTTCGTTCATCTGGCCGAAGACCATGCAGGTTTGCTCGATCACGCTGCGGCCCGTGTCGCCGATCTTGGCTTCCTGCATTTCCAGCCACAGGTCGGTCCCTTCGCGGGTCCGCTCGCCGACGCCCGCGAACACCGAGTAACCGCCGTGGGCGCTGGCGATGCGGGCGATCAGTTCGGTGAGGATCACCGTCTTGCCCAGCCCTGCCCCGCCGAACAAGCCCGCCTTGCCGCCGCGGACGAACGGCGCCAACAGGTCGATCACCTTGATGCCCGTCTCGAACAACTCGGTCTTGGTCGACAGGTCGGTGATGGGCGGGGCGTCGCGGTGGATGCTCCAATATTCGTCGGCCGCCACGGGGCCGCGGCCGTCGACCGGCTCGCCGATCAGGTTGAATACGCGGCCCAGCGTGGCCTTGCCCACAGGCACCTTCACGGGGCTGCCCGTGTCGACGCACTCCTGGCCGCGGATCATGCCGTCGGTGCCGCCCAAGGCGACGCAGCGCACGCGGCCGCCGCCCAGGTGCTGCTGCACCTCGCCGACCAGATTCAGCTTGATGCCCTTGTGCTCCGACGAAATCTTGACCGCGTTGTAAATCGCCGGGAGGCTGTGCGGAGGAAACTCGACGTCGAACGTCGAGCCGATGATCTGCGTGACGCGGCCGATATTCTTGCCGCCGATTGCGTGTGGGCTGGTCGTTACCATGATGATGCTTTGCTTGAAAAACTCGTGGTTTGCTTGCGGCTTTTTTTAAAGGGGATGTGGGGATGGGGAGGAGATAAGGGGATAAGAATTCAGAGGGTAGATCAAACTGCGTGGCGTTCAGGCTAAAAGCGATCGACAGATCTGTTTCTTCCCACAACCGCAAGGGCTACGGGTTCCTCTTCTCTGTTCCGGTTCGTGAAAGCAGCTTCGACTCGTTGCGAATTCGAAAATCTTTCGAGAACAGAGAAGAGGAACCCGTAAGTCCCCAACGCTCGGCTATCGCTAGCGGCGCTGGTTCCATCGTCGGAAAACTCTCTGGTTCCTATCCCCTCATCTCCTCTGCATCCCCACATCCCCTTTTAAAAAGCGTTTCTTCTTCTGGCGGTCTCAGCCACCTGTTCTATCGCAGAAGATCAACCCTTCAGCGCCTCGACGCCGCCGAGCACTTCCATGATTTCGCCGGTGATCTGGCTCTGCCGGGCGCGATTGTAGGTCATCGACAACTGCTTGATGATTTTGTCCGCATTCTCGGTGGCCGCCTTCATGGCCACCATGCGGGCGATCTGCTCGCTGACGGCCGCGTCCAGAAAGCACTTGAACAGTTTGATCCGGAAACTGGTCGGCACCACCTCTTCCAAAATGCTCTCGGCCGACGGCAGGAATTCGTATTGCGATTGCCCGGTCTGGCCGGGCTCATGTTCGGTCGCTTCGGCGCCGGTCAGCGCGCCCAACGGCAGCAGCGTCTCGACCGTGGCGATCTGCCGGGCGATCCCTTCGAAGCGAGTGTAGGCCACGTCCAGTCGGTCGAGCTTGCCGGTGGCGTAGTCGTCGAGATAGCGATTGGCCAGCAACTCGACTTCTTCGTACGACGGTTTGTCTTCGAAGTGCGTGTACGCGACCTCGGGCGTGATCTCTCGAAAACGGAAGGCCGAAATGCCGCGTTTGCCGGAGACCTCCAGCGTGACTCGCGGCTCGGCCTGCTGCAGTTCCTTGTAGCGGGCCAGTCCGGCGCGCTGCACGTTCGAGTTGTAGCCGCCGCACAAGCCGCGGTTTCCGGTCAGCACCAACAGCGTGGCGTGCTTGGTCTCGCTGCGCCCTTCGAGCAACGGATGACTGACTTCCAAGCCGGCGTGGGCCAAATCGGCCACCAGCGCCGTGATGCGCTTGGTGTAGGCCGTGGCCGCGCTGGCCCGGTCCATCGCTTTTTTGAAGCGGGCGGTGGCGATCAATTCCATCGTCCGCGTGATCTTGCGGATATTTTTGATCGACTTGCGGCGTTTATCGAGAGCGCGGGCTTTAGCCATGATTAGACCTTCGCGGTCGCCGCCTCTTTCTTGCCTGCAAATTGTTTTTGGAACTCGGCGATGGCCGCTTCCAAGGCCGCCGCCGTGTCGTCGTCGAGCTTCTTGGTCGTTTCGATCTTGCTGCGAATTTCCGACTTCTGCTCGTGGATGAAGGTCAAGAAATCCTTTTCCCATTCGGCGACTCGCTCGCGCGGAATCTTGTCGAGATGGCCGCGGGTGCCGGCATAGATGCTGAGCACTTCGTCGGTCACGTCCATTGGCTGGTACTGGCCCTGTTTGAGCAACTCGATCATGCGGTAACCGCGATCGAGCCGCGACTGTGTTTCTGCGTCGAGGTCGGTGCCCAACTGGGCGAAGGCCTCCAATTCGCGAAAAGCGGCCAAGTCCAGCCGCAACCCGCCGGCGACCTTTTTCATCGCCGGAATCTGGGCGGCGCCGCCCACGCGCGAGACCGAAATGCCGGCGTTCATGGCCGGTCGTTGGCCGGCGAAGAATAAGTCGGGCTGCAAATAAATCTGCCCGTCGGTGATCGAAATCACGTTCGTCGGAATGTACGCCGAGACTTCGCCTTCCAGCGTCTCGATGATCGGCAGCGAGGTCAGCGAGCCGCCGCCCAGCGCGTCGCTGAGCTTGGCCGATCGTTCGAGCAACCGGCTATGGCAATAAAACACGTCGCCGGGATACGCCTCGCGGCCCGGCGGGCGACGCATCAAGAGCGAAAGCTGGCGATAGGCCACGGCCTGCTTCGACAAGTCGTCGTAGACGATCAAGGCGTGCTCGCCCTTGTACATGAAGAATTCGGCCATCGCGGTGCCGGCGTAGGGCGCCACGTATTGCAGCGGCGCCGGATCGCTGGCCCCGGCCATGATCACGGTCGTGTAGTCCATGGCCCCGTGGTTGCGCAAGGCCTCGACCACGGTGGCCACGGTCGATTCCTTCTGTCCGATGGCCACGTAGAAGCACTTCACGCCGGAATTCTTCTGGTTGATGATCGCGTCGATGCCGATCGCCGTCTTGCCGGTCTTGCGGTCGCCGATGATCAACTCGCGCTGGCCGCGGCCGATCGGCGTCATGGCGTCGATGGCCTTGATGCCGGTTTGCATCGGCTCGCGGACCGGCTGGCGTTCGGCCACGCCGGGCGCCATCGTTTCGACCGGGCGGCGCTCGCTGGTCACGATCGGGCCCTTGCCGTCGAGCGGATTGCCCAGCGGATCGACGACGCGGCCGATCACGGCGTCGCCCACGGGCACGCTCAGCAGTTCGCCGGTGCTGCGGACTTCTTCGCCCTCGTTGATCGCCAGATAGTCGCCGAGAATGATCACTCCGACCGAGTGCTCTTCGAGGTTGAAGGCCAACCCGGTCACGCCGTTGGCGAAACGGACCATTTCGCCGGCCATCACGCCCGACAGACCGTAGACGCGCGCAATGCCGTCGCCGACTTCCAAGACGCGCCCGACTTCGCGCACGTCGATCTTCGAGTCGTATTGCTCAATTTCCTGCTGGAGTACCGAAGCGATCTCGTCGGCGTTGAATTTCATGGACGCTCCTATGGATCATTTGAGATCGGATCCGCTCCAACTGCGTGGAGACCGATCCGTCGTAGACGGTGTCGCCGATGCGAAACACGACGCCGGCCACCAGGCCGGGATCGACCTTCCGCTGCAATTTGGGCTCGGCCGACAAGACGCCGCGCAACTGGCCGGCGATGTGTTGGGCCTGGTCGTCGCTCAGCGGCGCGGCGGTCGTCACCTGGACGCGGATGCGGCCCCGAAGCTGGTCGAGGAGATCGCTAAAAGCGAAATAGATCGCTTTGAGATAGCGACCGCGGCCGTGCCCGGTCACAACCTTGAGAAAGTTCGAAAAGATGGGCGAAACCCGGCCCGCGAAGGCGCGGTCGACCATCGCCGCCTTTTCCTCGCTGGAGATCATGCCCGAGGCCAGGATGTCGTCGATGTGAGGATAGCGGCTAAGCACGTCGCGGAGCACGGCGCGGAACTCGTCGAGCACCTCCTCCGACTGGCCCGCCTTTTCGGTCGCCGCCAACAGGGCCCGCGCGTACACCGTCGAGATTTGGTGCGCGGCAGGGTCGATTTCGGCGCCTTGAATGGCCGCCGAGAACTGTTCTTCGTCGAAATCAGGCATGGCTGGGCGATCAGTTGCTGCTTACGTGCTGAGGCTGGAACTTGGCGAGCGCGTCGGCGATCAGTTGCGAATGGTCGGCCGGGCTGAGCCTGGCCTTGAGAATCTGGCCGGCCAGATCGACGGCCAGGTTGGCGCTGGTTTCGACCAACTCCTTGAGCGCCTGGTCGCGGGCCGTTTCGACGTCGTGCTTGGCGCGAGCGGCCTCGGCGGCGGCTTCGGCCTTTGCCTTTTCGAGGATTTCCCGGTGCGTGTGCTCGGCGTCGCGCCGGGCTTCGTCCAGAATCGCCCGCACTTCGTCGTGCGCCGCGGCCAGCTTGCGTTCGTACTCGGCCAGCATCGCCTTGGCTTCCTGGTGGCTGCGTTCGGCGGCCGCGATCTGCTCGGCGATGCGGTGCTCGCGTCTTTCCAGGCCCGTTGAGATCGGCCCCCAGGCGAATTTCCAGAGGATTCCCAGCAGCAGGAGAAACACCACGAAGGTAAAGATCGCCAGGTCACCCTTGATCTCGTCCGCTTTGTCGTTTGCGCCTTCCACTCCGATATGCTCTAGGTGCTCGTCATGGGCCGCATCGGTTGGCTCGTGCTTCATGGCACCGGCGCCCGATTCGCCCTGAAAACCAGGGGCGCGCGTACCACAGAAAGCAACGAAAACGATCGCTACACACACACGGAACAGATGGGATTTCATGCGACATCGCCTCGGCGACCGACGTTTACAGCACGCCATATCAGGTTAGACCTGCTGCCAGCAGATAAACAATGCGAAAAAGGTGAAGCCCTCAATCAGAGCGGCCGCAATAATCATGGCCGTCTGGATATTTCCAGCGACCTCGGGCTGCCTGGCCATGCTCTCGACCGCCGAAGCCGCTAGACGACCGATGCCGTACCCCGCGCCAATCACGACCAAACCACAACCGAGGGCTGCCGTCAGATTGATCAGCGTCCAAGGCTTACCGGCGGCGGGGCCGCCTCCGGCGCCGCCTCCTGCGCCCTCCTGCGCCATGGCGGGCGTCACCACGAGCAGTGCAATCACCGACACTAAGGCCAAAACTCTAGCCAACTTCGTCACAATTATTCTCCTTTGGTTTAGTTAGATCGTGTTTCAAGAACAGGGTAGGGTAAGCAATCGAGGCCGCGGCACTAGTGGTGGTGAACCGCAGCGCCAATAAACAGCGCCGACAAAAATGCGAACACATACGCCTGCAGAAAGGCGACAAACAGCTCCAGGATGCTAAACAACGTCGCGCTTATCACGCTGATGAACGTCACAAGGAGCCAATGCCCCCAGCTTTGATGAGCTGCCAGCGCGATGAGTCCAATAATACCCAAGAGCACGACGTGTCCGGCGAACATGTTTGCCAGCAGACGCACGCTGAGGATGAGGTGCTTGATGCAAAGACTGGCGACTTCGATCAAGAAGATCATCAACTTCAGTGGAGACAGAACGAGCGGCAAGTCCATGTGCGGCACTTGGTTCTTCCAGAAGCCGAGAATGCCGAATTGCTTGATGCCGGCAGTCAAAGTCGTAGCAAAGGTGACGCATGCCAGTGCAAGCGTGACGCCAAAGGAGCCGGTAGGCGCGCCCATCCATGGCAGCATCCCGAACAAGTTGCATGTCAAGATGAAAAAGAACATCGTCCAGAGGAGAGGGGCAAATCGCTCCGCTTCATGCTCGCCCATTGCCGGTTTGCCAATCTGATCTCGCACGAAGACTACCATCGCCTCAAGCAAGTTCCACAACTTGCCGCGAGGTACGAGGCTCGTGGACATACGACTGCCGATGCGGGAAAAGGCGAACACCAAAATGACGCCGGCAAGCACCTCCAAGACCATGAACTTGGAGATTCCGAACCCCGATTCCTTATCGTGCAGGTTCTTTAGTGTCGCGAATGGCTGCGGGATGACGATTTTCCCCGACAATGCGCGATTGAAATCGGCCACCGTCGCGCGCGGATGGTCGCTCACCAAGTGCGGAATGAACGAGAAGTGCTCCTGCACTTGCTCGCGGCCCTCGAAGTGGCGCCTCCACATGAATTTCGGCACTTCGAAGAAGTAACTGTCTTTGATGTGTAAGATTGGATCGGCCATGCGCTATCTCCCTTTCCAGGCCGCGCCTAGAGCGGCTCGCGACGACCGAACGACGCCGACCAAGAGCAGCGTTTCGACCGCCAGCGCCAGCAGAAAGAAAATCACCATCCAACCGAGCAAGCCGACCCGAAACAATTCAGGCGCGGCCAGGCGGCAGCCCAACCCGACCGCCAAAGGCGCCAGCATCCGCACGAGCGTGCCGCCGAGAATTCCGCCGACAGCGTGCGGCGTGTTTCGCAAGCTGCCGGCCAACACGAGCGCCGCCATCGCAGCCAGCCAACAAGTCGCGTCGGCCACGGCAACCGCTACAACCCCCGCCGAGCCTTGGCGAACATAGGCAAACCAGCCCGCCGCGACGCCCGCCAGAACGGCGGCCGCCGTCAGCAGCAAACAGGCCGTCGCCAAGCTCGGCGAAGACCGTCGCGCGACATGAGTTGCGGAAGACTCGCTCACCGTTGCCAGACCTGGTTTTCGATCTATTTCTTTGATTGCGTCGGCGGCTGCCTGGTGATCGCCAGCAAATAGGCGATTCCGGAGACCACGCCAACCGCAAACCCCGCCAGCCCCAAAAACCCGGTCCCCCAACGCTTGTCAAGCCACCCGCCGGCCAAGCCAGGCAAGACCATCACCGCCGCGACCGCCAAAATCCTGGACACCCACTCCATCGCTTCAGCGGTCGGCGAAGGTCGTTCGGGCGGAGTATCCACAAGCCAACTCGCCGAGGCCCATGCGTCCAACAAGGCCCAGCAGCCGCCAGACGCATCGAGCGGCGCCCCGACGCAACGCTTTGAAGGTACGCCTTAAGCGCCTGCGCCACAGCCAGTTGCTGCGCCCAGCCCGCCTGGATGAACAGGCCGTAGCAACAAGCCCATTTTCAAGCCAATTCTCCGGGCGGCAGCTTGGAAGCGGCCAATCTAACGGAGCCGTTAGGGAGTGTCAACGGACTGGAGCGGTAAATTCGTGTTTTTTTTCACAAAGTCGGATCATCGTCGTAAATAATTCCATGAGAATGCGTTACGAAGGCAACGCTGCGCCGAGATCGGGGTGATGGCAGCTCGACTTGTCGCTTTCAGACGCTACCTGGGGCGGTGTTGAGCTAGCCCGTCTTGACCCGCATGATCCAAACCAACCAGAATTTCATATTTTTACCCTCTCTTGTTGCGCAACTCCTTATTATGAAATAACATTTGACTTTCGACGCATGTCTGAGGCGCCTCCGCTTTTGGGTCTTAAGTCGTTGCGTTTTGCGTGCGCGCTGGTTAGACTTGAAATTGTCGAAATTCTTCGCATCGTGGCTGGTATCCTGTGGCTTGAAGTTCATAGGGTGAACGCCTGTAGCCGATGGCTTGGCAAGGTGCGGAGAATGACGGCGTCGGCTGGTCCCTCCCTCTTAAGAATGGTCCCTCTTAAGAATGGGCTTGCCAGGAGCATTGATTCGCTTACTTGCTCCTGGTTTAGGTGCGGCAAGAGTAGCGGCAGAAATCGTCGCGCGGGCAAAAGCCGCTGTGAGTGTAGGCGTCAAGGACGACGTAGGAGCGAAACCCAAACGCCGAGCTTGGCGGCGCTATACAGGTTGGCAGCCCGGAGAAGTCCATTGATGACTACAGAGAGCCTCAACGGCTACACGATGAAGGATTTGGCCCAAATGGCCAAACGCCGCGGCGTTCACGGCTGGCATTCGATGCGCAAAGACCAGTTGGTGCAAGCCTTGGTCCGAGCCGCGAAGAGCGCCGCCGCCAAAGGCAAGCTCAAGCAAAAGGTCGCCGCCAGCCGGCGTTCGGCCGTAGCCCGGACGACCCCATCGCGACAGGCAAATTCCGCCGCGTCGGTCAACGTCCGTCACAAGGCGACGGCGACCAACGGCGCCAGCAAGACCAACGGCGCCGCCAAAACGACTCACGCGGCCCCATCCGCTGCGGTCCCATCCGTTGCGGCGCCGCCCCGCAAGACCAAAAGCCCCCATGCGTTGCGACGTTTGGAGCAAGCCAAGGCGAAGCTCAGCCACTCGAAAAACCTCGCCGGGATGACCGTCAACGGCAAGTCGCATCACGTGACCAAAGACCGCCTGGTGGTCATGGTGCGAGGCCCCTATTGGTTGCACGCCTACTGGGAGCTGACGCGTCAAGGCGTCGAACGCGCCGAAGCCGCCTTGAGCCAGGAATGGCACGCCGCCAAGCCCGTCTTGCGGGTTCTGGAAGTCTCCGGCGGCGCCACGACAAGTTCGGCCGAAACACTGGTCCGCGACATCGAGATTCACGGCGGCGTCAACAATTGGTACATCGACGTCAACGATCCGCCGAAAAGCTACCGGATCGACATCGGCTACTTGGCCCCCAGCGGCAAGTTTTTCGTTTTGGCCCGCAGCAACGTCGTAACCACCCCCAAGGCCGGTTCGAGCGACGCGATCGATGAGAACTGGAGCGAAGTGGCGGAAGATTTCGACAAGATTTACGCCATGAGCGGCGGTTATTCCCCCGAAGGCCCCAGCGCCGAACTGCAAGAGCTGTTCGAAGAACGCCTCCGCCGCCCGATGGGCTCGCCCATGGTCACTCGCTATGGCGCCGGCGTCGAGGGCTTGCTGCCCAAGAAACGCGACTTCAACTTCGAAGTCGACGCCGAATTGATCGTCTACGGCGTGACCGACCCCGGCGCCCACGTCACGCTGCAAGGCGAACCGGTCAAGCTCAGGCCCGACGGCACGTTCACGGTCCGCTTTAGCATGCCGAATTGCCGGCAGGTGATTCCGGCCGTCGCCTGCAGCCGCGACGGGTTCGAACAGCGGACGATCGTGCTGGCCGTCGAACGAAACACCAAGACCATGGAGCCTTTGATTCGCGACGGCAACGACTGAGCGTCGCGAGCCATGCGTAGGTCGGGCTTTCCAGCCTGACGAACAGAGTAGGTCGGGCTTTCTAGCCTGACAAACGGAGTAGGTCGGGCTTTCTAGCCTGACAAACGGAGTAGGTCGGGCTTTCTAGCCTGACGAACAACGTAGGTCGGGCTTTCCAGCCTGACAAAAAGTCAAGCACACGTCAGGTTTTTCAGCCTGACGCCCGTCAGGCTAGAAAGCCTGACCTACTGTCAGGTGGCGAGCTGCGAGTGTCCCGGGATATCTCCCACATCTTGGACGGATGGGATTTCGAGCCCGGCGAGGTGCAGGTGCGGATCGTCAAGGGGGACGACGGCCGCGACAAGATCCAATTGCGGCTCGATCTTGGGTTGTTGCAGATGGAACTCGACGGGCGGCCCGACGGCAAACGCCCGGAAAACCACGCCTCGTGGCTCGAATACTATCGCCAACGGCAACAGGAATACGAAGCCTTGAATCCTGACTCCCCCCCGTTCCGCCTCGATGCGGTCGCCTGCGAACGCCTGCTGCGCGAGGGCGTTCAGTATTACCATCGCTATCTGAGCTTCTGGCATCTGCAGCGCTACGAGCTGTGCGCCCGCGACACGAACCGCAATCTGCGGTTGTTCCAGTTCGTGCGCGAGCACGCCCGGCATGAAGAAGACAAGCGTCGCTTCGACCAATGGCGGCCCTACGTCACGCTGATGCACACGCGGGCCGTCGCCACCCCGCTAGTTGAGATCGGCGTGCTCGACGCGGCCTTGACGGCCATCGAGGCCGGGATCCGCGGGATCGAACGGTTTCTCGAGGAATACGACCAGACAGACCAAGCCGATCAATGCCAGGAGCTTTCGCAATTGCGGCATTGGCGCGACGAGGTGCAGGCTCAGGCCGTGAAGCGCTTGCCCCCGGTCGTTCCTAGCCCGCTCGATAACCTTCGCCGCCAATTGGCCGAAGCCGTGGCTGAGGAGCAATTCGAGAAAGCCGCCCGGATTCGCGACGAGATCAAGCGGATGTCGGAGTGATTTTGGATTTTCGATTTTGGATTGGAAAAACCAGCGATTTGGGAACAATGCCTGCGTGGCAGGGACCGCGGGTTAGCCCGGATTATTCATCAGCCCACACCAACCCGAAGCGCAAGCGAGGCGGAGCAAGGCACTTACCTCGCTGGCGCTTCGGGTTTGTATGGAGCGATTTGTCAAGTAATAGCTGGGCTGATGAATAATCCGGGTTAGGCGGGTAGCTATCCCCCTATTGTCGAATCCAAAATCCAAAATCCAAAATCACACCCCTCCGCCCGTCGCCTTGCCGCGCTGGGGCTCGAACGATATCATACCTGCAGTCCTCTGCCATGTTCGTGCTGCCAACGCACAATTTTGGGGAGCCGATAAGAAAGTCCGCTGGGCGCCTAATTTACGAACCCGGCCGCGTGTATAGCCGACGCCCGGAACTTGCGTTCCGGAACCAGCGGACGGATCACACAACCCGGGATCACGGCGCCCACATTTTGACATGCGGGCTCTCGAAAACCGCGTTGCCACGGCATTGCGGTGGAGGATTTTTAAATCATGCCCGACTTGCCCGCCGAACTGCCCGCCGAACTGCCCGCGGAGCTGCGCGCCAAGCGAGACCGGCTGCTGGCCGTGCTCGCCGGTTACGGCAGTTGTGCGGTGGCGTTTTCGGGCGGCGTCGACAGCACGGTGGCGGCCCAGGCGGCCCAATTGGCCCTGGGCGACCGCGCTTTGGCCGTGACGGGCGTCAGTTCCAGTCTGGCTTCAGGGGAGTTGGCCGAGGCTGAATCGCTCGCCCGGCAGATCGGCATTCGCCACCGCGTGCTCGCGACTGGTGAATTCGACAACCCCGATTATCGCCGCAACGCCCCCGACCGTTGTTACCACTGCAAGACCGAGCTGTATACACAGCTCGAGGGCTTGGCTGAACAGTTGGGCGTGGCGGTAATCGTCAACGGCGCCAATCTTGACGATCGCGGCGATCATCGGCCGGGCATGCAGGCCGCCGGCGAACACGCGGTGTGCAGCCCGCTGTTGGAGTGCGAATTCACCAAAGCCGACGTGCGGGCCTTGGCCGCCCATTGGCAATTGCCGGTTTGGGATAAGCCGGCCAGCCCGTGCCTGAGCAGCCGCATCGCCTATGGCGAAGAAGCGACCGCTGAGCGGGTGGCGATGGTCGACCGGGCCGAGCAGTTCTTGCGCTCTCTGGGCCTGCGCGAGGTGCGGGTGAGGTATCACAAGGGCGATCTGGCCCGGGTCGAGGCGCCGCTGTCGGAAGTCTCGCGGCTCGCGTCGCCCGAAGTGCGCGAGGCGCTGGCTCGCGAGTTTCGCGCCCTCGGCTTCAAATTCATCACGCTCGACCTGGAAGGTTTGCGTTCCGGCAGCCTGAACCAGGTGATCGCCCCCGAGCAGTTGCGCGTGCTGCAGTAGATCGCTGCTCTGTCCGACTTCAAGCTTACTTGAAGGGGATAGGGGGATGCGGAGGAGATGTGGAGATGGGAGCGATTCATAGCGCCGTCCAGGGGCTCGCGCCTTGCTGTTCTACACATTTTTCAGCCGAAGAGTCGGCCAGCGGGACTTTTTATCTAGCCCAGGCGTTTACGCGTCAGTATTACCCCGCATTTTTTCCAAAACCGCCGCGCCGCGAAGGCAGAGCAGCAATTTTTCGAGGCCGCCCCAAATGGTTTGCCAGCCGGGTTCGCCGTCGCTCTTGCGGCCCAAGAAACCGCCGAGTTGGGCCAGGCCGCGGAAGAACTCGCGCACCGTCTTGATCGGCTCGCGCTTTTTCAGCAGCAGCCGGACGGCGGCCAGCCACTGGCGAGGGACGACTTGGGCGGCCTTTTGCTCGGGATCGCGACGCGCTACCGTCTTCAGTTGCAGCAAACGAACCGCCAACACGCTCAACATTCCGATCACCGGCGCCAAACGGTCGCCGCCTCGCGCAACGAAGGATTGTAAATTGTGGGTAATACTGAGGCGTAAACGCCTGGGCTAGGTAAAAAGTCCCGCTGGTCGAGTCTTTGAGTGAAAGATATGTAGTACAACGAGGGCAAGCCCCTGGACTCGCTCATTTGATCCTCGACGCAAATGGCTTGACGGATCGGCTGCTTGCCGGCCGTTTTCGTGATCGAGTTGACTTGCCGCCTGCCGGGAAACGTTGCACTTCTCCGCGGCCGAAAAACTCACGAAGTTCTTCACAATTCCGTGTCGGGCTATCGCCCGCGATCTCGATTGCATAACCGGCGACGCATTGATCGCCGGGCTTAGCCCAGGCGGTTTCCGCACCCGTCTTCCTGAGCGGCGCTGCAAGTTGCAGCCCCGCGGGCAGATCTTCTGCGCTGCGTCGCCGGGGCGCCGTTCGAGTCTGCAGGGCCCGTTCGTTCCCGGCTATTTCCAGGGAGTTCCTAAGATGGATTTTGCGCGCTTGTTTTCCTTCCGCCGTCCTCAGTCTCGCCGTCCTCAGTCTCGCCGTCCTCAGTCTCGCCGTCCTCAGTCTCGCCGTCCTCAGTCTCGCCGCTGCAAGCCGGCGCTGTAAGCCGGCGCTGTAAGCCGGCGCTGTAAGCCGGCGCTGCGCCGATTCGATTCGCTGGAAAAACGTTATGTATTGTCGTCCGCCCCGGTGATCGACATGCTGTCCGCCGCCGTCGGCAGCGGCGACGACGTCAACATTTCGGGGCACGTCTCCGATTTCGATCCCAACGCCGGCGCCCTTTCGGTGGCGATCAGCGGCCCGATCACGACCAACGTCGCGGTCGATTCGGCGGGCGATTTCTCCTACACGGGGCCGGCCGCCCAGTTGGGAACGGAGCAGGCCGTCGCCACCGACGCCGGCACAGGCTTGTCGTCGTCGGCGGTGCAAACGCCCATCGAAAACGCCGCGCCCGTGATCCAAAACTTCACGGTCTCCCCGACGGGTAACGGCACGAACGTGCTGCTCTCGGGCAGCGTGCTGGACGAATCGCCCGCGGGACTGACGGTGAGCTTCTCGGGCATAGCGTCGGGATCGGCGACGACCGACGCCTCGGGCAAGTTCAGCTTCGTCGTCTTGGCCTCCGGCCTCGGCGACGTCACCGCCGCGACGAGCGACGTGTGGGGCGCCGTCTCGCAGCCCGCCACGGCGACCCTCAGCGACTCCGGTCCCGTCGTGCAGCCTTAACCCGCCGCAGGACAACATGGACGGGACGGTGACGATTTCCGGCACGGTGTCGGATATGACGCCCGGCGGCGCCTCGGTGAGCCTCTCGGGCGTGGTCAGCGGAACCGTGACCACTGGCTCCAGCGGCGCCTTCAGCCTGACGGCGCAACCGTCGGGCTCGGGAACGGTCACGGCTACGGCCACGGACGTCTGGAATCAAACCTCCAGCCCCGCGCAGACGACCGTCAGCCAGACGACCGTCAGCCAGACGACCGAGACGGCGCCGCTCACGATCAGCAATCTGATCGCGAGTTACATGGGCAACGGGTTTTGGGAGATCACGGGGACCGTTTCGGGCGGCGACCTATCGACCACGACTATCTCGTACAGCGGCACGGCCAACGGTTCCACCACGCCCGACAGTTCCGGCAATTTCAGCTTTGATGTGCTCACCAGCGGCCCGTACTACACGGGCAATGAGACCGTGACGGCGAGCGACGCCGAGGGCGATACGGACTCGCAATATATTTCCTTTGGGATGGCGTAACGCTCAGGCGTTGTCGGCGGTCAAACGCCGCGGGGCGGGCTTGTGGGGCGGCCTTCCAGGCCGTCTTTGGCCGACGGCCTGGAAGGCCGCCCCACGGCCAACGTACGTCTCGTGTTCGATCCTGCTCGCAAACGAACATTTATTGCCCGGCGGCGCCTCGAAAAACGCAAGGACCAAACGAAGAAAGGGTTCTTTCAAATGGGCTGGGACCGAGCGGGAAATCGGAGCCAGTTTCGAGCGTCAGGGGAGAGCCAGTGAAAGCTTGGCTCGTCTCGTTCGAAGGCGCATTTCTTAAGCCGTCTTGTTCTCTGTCTTGTT
>Ga0307374_10004662_pt1 | contig 22716 bp, 22 predicted proteins | sample OX3MG_FD_202532 | JGI IMG/M metagenome (GOLD analysis project Ga0307374, IMG submission 202532) | Soil microbial communities from Risofladan, Vaasa, Finland - OX-3 | ecosystem: Environmental > Terrestrial > Soil > Coastal area > Acid sulfate soil | place: Finland: Risofladan, Vaasa | collected... | reverse complement strand
GAGTCACCGGCCGGCCGTTCCGCGGCGCGGTTCGCGGCGAGATGCGCGACACGCTCTCGCGCATGACGTCAATGACGCTCGACGATGCGCTTGAGCCGGACGAGGTTGCCGCGCCAGATCCGGGTGAGCAGTGGCCGGGCGATGATCTCACCGACGGAACCACCCAACCACCACGGAAATTTGAGCGCTTCTTCCCAGGAGAAGAGCGTGCGCCGGGTGCCCATCGCGCGCAGGGTGAAGACCCCGGAACCGCGCACCACGCCGCGATGGTCGACACCCATCGCCGCACCCGGAACCCACCTTGTGATTGACATCGTGTCGACGAGACGGATCGGGCCGACCCTGGTCACGCAGTCGAACACCGTGCCCTCACCGCTGCGTTGCGACGTCTTGAAGATGATCGACTCCGCATCGGCCATCCACGCGGAATGCGTCTCGACGTTCTCGATCGCCGACCATGTTGCCTCGGGTGATGCCTCGACGATCGTGGCCACGCGGATCCTGGTACCCATGGACTGCGCTCCTGGCAGCGTGTCGCCGTGTGAGACGACCTTAGCTCAGACGCTCGACGACCATGGCCATTCCCATGCCGCCACCGACGCACATGGTCTCGAGGCCGATCGACCTGTCGACGCTGCGCAGGTCGTTGAGCAGCGTGGTGAGGATGCGGGCCCCGGTCATGCCGAACGGATGCCCGAGCGCGATCGCCCCGCCGTGCGGGTTGAACCGGTCGTCCCACGGGTCGATCCCGATGCCTCGGGCGGCAGGGATGACCTGGGCCGCGAATGCCTCGTTGAGCTCGACGACATCGATGTCATCGATGGTCATCCCGGCACGGGCGAGTGCCTGCCTGCTCGCGCTGATCGGCCCGAGTCCCATGTATTCGGGATCCAGCGATCCGAGCCCGGTGCTGACGATGCGCGCGAGTGGGGTGATGCCGAGGTCGCGCGCACGAGAGTCGCTCATCACGACAACCGCGGCGGCCCCGTCGTTGAGTGGACACGAGTTTCCGGCGGTGACCGTGCCGTCCTCGCGAAACACGGGGGCCAGCGCCGCCAGCTTGTCCATGCTCGTCCCGCGGCGCGGACCGTCGTCCCTGGTCATCACCTCACCCCCGTCGAGCGGTACGGGGATGATCTCGCGTTCGAAAAAGCCGCCGTCCTGTGCCGCCACCGCCCGTTCCTGGCTGCGCAGCGCGAACCGATCCTGCTCATCGCGCGAGATTCCCTCGCGACGTGCGACGTTCTCCGCCGTCTGGCCCATGGCGATGTAGACATCCGGCAGTGACTCCGGATTACCGGCGCCCAGCCGCGGGTTTCGGTTCTCGACCGTGTCGGGCATGCCGTTGACGAACCGCGACACCATCTCGATCCCCACGGACAGGAAGATCTCGCCCTCGCCCACCTTGATGGCATGCGCGGCCATGCGTGTGGTCTGCAGCGAGCTCGCGCAGAAGCGGGTGACGGTCGTCCCCGGCACATCGAGGCCTGCGAGCATCGCCACGATGCGGCCGAGGTTGAAACCCTGCTCACCACCCGGGCGCCCGCAGCCGCAGATGAGATCTTCGATGTCGCTCCTCGGGAGTTGCGGGATCTGTTCGAGCACCTTCAGCACGACGTGTGCGCCGAGATCGTCCGGCCGCCATCCGACGAGGGATCCCTTCCCGGCGCGGCCGATCGGCGATCGTCCGGTCGCCACAACCACGGCGTCAGGCATGTGCGCTCAATCGATTTCGAAGAGTTCCTGCGGCATCGCGTGCAGACGCTCCACCTTCCCATCTCCATCCAGGAAGTAGTCGTCGGAGATCCAGCTGTATCCGTGGGGAGTGCTGAATGCGGGATGCAGCGAGAAATACATGCTCCTGCGGATCGCCATCGTCTCGTCGTGACGTATGAGCGGGCGCTCCACCATGTCGTATCCCTGTCCGTGGAAGTGCACGCGCTTTTCTTCCGGCCGCCCATGCTCGCGCATGAACGCGTTGTAGCGGTCCCAGATGTCACGGCAGTCCGCGCCGTCGTGCAACTCGTTGAGGCAGAACCGCTGCGCCTCCAGAAGGAATTCGTGCTGATCGCGCATCTCCGGTGTCGCCTTGCCGAGCACGACGCTGCGGCCCAGCTCGCAGTACATGCCTCCCGGGCCGTTGTTCTCGATCAGGAGGCTGAACTGATCGCCCGGCTGGATGACCCGGTATTGCAGGTGGCGATTGACGATCTGTCCGGGTTGCCCTGCGGGTCCGGCGAACGCCAGGAAGAGGCCCTGCTCGCTGCCGAAAGAATGGCCCACCTGTTCCGCGATCGCGGCAACCTCGAGCTCGCGCATCCCCGGCTTGACTGCGGCAAGCGCCGCGCGCATCGCCTCGTCCTGCGCGGCTGCGGCCAGGCGCACCAGTTCCATCTCATCGGCGCTCTTCACCGCCTTGATCGGATCGATGACGTCCGATGCGTCGACGAAATGAGCGCCGTGCAGGGCGCCGGTCCGGAGCGCCTCGATGAGCGCAAAGGAGATGGCCGCGGTCCCCAGCATGCCGATCGTTCCGGTTAGGTGTTTGGCGAGCGCCCGCGCCGCCAGCTCGGCGTCATATGCGGCGCTGTAGTGCGCGGACGCGTAGCTCGGCGTCCCCATGATGCGGGCGACGCCTCGCCTGACGCCGTCACCTTCGTCAGGCAGGTGGCTGTCCATCCCGAACGCGCCCTGGCCGATGATCGTCATCGGCTCGTCCTTGAAGAAGATGACCGTCGTGACGTAGCCGTTTGTGGCCGGCAGGTCGGTCAGGTATTTGACGTAACCGCCCATGAAGTCGTTGTTGGCCTGCGCCAGGAGGACATCGAGGCCGGCGCCGTCCATCGCCGCTCGGATCGCGACCCACCGCCGCTGGAGCTCGCGAGTCGGGATCGGCGTGTTGACACGCTCTGCCGCCCTCGGCACCGCGGGGAAGCCGGCCATCAGGTTCTCACCATGTTGAGCATGGTGCCGATATCCCCCGCGATGAAGCGTCGCATGTTCTCCTCGACGATCGGCAGTGCGTCATCGATGTAGCCGGCGTGGAATCCCGCGATGTGTGGCGTGAGAATGACATTGTCGAGCGTCCAGAGCGGGTGATCCGGCGGCAGTGGCTCCTCGTTGAAGACGTCGAGCGCGGCTCCGGCGATGCGATGCTCCTCCAGCGCGGTGACCAGAGCAGGCTCGTCGATGACACCGCCTCGCGCGACGTTGATCAGAAAGCTGGACGGCCGCATCGCGGCGAGCACCTGGGCGTTCACGATGCCGTGCGTCGCAGCCGTGTATGGAGTCAGCAGCACCAGGTAGTCCACCTCACCGGCCACCTGCCCGAGGCGCTCGAGTCCCCACACGCGTTCGAAGCCCGGCACCGTTCGTTGCGTCGACGACACGCCGACAACCCGCATCCCGAGCGCGCCGCATTTCGGCGCCAGGTCCGCCGCGATGGCACCCACCCCGAGGATGCCGGCCGTCTTGCCCTTGAGCAGCCGCACCGGGAATCGTTGCCACTGTGCCCGCCGCTGGTTGGCCAGTGAACGCGGCAGGTCGCGAGCCAGCGCGAGCATGGAGGCGAGGACGGACTCGGATACCGCCGGGCCATGCAGCCCGTGGAGGTTGGTGACCAGCACGCCGGCGCGCAGCACCGCACGGTCGGCGATACCGTCCACGCCGGTGCCGAGCGCCTGTATCCACCTGAGGTTGACGCCCTGCTCGAGAACCCGGTCGTCCATGTGGGCGCCAAACGTGATCAGCACATCGGCGTCGGCGATGTACGGATCGACCTTCTCGTGATGCTCCGCAAGGTTGATCGTCACGCCGGGGAACGCGCGCCGGAGCCGCTCGAGATAGGCGGCGCGTACCGGCTCGGGGAGAGCGAGCAGGAGCAGGACGTTCACGCCGCCGCTCGCGACATGACGCTAGGCGGGGACGACCGGCACCAGGAGGTGCGAGTCGTGACGACCGCCCGTGTGGATCACGTGGGTCCCCGCGTTGCGCGTCTTCGAGTGGCCCATGCGCACGATGCCCGGTGGATACATGTAGATGTCGCTCCCCTGGATGATCACGCGCAGCTGCTCACCAGCCTCGAAGCGAGTCCCGGACGGCCAGATCTCGATGTCGACGGGGACGATCTGGCCTGGCTCAAGCAATTCCTCGCGTGTGTGCGGATGCCACGGCTGCAGGTCCGTCGAGAGTTCCGGGTCAAGTTCCCGGTGTGAAGCGCGCAGCCAGCCGAGCGCAACCGGGCCGTCCTCGAGCGAATTGAGGAACGAGAAGGGCACGATCTCTCCCTGGTCGTCGAGCTTCTGGATCGCGACGAAGAGGTCCATGTCGTCGGAACCCTCGGCCTCGACCCAGAGGTGCAGCTTCATCGGCCCGATGAGATCGGTCCGTTCCTCGAAGCGATGGATGAACTCGACCCGCTCGCTCGCAGCGGCATATCGCACCGCCCCTTGCTCCGAGGGCGCGGTCGCGACCAGGGTCTTCGACCCCGCGTCCAGGTACAACGGGCGCGGCACGGTCTGCGCCAGTGGCCAGTCGGGCTCGTCGCGATAGTCGCCGACGTAGAACCGCTCGCGCACCTCCAGGCGCACGCGAGGCCACGAATCGACGCCACTGTCATCGACACCGCGCAGGTACTTGTCGAAGAACTGGCGGAGCAGCTCGACGTTGTCTGGGCGGTAGTAGAACTGCCACTTCTTCCGGCCGTGGATGAGCATCCACTTGTCCTTCGAGCTGATGTGCTTGAAGCCCTCGATCGTGCCGCGGTTGTGCAGGCCCTGGTCCGACCAGCTGGCGACGACGAATGCTGGAATCTCGACCTTCGACAGGTCCGGCGTCTTGCTCTCCCAGTACGCATCGAACAGCGGGTGGTCCGCATGCATCGCGACGCTGTCCTCGACCATCCCGTTGGAGTAGGGCACACGGCGTGCGCGCCACATCGGACCGAAGCTGTCCTCGGGGATGCCACCGTGGTACGACATATCCCGATAGCGATCGCTGACTCCCTCCCATGGGTTGATCGCCGCGAGATGCGGCGGGCGATCGGCGGCCGCCCGCCATTGGGTGATCGCGAGATACGACACGCCGGACATGCCGACTTTGCCGTTGCTCCACGGCTGCGTTCCCGCCCACTCGATGAAGTCGTAGACGTCCCGCGCCTCCTGCGACGAGTAGAAGGTGGCGTCGCCCTGCGAGTTCCACATGCCGCGAGGGTCGACGTTGATCACGGCGAACCCGTGCCGCGTCCAGTAGAGCGGGTCGGGCGCCTCGAAGCCGGCGTATTTCGATGTCCACGCCGGGTCGACCCCGTGCTTGGGGAAGATGTCGTACTTGACCGCGCCGTGCTTCCCATACGGTCCCCAGCCGATGATGGGCGGCACCAGCTCGGGGCCGTCGGGCCGGAACACGTCGGCATAGATCTCGATGCCGTCGCGCATGCGAACGGCCGTGTCGTACTCGATGATCATGCCGTCAACCCGCTCCGTGCGCGGCGAGAGCGGAGGACACCCCGCCTCCTGCGGAGGAATCCCGGGGAGAAATTTGATCTGGAAACCGTCGTCGATCATCGCGTCTCCTTCGCCCGTTCCGTGGCAGGTTGCCGCATCGAGGCGCGCACAAGCCGGCGGGCCTTGCACTTGTCTGCCGCGTCCATTATGGTACTGCTCACCACGGTAGGGTGGACGGCGTGGACGTGACACCGCCGAAGGCGTGACCTTCACAAGGAGGTTTTCCCATGGGCTCCCAGAGAACCTGGCGAGTGTCCGCTCTGGTGGGAGCGACCGCGCTCGTCGCTGCCTGCGGCAGCAGCAGCCCGTCCTCCTCGTCGTCCGCGCCGACGCAGTCGGGCAACATCACCGCGGGGGTGATCGCGCCCTTCACGGGACCGGCAGCCCAGTTCGGGAAGCTGCTGTCGGCGCCCTGCTTCGCCGCCACGGACTTGATCAACAAGGCCGGGGGCATCCTCGGCAAGACGATCAGCTGCTCGGCGATCGATGACACGGGTGACCCTGCCGACGCCGTCCCCAATGTGACCCGGGCCATCGCGACCACCACGAACCTGGACATGGCACTCGGCCTGGAGAGCAACACGGCGGCGACCACGGTGCCGCTCGTCAATGACGCCAAGATCCCGATCATCACGACCAACGGGCTCGTGGCCTTCACGAAAAACACCTATCCCTACTACTGGCGGCTCACCCCGTCCGACGACGCCAACGGCGCCGCGTTTGCCGTGTGGGCCGTGCAGAAGGGCTACAAGAACGTCGCGGTCGTCTTCCAGAATGGGATCGGGTCCGAAGGCAACCTCCCGGGCCTGACCTCGGCGATGCCGAAGCTCGGCGGCAGCCTCGGACTGCAGCTGACCATTCCCGCGGACGCCGCCTCGTACTCGAGCGAGGTGGCCCGGGTCATCAACGCCCACCCGGATGCCCTGATCTGGTCGGCCGACCCACAGACCACGGCGACCTTCATGTCGGAGTACAAGCAGCTCAACAACGGCGTGATTCCCCCAATGGTGACCGCGACCGATTCGCTGACGCCGGACTTCTTCGACGCCCTCAAGAAGGTTGTCGGTGTCACCTACGTGACCCAGGACGTCTACCTCGTCGGTTCGTCGTTCAGCCAGACGACCGCGGCGTTCAATACGTACAAGACCGCGCTCCAGGATGACTCGAGGACGAGCGCGATCGCCGACGTGCTGAGCGCGGTCGGTCCACCGGCGTCCGAGTACGACGGGATCAACATCCTGGCGCTCGCAATGGTCATGGCCAAGTCGACGGTTGGTTCGTACTACAACCAGTTTGTGACCAAGGTCATCTCTCCGAAGCCCGGAGCCGTCGTCGTGAGCAACTTCGCGGACGGCCTGGCAGCGCTGAAGGCCGGCAAGCAGATCCAGTACGTCGGAGTTCTTGGCCCTGTGGTCTTCAATCAGTACCACAACTCTGCCGGCCAGTTCGCGGCCAACGTCTTCAACCCCGACGGCAGCGCAAGCCGGGTCGGTAGCATCTCCGGAACGCAGGTCCTCGGCCTGCTGTGACGGCTGAGGCAGTGCCTCATTCATACAATCGGGACGGAGCTGCACCGGCGGTGAGACTGGCGCGGCTCCGTCCCGCGCGTCGAGTGGAGGGTCACCGTTGCAGCTGATCATCGAAGCCATCGGCTTCGGCATCGCGACCGGTGCGGTGATCGCGCTCGGCGCGGTCGGCTTTTCGGTGCAGTTCGGCATCAGCAACATCCTCAACATCACCTACGGCGCGTTGATGACCCTGTCCGCCTATATCGGGCTCATCCTGATCAACCGCGGTGTCAACGCATGGGCGGCGCTCGCGCTCAGCGCTGTTGCCGTGGGTGTCGTCTCGGTGATCTACCACCGCATCCTCCTTGCGCCGCTCGTGCGCAGGGGCACCCGGGCGATCGCCATGATCATCGTCACCGTGTCCGCGGGCACCATCCTGCAGTACGTGATCGTGGCGATCGCAGGCCCGTCATCGCAGAGCTACGGGGAGCAGAGCGGCCAGACATTTCACTTTGCGGATCTGACGCTTTCCTTCGGGCAGGTCGCGATCATCGTGCTCACCGCGGTGCTGATGTTCGCGCTGCATCTGCTGCTCACACGGACGACCCTCGGCAAGGCGATGCGCGCGACATCCTCGAACCGGACGCTCGCGCGCAGCTGCGGCATCGCCACGAGCCGCATCAGCGACATCGCCTGGTTCATATCAGGATGCCTCTGCGGTGCGGCAGGTGTCGCCCTGGCGATCACCACGGTCAGCTTCGACTTCTCGCTCGGCGCGTTGTTTCTCATCCCGATGATCGCCGCGGCCGTGCTCGGCGGCATCGGTCAGCCGTACGGCGCCATGCTGGGTGGACTCATCATCGGCGTCTCCAGTGAGGTGGCCGCGGCGGTGAGCAACCCGAACTACAAGGACGTCGTCGCGTTCGTGATCCTGATCATCGTGCTCCTGGTCCGGCCGCGCGGCCTCTTCGGGGCAGCCTGGTCGAGTCGCCGTCTCATGGAGGGATAGGGGTGGCCTGGGAGTACTACCTCGTCGTCATGCTCGTCTACCTCGGCACCGACCTCCTCGCGGTGTGGGGGCTCAACCTCGAATTCGGCGTGGCGGGAATCGCCAACCTCGCGTACATCGTCGTCGTCGCCGCAGGTGCATACGCGTACGCAGTGGTGACGCTCGGACCCTCGTCGAACCTCGGGGGATTCCAGACGTACATCGGCGGATTCACGCTGCCCTTTCCACTGCCGCTCCTGGTCGGCGCGGCCGCGGGTGCGGTGGTCGGGACGTTGATCGGGCTCACCGGGCTCAAACGGCTCCGCCAGGACTACCAGGGAGTGGCGATGCTCGTGGTGTCGCTCACTGTGGTGACGATCGTCAGTGCTGACACCGGCCTGTTCAACGGCACCGCCGGCCTCGCGCTGATCCCGAATCCCTTTGCCAACCTCGACCCGGAGACCGCGCGCTGGACATATGTCGCGTTGGTGGCTGTGTGCTGCCTGATCGGCTTCGTCGTTCTGCGCCGCTTCACCACCGGCCCGATGGGCCGGACGCTGCGCGCGATGCGCGACGACGACGTCGCCGCGTCGGCCTCCGGCAAGGACATCGTGCGGCTCCGCCTGGTTGTCCAGGCGGTCGGCGGTGCCTTCGGCGGCCTGAGCGGCGCGCTGCTTGCGGGCTTCATCGGGGGCTGGTCGCCCTCGGCGTGGGCGTACATCGAGACGCTCGCGTTTCTCAGCTGCATCATCGTCGGTGGCAGGGGCAGCGACCGGGGTGTCAGCCTTGGTACGTTGATCATCGCCGTGCTCCTCCTGCAGGGAGTGCAGTTCCTGCCGCAGATCGCTTCGGTCCCGGGACTCAGCGAGGATTTCGGCTGGATCATCCTGGGAACGGCGACGATCGCGTTCATCTGGTTCCGTCCGCAGGGGGTGCTCAAAGAGCGACGGCCTCGCTACCACGCCGAGTCATCGTCGAAGTTGCCGGGCTGAAGCCGGTGGCACTCGCCGCGACCGCTCCGATCCTCGAAGTCGACCGCCTCGAAAAGCACTACGGCGGCGTTCGCGCCGTCGACGGCATCTCGTTCACTGTGACGCGCGGAGCCATCACCGGGCTGATCGGACCCAACGGCGCCGGGAAGTCGACCGCGCTGGCCATGATCGGCGGATTCGTGCAACCGAGCGGCGGTCGCGTCCGCTTCGACGGCGTCGATATCACCGGTATGCCCATGCATTCGCGCGCCCGTCTGGGCCTGGTGCGAACATTCCAGATGGCGCGGGTCTTCGCCAGTCTCACGACGCTGGAGAACCTCCTCGTCGCGGCGCCGCACCAGCGTGGGGAACGCGCGAGCGGGGTCCTCGGCGGCCGGCGCCTCTGGCGCGGCCAGGAGACGGAACTGATCGATCAGGCGCAGGCCATGCTCCAGACGTTCTCCATGGGGCCGAAGGCAAACGACCTGGCAGGCACGCTCAGTGGCGGCCAGAAGCGCGCGATCGAGATCATGCGCGCGCTCATGATGCAACCCAAGCTGCTCCTCCTCGACGAACCCATGGCGGGGTTGAGCCCGAGCCTTTCGCGACACCTCGAAGATGTGCTCCTCGACCTCGCCGAGGGTGGCCTCTCGCTGCTCCTCGTCGAGCACGAGCTGGAAACCGTCGACAAGCTCTGCGGCAACGTGGTTGTCATGGCACAGGGGAAGGTGCTCTCCGAGGGCAGGATGTCGGAGCTCCGCCTGAGCCGCGAGGTGCAGGACGCATATGTCATCGGTTGACGCGCAGAACCCCCCGCTGGCACTGGCGATTCGCGGCATCACGGCCGGCTATGGCGGGCCGCCGATCGTCACCAACCTCGACATGGACGTCGCGAAGGGACAGGTGGTTGCTGTCGTCGGCCCGAACGGCGCCGGCAAGAGCACGTTGCTCAAGGCGATCCTGGGCATCGCGCGCGTCGACTCCGGACGCGTCGAGCTCAACGGTGTCGACGTCACCGGGCTTCCGCTCGAGAAACTCGCTCGACTCGGCATCGGCTATGTGCCCCAGGTCGATGACGTCTTCGACGGCCTGCGCGTGCGCGAGAACCTCGACATGGGCGGCTACCTCTTCAACAAGGCGCAGCGTGCCGAGCGTCTGGAGCGTGCGCTCGCCGTGTTCCCACAGCTGAAGCCACGCCTCAACCGCTACGTCGAGACGCTCAGCGGAGGTGAGCGCAAGATGACCGCAATCGCGCGCGTCCTGATGCTGGATCCATCCGTCCTCGTCCTCGACGAGCCGACCGCCGGTCTGTCGCCGGAGCTTTCGAAAGCCGTCCTCGAGACCCAGGTCCGCGCCCTCGGTGACCTCGGCAAGGCGGTGCTGCTCGTCGAGCAGAAGGCCGTGGCTGCGCTGGGCATCTCCGACTGGGCCTACATGCTCGTCCGCGGCGAGGTGGTGATGTCCGCGGATGCCAAGGAGGTCCTGGCGAAACCGGATATGCGTGAGATCTTTCTCGGGGCAACGGCACCGGCGGAGGCAGGCGCCGAGCGAGCACGGTAGCCGCCCGGCGAGAGCGCACCACTACAGACCGATCAGGGTCTCCAGATTGCCGTGCAGGATTCGCTCGCGATCGGCTTCGGAGATATTCATCGCCCGCACGGCGCGTAACTCCTCCACCGCCCAGGACCCGTCCTCCGGCCCAAACGGGAAGTCCGTCCCGAAGAGGATGTGGTCGGAGCCGAAGAACCGCAGTGCGAGCCCGAGCGAGTCAGTCGAGCCGTTGCTGACCGAGTCGTTGTAGAAGTGTCGGAAGTGGTCGATCACCGGTCCCGTGAGCTGCGGACCGCTGCTCTCCCCGATGCCGAGCCGCGCGTACGCGGGCGCGGTGCTGCGTGAGAACGCGTCGATGCGCGATGCGAAGTACGGGATCATGCCGCCCATGTGGTGGGTCACGAACTTGATGTCGGGATGCTTCTCGAAGACGCCGCCGTACACGAGGCGCGCCATCGCCAGGGACGTGTCGAATGGCCATGCGAGTGTGCGATCGAGAACATCCTTGCCGATCCATGGATAGAAGTTCGCGTGCTGTGGATGGATCCAGATCGGTACGCCGGTCGCGGCCGCGCGCTCGTAGAGCGGCCACATCGACGGGTCGTCCAGCGGTTTGCCCTCGATGTTGGAGAAGATCAGGACGCCGCGGAGACCGAGTTCGGTGTGGAGTCGCTCGAACTCCTCCATCATGACGTCGTCGACGACTGGAACCACACCGACTCCGATGAACCGCTCGGGGTGACGTGCGGCGAAGTCGGCGATGCTGTCGTTCGCGACACGGGTGAGCCGGTGGATGTCAGCGCGGTCCATGCCGAGCCAGACCGGGGGCCGGGCGAGCACGAGAACCTGGAGGTCGAAACCGTGCTCGTCCATGTACGCGATACGCCGCTGATCGTCGTGGAGGTACGAGCTCTGGTTGTGGAGCGCGCGCAGCTCCGCGCTCGGGCTCACGTCCTCGAGCGCCTCGATGAGACGCATGGGGAACACGTGCGCATATGCGTCGATGACAGTCATGCGGCACTCCAATGGCGTAAGTCTTCGGCGATCGCCTTCTTGGAGGTCTTGCCGAACGGAGAGAGCGGAAAGTCGTCCATGATCTCGAGCCGCTCGGGGAGCTTGAACTTCGCGATGCCGAGGTCAAGAAGAAACTGCGCGAGGGCATCGAGGGTGAGCTGTGCGCCGGAGCGGAGGATCACGCACGCGCACATCCTCTCCCCGAGCACCGGGTCCGGGTAGGGGACGCACGCGATGTTGCGCACCGCCGGATGCATGAGGATGAGATTCTCGATCTCCTCGGCGCTGATCTTCTCGCCACCCCGATTGATGAGGTCCTTGATGCGCCCCTCGACGAGGTAGGCGCCCGAAGGGTGACGCCGCATCAGGTCACCGGAGCGATAGAAGCCGTCCGGCGTGAACTGGCGCGCGTTGTATTCGGGAGCGCGGTAGTACCCCCGCAGCGTGTAGGGCCCGCGCACGGTCAACTCTCCGACCTCGCCGTCGGGGACCTCGGCGCCGGACTCATCACAGAGCCTGACCTCATCGTCGGGAGACACCGGCAATCCGACGGTCTCCATTCGCGCCTCCTCCGGCTGGTCCTTGCGCACGAAGAAGAGCGTGCCCTCGCTCATGCCGAAGTTCTCCTGCACGAACGCATTGGGGAAGAACTCGGCCATCTGCCGGCGCAGCTCGGGCTGCAGACGCTGCCCGCCCGACTGGAGCAGCTGGACCGACGACATGTCGTGGTCGCCGGCGTGCGGATCGGCGAGCCAGCGGATGTAGAGGGCGGGGACCGCCGCGATGTGCGTGATCCGGTGGCGCTCGACGAGCGGGAGGATCTCGGTGGCGCGCGTTCCCTCGCTCAGCACCACGCGAGCCCCGTGCATGAGAAAGCCCTGGACGCCGGGACAGGCAAGCGGCATGTTGTGTGCGAGCGGCGCCACCGCCAGCTGGCAGCTGTCGCGGTCGATGTAATGCACCGCCGCGGCGGCGCGCGAGTTGTAGACGTAGTCGTTGTGGGTGCGCGGGATCAGCTTGGGGATCCCGGTGGTGCCGCCGGAGAGCAGGAGGCAGCACGGGTCGGTCGGATCGATATCGACGTGGGGTGGCTCGGCGCTTCCGAGCACGGGCACGAGCTCGTCCATCAGGATCACGTGGCGGAGCCCGGGATTGGCATCGCGTATGACCCGGCCCAGCTCGGGGTCGGTGCCGAAGTACGCGATCGCGTCGGTCAGCTTGACGAAATGGTCGATCTCGAGCCGCCGGTGCGGTGCGAGCGCGAGGACCGGGATGACGCCGAGCATCTGGAGTGCGAAGTACAGATAGAGGAATTCCGGTGCATTCGGAAGGTGCATGACCACACGGTCGTTGCGGCGCAGCCCAATGTCGTGCAACCGCGCAGCGAGGGATGCCCTGCGCGCTGCGAGCTGCCGGTACGTGATGGTTGCATCAGCGTGGAGGAGCGCGACACGTTCCGCGTGCTCCGCAAAGAGTCGGCTGAACACGTCGTCGAGGGTGCGGTCCTCCCAGTACCCGGCGGCGCGATAGCGCGCCGCGAACTCTGGCGGAAACGGGACGACGCCGTCGACGGGGGGCACGAGCTCGGCTACGTCGTCGCGCTGAATCCGCCGTCGATGACGACGGTTTCACCGGTGACGAACGGATTGCTCACCAGCAGGCTGAGAATCGTCTCCGCAACCTCGTCCGGGGTCACGCAGCGCCGCAGCGGCGTCAGCTTCGCGCGCCGCTCCATCAGTCGCTCGTAGTTGTCGCCGAGCGCCTCCTCCATCCAGTCGCCGACCATCCACCCCGGCGCAACGGCGTTCACGCGAATCGCCGGTCCAAGCGCACCGGCCAGCGTCCGCGTGAGATTGACGATGGCCGCCTTGCTCGCCGCATACGGGAACGGCTGCGGTCCCGGTCTGAGTCCAACGATGCTCGCGAGGTTGACGACGGCTCCGTGGGGAGACTGGCGCAGCAGCGGCGCCGCAGCCCGGGTCACCTGAAAGGTGCCCCGGACGTTGACGGCGAACACGCGGTCCCAGTCCTCCATGCGCAGGCTGTCGAGGTCGCTCGGCGGCGTCGACACCGTGGTCCCGGCATTGTTGACGAGCGCATCGAGACGGCCGAATTCGCTGCCCACCGTGCGCAGCATCTCCTGGACGAGCGGCTCATCGGCGACATCGGCCTGAACAAGCAGCGTTCGCGCGCCGAGCGCCACGACCTCAGCGGCCACGGCTTCGGTTGCCGCGCGGCTGCGGCTGAAGTTGAGCACGACGTCGAAGCCGTGGCGTGCGCAGGCGATCGCGGTGCTGCGGCCGATTCCTCGCGCAGCCCCGGTGACCAGTGCGACCGGGCGAACTGCGTCTGCGCTCACCCGGCGTTTTCCACGGCCGTTGCCGGGTCGAGCCCGAGGATGCGCTCGGCGTTGGCGTGGAAGATGCCGGACATGACCTCATGGGAGTAGCCGAGTTCCTCCCATTCGCGGAAGATGCGCTCGTAGGGCATGCTCGGATAGTCGCTGCCGAACATGACCTTGTCCCGCAACCGGCCGCGGATGTCCCGTTTGAGACTGTCAGGGAGGTATTTCGGAGCCCAGCCGGATACCTCCCAGAAGACGTTGCCCTTGTGGAGCGCCACCGCGGTCATCTCCTCGACCCAGGGCCACCCGGGATGCGCGGCGACGATGGTGAGGTTCGGAAAGTTGCCGGCGAGATCGTCGATCGACATCGGGTGCGCATGGCGAAGTTTGGAGCCGAGCCCACCCGGTAGCCCGGCACCCATGCCGGTCGTGCCGACGTCGATCATCACGGGCACGCCGAGGCCGGCGATCGCATCGAACAGCGGACGCAGCGCCGGGTCGTCGACCGAGAAATGGCCCATGATCGGATGGAAGTGGAAGCCGAGCACGTGAAACTCGTTGACCGCGCGCTCTGCCTCGGCGATGGCCGCGCTGCCCTTGAGTGGATCGACCGCTCCCCACGCCTGCAGGATGGTGTCGCGGTTGCGATCCCGCATGCCCGCGACGTATTCGTTGGTGCACGGCGGCGACCCGGTCACCGACTCGATATCGAACGCCACCAGGACGGCTTTGACACCAGCGCGTCTGAAGTCGGCGGTGACCTCCGCCTCCGCCTTGCCCACCCAGTCGCGCTTCCAGTACGTCGCCAGCGCCTCGACGAAGGGACCCTGCGAAGCAATCCACTCGGGCGTGCCGGGATAGCAGTGGAGGTCGATCGTGCGCATCACTCGACCGAGGGTGGCAGTGACCGGAGCCGGACCGCGGTCATCGTGTTGGCAACTCAGCCGGCCCCCTCTGCATGGTCGGCGCCGCTCCGCTCGCCGGACCAGGACAGGTGATCGAGCTCGAGGAGCCCGGAGCCGTAGAGCCGCTCGAGCTCCGCAGGGAGGTCCGCGAAGATCCGCTGGACGAACATGTCGTGGCGGATGTACGCCTTGACCAAGCCGGCGAGCAGCGGCGATTCGCTGGTGAGGATGTCCCATTGCGTGCCGTCACGGGCGACGCCCCAGAGCGCCCAGCGCGAGTCGACGGCCACCGCCAGATGACGCGCGTGGCGAGACCGGTAGATGGCGCCGTCGGTGCTTGCGTGGCGGATGACCTGACCGGGTGGCGAAGGGAACGGAAGCCGGCCGAAATGGACGACGACGAATTCCACTCCCGCGTTCGATGCCAGGCCGACCGCGGCGCGCAGCCCCGCAAGCTCGTCACGGTTTCCGCTGAGATACACGCGGGTGTGGGCCGCCGCGATTGCCGCGGACGCGGCCTCGACGGCCGGGGCGAACGACTCAACGCGGGAAACGGGGAGCAGCTCTGCCGGGCTCTCGCGACGCGGTAGCGACTCGAGGTCGTGGCGAGCGGCCGCGACCCGCGCGGCGAAGTCCTTCTCGATGCCCTGGAGGAGCGCATCCGGAGGAACGGCCCGGTAGCGGGCGGGCTTCTCGCCGGTGCGCGCCGCCGCGCCCCGCTCCACCAGGCGACGCAGCGTCTCGTACACCTTGGGCTGGGGGACGCCCGTGTCGTTCGCTATCGAGTAGCCGGTTGCGCTGTCCGTCTGGAGCAGTCCGAGATACGTGCGTGCCTCGTACTGCGTGAACCCAAGTTGTGTGAGGCGTTCAGCGATTGCCTCCCCATGGTCCGTCATCGCATCCACCTTGTCAGCGCGCCGGCGAGCGGCCGTCGGCAGTCACTACGTCCGTAGGGCGTAACAAGTCTACCATAGCGCCAAGCATCCGCTGGAGAGGTATGCGTGATCACGATCGAGGGGCCGGCGTCGGCATCGGGTGCTTCGGTGCTGACCACCCCGGCGCAGCAATTCGTCGCCACACTCCACACTCGGTTCAACCCGGTGCGGGAGCGGCTCCTCGCCCGCCGCGCCGCGGTGCAGGCGCGGGTCGACGCAGGTGGATCGCTCGACTTCCTCCCTGACACCGCGGGCGTGCGCGCCGGTGCGTGGACTGTTGCTCGGGCGCCACACGACCTGCTCGACCGGCGTGTCGAGATCACCGGACCGACGGACCGGAAGATGCTGATCAACGCGCTCAACTCTGGTGCCACAGGGTACATGGCCGACTTCGAGGACTCGAACTCCCCAACGTGGGCGAACATCGTTCAAGGGCAGGCCAATCTCCGTGACGCGGTGAACAGGACGCTCACCCACGCCGGCCCGGACGGCCGCGAGTATCGGTTGCACGACAGAGTCGCGACCCTGATGGTTCGTCCCCGTGGATGGCACCTCACCGAAAAGCACTTCCTCCTCGACGGCGTGGCGGTCTCGGCGAGCCTTTTCGACTTCGGACTCTTCGCGTTTCACAACGCCGGGCACCTGCAGGATCGCGGGACCAACGCGTACCTCTACCTCCCCAAGCTGCAGAGCCACCTCGAGGCGCGACTGTGGAACGACGTCTTCGACTTCACGGAGGACCATCTTGGCCTGATGACCGGCTCCATCCGCGCGACGGTGCTCATCGAAACGATGCCGGCGGCATTCGAGATGGATGAGATCCTCTACGAGTTGCGGGATCATTCAGCCGGTCTCAACGCTGGGCGGTGGGATTACATGTTCAGCGCGGTGAAGACCTTCGCGAAGCAGGATCGAGGCGTGCTCCCGGACCGGGAGCGGCTGACGATGACGGTGCCGTTCATGCGTGCGTACACCGAGCTGCTCGTGCGCACGTGCCATCGCCGCGGGGCGCACGCCATCGGCGGCATGGCGGCGCTGATCCCCAACCGTCGCGATGCTCAGGCGACCGCCGCCGCACTCGCCGGTGTCCGGGCGGACAAGCGTCGGGAGGCGGGGGACGGCTTCGACGGCACGTGGGTCGCGCACCCCGACCTTGTGGAGACGGCACGCGAGGAGTTCGACGCCGTGCTGGCGGGCAGGCCCAACCAGCTCGATCGCCTTCGCGAGGACGTCACGGTGACCGCCCGCGATCTGCTCGACCTCGACTCAGCCGGCCACGAGGTCACCGAGGCGGGCGTTCGCAACAACATCAGCGTCAGCCTGCGCTACCTCACCTCCTGGTTCGGAGGGAATGGGGCCGCAGGGGTGTTCAACCTCATGGAGGACGTCGCGACCGCGGAGATCTGCCGGTCACAACTGTGGCAGTGGTTGCAGCGCGGCGCGTCGATGTCTGGCGGAGGCATGGTGACGCGTGAGCTGATTGTGCGAATCGAGGACGAAGAAGCGGCCCTGTTCCGCGCCGAGCTCGACGGCGGATCACGGGTGGAGGGCTTCCTTGATCAGGCGCGGTCGCTGCTCGCTCAGCTCGTTTTCAGCGACCGGCTCGCCGAGTTCCTGACGCTCCGGGGATACGAGCTGCTCGTCTGAGCCGGCGCCCCGCCGGTCGTCGCTTCACACCCAGCCGTGCTGTCCCATCGACTCGACAGCTGCGACCTCATCCGCAGCGAAGTGAGCTCCTGACGCGTCGAACTCGTGGCGGCGCTGCGAGATCACCGTTGCCGCCTCATCTCGATACTGCTGCACGACCCGGTCCTCCCACATCGGGTCGGGCCACTGATAGTCGAGGTGTGCGATTGCTCCCGGGCTGGCAGCCGAGGTTGCAAGGCCGAGGACGTCAAGGCAGATCGCACGCTGCTCGTCGGGCTCGTTGGGCCGGCCCATCGAATTGCCCAGGGGGTATTGGAGCCAGCCCGCTCGCGGTGGGCGCACCCGCTCCGTGATATCACATGCGCCTGTCACGGTCACCGTTGTCAGCCCCGCACGCTCGAAGACCCGCGCCAGCAGACCGATCGTCTGATGGCAGGCGGGGCAGAGAGGTACGAGCATGACCACCGTCGCGCCCGCACCAAGCGCGTCCGCTGCCATGGCGGGCCCCAGTTCGGTGACGAGCTTGACGAGTGACTTGATGGCCCCGAGCACGCTCTGGTGGTGATCGGTCACCGCGCCGATGCGGCCATTCGCCACCAGCTCGGACAAGCGCATTGCCGGATGCACGACGTTGATGTCGATGAGGCCAGGCCTGCGAATCGGGCTCGGGTGGCTCGGGCGAAGCAGCGCAGCGGGCGTGTCTGCGGGGATGCGGCGAAAGCTCAGATCATTCACTGGCGCAAACGGCGGATCGGAGCGGAGGTGGACCCCGGCACTGCTCACCAGCATCACCGTGGCGTCCTCGAGCGGTGTCCCAAGGGGCCTCCATGGCGGCGAGCTCATGGCGGCGATCGGCAGGGGCGGGAGCGGCGCCGTGATCTCACTCATCAGCTCGATGTAGCGGATGCCGGTGGCTCGCCTGGGCATTTGTCCTCTGCGCGCCTCATTGTCACTACTTGAGTAGTGACTTTATCACCGTCGTCGAGTCCCGTCGCGGGTTAGGATCGGATCGTGCTGGCCTGGATGGACCTGGAGATGACCGGCCTCGATCCCTCACGGCATGTGATCGTCGAGATCGCGACGCTTCTGACGGACGACGAGCTCAGGCCGATTGCGGAGGGTCCGGACATCGTCGTGCACGCCACAGCCGCGGAGCTGGACGCCATGGATGGCCTGGTCCGCAGCATGCACACCGGGTCGGGGCTCCTCGCTGCCATCGAGTCATCGCCGGTCTCCCTCGCCGACGCCGGCGAGCGGACACTCCAATTCCTTCGTGCGCATATCAGTGAGCCACGCTCAGTGCCGCTGTGTGGCAACTCCATCGGGACGGACCGGCGCTTTCTGGCGGCACAGCTGCCCGACGTCGAGAACTTCCTGCACTACCGGTCAATCGACGTGTCGAGCGTCAAGGAACTCTGCCGGCGGTGGTATCCCGAGATGCTCTCGGCCGCCCCTCCCAAGAAGGAGGTGCACCGAGCCCTCGACGATATCCGCGAGTCCATCGCCGAGCTCGCGTACTACCGATCCACGATCTTCGTGGACCGGGTCACCCCTCAACCGCTGCGCTAGCCGGCGCGTCCAGGTCGCGCACCCACGCGGGTACCGCGGCGGCGCGGGCGGCTGCACGCCGCCCGCGGATCGCCACAGCCAGCACGACGACCGTCGCGCTCACGAACACCGTCCCCGCGATGAATGCATGATCGGCACCGAGGATGAATGCCTGCTGCGCGGCGCTCCCTGACTGCACGGCCGCACCACGCGCTGCCGTTCCGAACACGGAGACCAGCACCGCGAGACCGAGTGCCCCGCCGAGTTGCTGCATCACGTTGACCAGCCCCGACGCGGCGCCTGCATCCTCCTGGCGCACGCCGCTGAGCGATGTCGACGTCAGCGGCACGAACGCGAGCCCGTTGCCGGCGCCGAAGAGCACCAGTGGTGCGAGCAACGAGACGTAGCTGCTCGACGCTGAAAGCCGGGTGAGCAGCAGCATTCCGAGCGTCGACACGGAGAACCCGACCACCATCAACGGCTTGGCCCCGAAGCGGTGCACCAGTCCGCGCGCGCTGAGCTGCGACATCGAGAACAGCGCCACGGTGAAGGGCAGGAACGCGAGACCTGTCTTGAGCGGACTGTAGTGCAGGACCTCCTGCAGGAACTGTGTCAGGAAGAAGAACATCCCGAACATCCCGGCGGTGAGGAAGAGACGTCCGACGTATGAGGCGCTGCGGCTGCGATCAGCGAAGAGCCGCAAAGGAGTGATCGGCTCAGGTGCCCTCCGTTCGAGCACGACGAAGGTCGCCAGCAGGACGGCACCGACCGCGAACGCGGCCACGGTCAGCATGTCGCCCCAGCCAGAGGTGGCCGCGCGCACGAAGCCGTACGCCAGCGCGGTGACGCCGATCGTCGATGTCAGGGCGCCGCGGACATCGAAGTGACCGTTGCGGCTGGGCGTCTCGGTGAGCAGGCGACGGGCCAGCACGATGACCACGATGCCGATCGGCACGTTGACGAAGAGCACCCATCGCCACGACGCCCACTGGGTCAGCAGTCCTCCGAGGATGAGCCCGATGGCCCCGCCACCGATGGACACGGCGGTGTACCAGCCGATCGCGCGGACGCGCTCCTGTCCGTCCCGGAACATGGTCATCAGGAGCGCGAGCGCCGACGGTGCCGCAAGTGCTCCGCCGATGCCCTGGAGCGCGCGTGCCGCGAGCAGCCAGCCGCTCCATGGGGCAACGCCGCCGAGGAGCGAGGCCACGGTGAAGACCGCGATGCCGGCGATGAAGACGCGCCGGCGACCGAGGAGGTCCCCGGCGCGGGCGCCCAGGAGCAGGAAGCCTCCGAAGGCCAGGGTGTACGCGGTGATGACCCACGACAGATTCGCCGGCGAGAAGTGGAGGGCGCCGGCGATGCCGGGCAGGGCGATATTCACGATGGTGGCATCGAGCACGACCATCAGCTGGACCGCGAGGATGATGGCGAGCACCAGGCCGCGGCGGGCGGGGCGCCGGGCTGTCCGCGTGGGCGGGACGACGAGGGTGGCGGTGGATGGCATGCAGGACCTCCCGATGGCGTAGAATGGCGAAACGGACGCTACCTCCGGTAGTATACGGAGGCTCCCTCCGTTTTGCAACTCAAGGTGTTGGTGATCCAGTGGTGGCACGTGACGTCGCGGTGGCTGAGAGCGGAGCGATCGATCCGGCGGATCCGGCTTCCCCAGATCGCCGTCCCCGCGCCGATGCGCTCCGCAACCGCGATCTGCTGATCACTGCCGCCGCCGATGCCTTCGCGGCTCGGGGCGCCGACGCCTCACTCGAAGACGTCGCCCGCAACGCCGGCGTTGGCATCGGGACCCTGTACCGCCACTTCCCCACGCGAGACGCCCTCGTCGAGGCGGTGTATCGCCACGAGATCGACGTCCTGTGCGAGCGAGCGGATCAGCTCCTCGAGACGATGCCGCCCGATCAAGCGCTGTCGGAGTGGATGCAGCTCTTCGTACGCCACGTGGCGACCAAGCGGGGCATGCTCTCAGTGCTCAAGCCGCTGCTCAGCACCAACCCCAACTTCTCGGACCAGACGCGCGGGCGCGCCACCGCCGCCGCGACCAAGCTGCTCGAGGCGGGCGCCGCTGCCGGGACGGTGCGTGCCGATGTGAATGGTGGCGATCTGCTGCGTGCCGTCGGCGGCATCTGCATGTCGACCGACCAGGAGCGCTCCGAGGCCTCCGAACGGCTGGTGGGCCTGCTGTTCGACGGCCTGCGTCACGGCGCCGCCGGCTCCCCCGCGGGGCCGCGCTCCGGAGACGCGTCAGCCTGAGCGTACGATTCCGGCAGACGTCGTGACTGTCGCACTCGCCCCTGTCGACGCGGTCGACGTGACGCTCGTGATGGACCTGTCGCTCGACCTTCTCATGGCGGGCCAGGACGGCGTTCAGCGGTTCAAGCTCGCTTACGACTGGTCGGATCACGATTCGCTCCTCGCCGAGCACGGCTTCTCGGCGCTGGTCGCGGTCACGGTGAACGGGAGTCGTCACGCAGTCCTCTACGACGGCGGGCTCTCCGCGCTCGCGCTCCGGCACAACCTCGACGTCATGCAGATCGACGTGACCGATCTCCGCGCGATCGCCATCTCGCACGGACACGTCGATCATCACGGCGGCCTCGAAGGACTCTTCAGACGGCACGGCGCGATGAAGCTCCCGCTCGTCATTCACCCCGACGCCTGGAAGGACCGGAAGGTCGTGTTTCCCACCGGCGCGGAGATCCATCTGCCGCCACCAAGTCACAACGACCTCGAGCGCGAAGGGCTCACCGTGATCGAGGAGCGCGGGCCGACCCTGCTGATCGATGGCACGGTGCTGGTCTCGGGCCAGGTGGCGCGAGTCACCGCTTATGAGCAGGGCTTTCCCGTGCAGGTCGCGCGCTCTGACGATGGGAACTGGGAACCGGATCCCTGGACGTGGGACGACCAGAGCGTGGTGGTCAACGTTCGCGATCGGGGGCTTGTCATCGTGTCCGGCTGCTCACACGCCGGCGTCGTGAATGTCGTACGCCACGCGCGGCAGCTGACCGGTGAACAGCGCGTGGCGGGTCTGATCGGCGGGTTTCACCTCACCGGCGGACTGTTCGAGCCGCTCATCTCGCAGACGGTCAGCGACCTCGCCGCCTTTGGCGCCGAACGCATCGTGCCCGCGCACTGCACGGGGTGGCGCGCGGTGCACGCGCTGGCGAGCGCCTTGCCGGATGCCTTCGTCCAGCCGTCGGTCGGCACCGTGTTCGAGTTTCGCGCGCCCGATTCAGCACCTCACCGGGCTGGCACATAGGCTCCGTGGCCGCCTGGCCTGACCGGGGCTCGCTGACCGAAAATGCAGCCATGACCTTCGACGCCGAGCTGGCCGTCCGCATCCGCGAGCTGGTCCGCGGCGAGGCGGACATGACCGAGCAGCGCATGTTCGGCGGTCTCGCCTTCCTGGTCGGCGGCAACATGGCAATCAGCGCCAGCGGGCAGGGTGGCGTCCTGGTGCGGGTCGACCCCGCGAGGACCGTCGAGCTTGCCGGACGGCGGCACGCTCACGTTGCCGTGATGCGCGGTCGCGAGATGCCGGGATGGTTGCGGGTCGATCCGGACGGGGTTCGGACGCAGCCACAGCTGCGACGCTGGGTGGGCGAGGGGGTCGCGTACGCACGGTCCCTCCCGGGGAAGCAGCCCAACGCTCGATGACCCGGGCGGTCGAGGAATCGAATCGACGGCTGCTTCGAGCGTGCGACGCTACGGATCTCACCGACGGCCGGCGAGTTCCTACGCCGCCGCCTGGGGAACCGCGGTCGATGCTCGCTGCGTGACGTGCGT
>Ga0307374_10004661_pt1 | contig 22721 bp, 20 predicted proteins | sample OX3MG_FD_202532 | JGI IMG/M metagenome (GOLD analysis project Ga0307374, IMG submission 202532) | Soil microbial communities from Risofladan, Vaasa, Finland - OX-3 | ecosystem: Environmental > Terrestrial > Soil > Coastal area > Acid sulfate soil | place: Finland: Risofladan, Vaasa | collected... | reverse complement strand
GATTATCGTTGGATATTCAATCGCGAGCTGAAATGACCTATATTCGTCGCGTACATGCTCATCAATGACGCGATACCCGCCTTGATCAAGGGACGATTTTACGTGATTAAAATAAGCCCTGCGCAGGTGCATCCGCTGGTCCCAACTGAACACCACGCTGGTGATCCCTGGGCACCCAAACCGATGAGCGCTGGACAGCGGGCTGGTGCTGGAAACTATGGCTGGACTGAGCATGACAGTGAGAGCTAGAACTTATACGTGTCTTTGTGTATGTGCCTCTCTGGGTATCCGTTAAATCAGGACCAGTTCAACTCGCCCCCTAAGACACACTTAATTTTTGACTCGAGCCTTAATCGCGTTTACTAGAAGCCCCACGCAGTAGAGGATCCCTGCATCGAATAGCACGGCGAATACCCAGATAGTGTAATTGACGAGCGCGGGAGCATGTATCGTGAAAACGCTGAACCACAACACTGGGAGAAGGGTTAATACAAAATTTTCGAGAAAGGTGTATAGAGGCGGTGGTGAGTAGTTCATTGTCATGGCCTGAACCTGTTCCGCGGTAGGTAGATGAAATGGATTGTATGTATTGATGTACCACCACATGGCCATTAAAGAAAAGCCGATAATCAACCCTGCAATCGCAAGTCTTCGCGGTAAGTTAGATTTGATCATTCTTTGCACTCCTCACTGAGGAAACTGCTTTCTAAGGTCAGACACTAAACCTCTGGGCGTTATATCATTTGGTGCCTTCACACCCCCGGCGCGCAACGCCTCTTCGACGAATGCATCACAGTTTCGGTAGATGGAATCATATATTTGATGGCTGTTTTCCATGCGGATAATCGCGGCCTGCATTGCGCCAGCTTGGTTTGGCGTTACTCGGAATATTGCGGAGGCCTCGACGATTTGGCCTTTGGCTAGAGGTTCGACGTGACCGGGTACAGGTGACGCCTCGGGGGTTCCGTGGAGGGCAGTTACAATTTCTTTCCCCAGAGCCTCGACGGCTGCTTTATCGGAGTCTGGAACAAGACCAACTGGTGTTGCCCCGTTCACGCTAATAACAGCGTGATCGGCGACATTTACACCTTCACCCTTAACTTGCTCGACTAAGACAGCGATAGAGGGCTGCTGTTGCGTCGTCTGATTGCTTGTCGAATCAGTCGGGTTCGTGGGTACAGATTGAGCAGCCGGGCTTGTTCCGCCACCTTGACTCATGATCGTCTTATATAAACTATGAGCCCCCTGCTGGCTATTCTGCTGGCCATTATCCCCCCCAAACATCGCCTTTGCTCCTGCACTAAAAGTCTGGGCGAGTGCCTTATTACTGGCGGTAACAGCAATACCCCCATTCCCGTCCGACTTCGCCGTCAGGGTCCCCGAGATCGCTATATGCGAGCCGGTCGGCGTGTAGCTGACATGCTCGGTAACGGTTGTGCCAGGTTGATTGTCCGCGGGAAAAGACGTACCTGTTGGGCATGTTGCCGCCGCATAGCCAGTTGGATCGGTTAACGAGAGCGGGTTATTCAATACATAACTATAGGGATTCAGGGACTGCGTGTTGGTCGGGAATTCGAACACCGGGTCTACGCTCAGGAACCGCCCGATGTTCGGGTCGTACACCCGCCCGTTCATGTGGACGCAAACGCTTTATGTTTTTAAAGAGCACACCGCGTTACCAAAGAGGTTAGCGGTCATAGCCGGCATCGGGCGATAAAAGGCATGTTACTAAACATAGGGTGTTATTGACAAACCCCTAGCTTTTGTAACAGACTTCCTCTATGCAAAAAAACACTGCTAACAAAGTCCTAACCCTCGCCCGCAAGACCGGCATCCTGCGGGCCCGGGACCTGGCTGCTCATCATATCCCACGGGAATACCTGGTTCGGCTGGTCAACCAAGGCCTCCTGGAACGGCATGGCCGTGGCCTCTACATGCTTCCCAAAAGGGACCTCACGGCGCATTACACCTTTGCCCAGGTTGCCGCCTGGGTTCCGGACGGCGTTATCTGTCTGCTGTCGGCACTGTCGTTCCATGGCCTGACCACTCAGTCGCCACCGGTGGTCTGGCTGGCCCTCCCGGAAAAAGCTTGGAAGCCCAAGCTCGAATACCCTCCGCTGCGCATCTGCCGGTACTCGCCGGCCACCTTCGCGGCCGGCGTCGAAAAACATCGTATTGAGGGCAGAACGGTCAAGATATACAACGTCGCAAAGACTCTCGCAGATTGCTTCAAATACCGAAATAAGATCGGTATCTCCATAGCGCTGGAAGCGCTGCAAGATGCCTGGCGCCAGAAGAAAGCCACCATGAGTGAGATAGAAAAATACGCGGCCATTTGCCGTGTCGGCCGTGTCATGCATCCCTACCTTGAGGCGCTTGTGGCATGAGCAAACATGAGGATGGTCTGCCGACCTCTATCCGTGCGAAACTTCTCAACCATGCGAAAAAGCTGGGTCTTGAGTACAACCGGGTACTGGAGCGGTATGCGCTCGAACGCTATCTCTACAGGCTCAGCAAGTCGCCGTATGCGGATCGGTTCGTGCTCAAGGGCGCCTTGCTGATGCTGGTCTGGCTGGGCGAGGCCATCCGTCCGACTCGGGATGCTGACCTCTTGGGATACGGTGACCTGGATAAAACTGCCCTGAAGCAGATATTTCAGGAGATCTGCAGGATAGCAGTCGAGCCAGATGCAATCGAATTTCAGCCAGAATCTGTGAAAGTTGAAGATATTCGTAAGAACGATCCCTACGGTGGAAGGCGTGTAACACTTAAAAGTCAGCTGGGAAATGCTCGAATCGATGTGCAAGTGGACGTGGGCATTGGCGACGACATCATCCCGACACCAGTCTGGCTTAACTATCCAAGTCTACTGGATATGCCAGCAGCACGATTGCGTGCGTATCAACCCGAAACGAGTATTGCCGAGAAGCTGCACGCCATGGTCGTTTTGGGTCTGCCAAATAGCAGGATGAAGGATTTCTTCGACATAGCGGCGCTTGCAGAGCGTGAACAGTTTGATGGTGAAAAACTTGCATCAGCCATCAAAGCGACATTTGAGCGGCGGAGTACAGCCCTGCCTGTTATCCCTGCTGCCTTTACACCCGAGTTTGCAGCCAATCCGGCAAAGCAGCAGCAGTGGAATGTCTTCCTCGGTACCAGCGGCCTGACAGACAGGGTCACACTGGATACACGCGTCATAATTATCCGCGGCTTTCTTGGGCCACTTCTTGAAAGGCTAACACGGGGACAACAATTTAGCGGATCCTGGTCACCCGGCGGACCTTGGAAGCAATCGTAGGAATCGATTTGAGGTAGCAATGGATACATGACTGTAGATTCATTTCTGAAGATAATCGATGTATCTCCAAGTCATGCTTACAAAGTCAACCCGCTTCAAAACCTCGTCGCTCTTTCGTAACTCACATTCAGAGAGCGCCATCAGTCTATAATGGCCGAACACCGGGCCTATTGGCTGGGTGGGTCCGCAGGTATACCTCCTTCAGTTTCGCCCGGCTGACATGTGTATAGATCTGAGTGGTGCTGATATCCGCATGACCCAGCATTTCCTGGACGTGCCTGAGATCTGCTCCATTATCCAGCATCAGCGTAGCGGTACTGTGCCGAAACAAATTGCAGGCGCCGGGTTTCTTGATCCCAGCCCGGCGTATATATTTCGAGGCTAACGCTGTGAGGCGTTGCTCCCGATACCGCAGACCGCTGTTCGAAAGAAATAGCGCTTGGCCGGTGTCCTGTCCGTCTGTCCGCGATGGGTGTCTTCAAGGTTTATGGCCGATATTTTTGATTTGTTAGGCATTCTCTGGCTAATCCTTCATTTATTTTCCAGACTATCTGCCACCGATAATCCTGGGTACTGTCCAACTGGTTGGATTTTTTAATACCCTCACCTTCCGCACCTCTCAGCTCGCGGACAGATGGATTCAAAGGCATGATCAGGTACGTTTAGTAACCGTATATATAGAGGATTCCATGCCCTCCCTGCCTGTCCTGGCTTTGATGGTTATCTTACCCCTGCTACTCATCGTAGCCATGGTGCTCGTTCATCATATCTACTACACAAACATTTCCCACTATGGCCGGCGCAAGCTGGTGGCCGTGCCAAGCCACCTACGCATGCCCGCCAAGCCGGAGTGGGTTAGACAGGAAATCATCAAACTGAAGGCTCAAGGCCCGGATCTGGGATGCCGGCACATCGCCATGATCTTTAATCGCCGCTATGCAGCCAAGGGCATGACCGTGGGCAAGACCTTCGTCAGCACTGTGATCCGCAAACATCGCTACGACATCCAGGTCATTCGTCAAAAGCTTAAATGCAGAAAGCTGATGGCCGGCCCAAGAACCGCCTCTGGGGCCTGGATCTCACCGGCAAGACCGATGACCAGGGACAGCTGTATTCTATTCTCGGCATACTGGATCATGGTACGCGAGCCAATCTCACCCTCGCAGCGCTTACGAACAAATCGACGGCGACCCTGCTCCATGCGGTAGCCAGCTGCATTGAACGTTTTGGTAGGCCCCAGACGCTTCGGAACGACAACGAAGCCATGTTTAGGTCCTGGCTCTTTCGTTTCTCCCTCTGGCTCGTGGGTATTCGGCACCAGCGCATTGAACCGCATTGCCCCTGGCAGAACGGCCGGATAGAGCGGTTCTTCGGTACCCTCAAGCAAAAACTGGATCAGTGGGCAGTGACTGATGTTGGCGAACTGCAAACTTCCCTGCATGTATTTCGGCTGTGGTACAACTACGTCCGGCCGCATCAGAATCTGCAAGGACATACGCCCGCCGAGGTCTGGAGCGGTCGAGACATTCGCCAGCGCTGTTTCCGGAAAGAATACTGGTTTGATGCCTGGGATGGGCTGTTGACCGGGTATTACCTACCCACTTAGATCAGCCATGTGGATGGCGTGTTATGGATACACGGATGCACGTCCGCGCTTGTGTGCCTCTTGCCGCAGATATTTGGCCGATATCATCCACAATGCGCGACTTCATCAATCTCAATAGCTAGACGATCCGCTGAAATCTACGATGCCGATACTTAATGAGGTGCCCATTTTTGAATTTTTCCATCAAAAACGGCTGGGCATATTGCCGCGGACGCACGGACAGGACACCGATGGCGATGTTACATACCAACACCTCGCCGGGCCCGGGCTCACCGACTTCAATCGACTCCCAGCGCATGACCTCCGGACCGCCGGTTTCATGGATGCGAATGGCATTGATCATGGGCGCTCTTCTTCTCCGGTTCCCGGCTCGATCAGGGGGAAATCCTCGTCGGTCAAAGAGTAGTAGTGGACGTCATTTCGAAACACCGGCTGAGCGCTTTGCACGATGTGTCGCGTCGACCGGTTGAGTCCGCAAGTCAGTGCGGCACCTCAACTCATTCAAATATGCAAATTATTCGAGGTCCCCTATACTCAGACATGAACATACGGCTTTCACTCATTTCGCTCCGCTTTTTTTCTTGTTGTTGGGTCGCATTCTAATTTATTATATAACCAATCGCATGCAACTCCTTCATCCGTAAATTCGCCCAATAACCTTTTAGTTCCACGTTCATAATATTCAATTCGCCAACGATTATCTATTTTGCTCAATATGTATCCTTCGTAGGCCGCAGGAATATTTCCATCAAGATCAAATATAGATTCAAGAAAATTCTCATCATGAAGACGCTTTGCCAGTTCTATCTTCGTCATGGACCTACTCTCTGCAAGTATCCTTGCTCGACAAGTGTTCCAATACTTGTTGGTAGTAGATATTGAGTGCCCATACCCGGCTGTCCGAACCACGGTGCAGATAGGCCAGATTGCACCGCAAATGGTTTAAGTACCGTATACTCTGTGTAATTAGCTAGTAAGCTCTGATCAGGCAAAGATCTAGCCGGGAAGGGTGTATCAGCGGATGATGCATACATTCCACCTTCAGTACCATATCTACTTATTACATCGCCTGGCTGCAAGGTCTCCGGTATTGGATAAAGTAAGAATCCGTTATTTGGGGGCCATGTTGGTGGCGATGCATTACTACTACTACAAAGTCGTTGTTCTTGTAAGGCTTTAAGATAATCTTTCAAAAATTGCACATCATTTTCTGTATATCCTTTACTACTGGCATCTCTCGCAATACTAAATTCTGGGTCAATATCATGTATTTGATTTATTAGATTAACCGCATCTGCCGTTGACAACATCTGCGATAGCGGTTCTTCCTCAACCTCATCTTCATCTTCTTCGCCACCAGCTAACCCGAATCTATCTACTATATTCATCGGGTTGTTGCCAACATATCCATAGGTATTAATTCCACCATCCAATCCAATGGTATCGCTACCCGTGTATCTTCCAATGGCAGAATTGATGTAGCGATTCATGTTGTAGCTAAGACCGGTTTCCGTATCATAATACTGGCCGGGCAAACGCAAGTTGTATGTATAATTTATACCCGAACTGCCAGGGTCCTCATTCGCAGCGCCATTACCAAATGGATCACTCGCCCATTGCCAGACGGGCTTTCCATTTACGTCGGTGATGACGCGTGGTGTATCAAGCTGATCGGCATGGACATAATCCAATCCACGAATCGTCACCACGCCTACCGGTGTGTTGCCGAGCCAAATATGCTCGCGACGAAGATTGCCATTCTTGTCATACTCACCAAGCAGGTGACCCTGTTCGTCATATATGAAATACAGATTTCCGTTTGCATGTAGTGCCGCAAATGTGACAGTGCTCTCGGTAGCTATATTAGAGATTGATTGTCCATCACTGGCATCAAAAGTGAAGGAGTCCTTGCCATTAAATCCAGACGTAGGCGTATATGTGAAAGCACCCGTGGCGGCGTTATTAATAGTGACTGATCCGTGCTGTGGCTGCGTTATCACTTGGAAAGTCAGCGCATCGCCATCGTCATCGGCTGCGGATAGTGTTCCAGCTACGGACTGGTTTTGCTGGGTCAGCACGTAGCCGTTATTGGCGACTGGCACTTGGTTTGGTGTCAGGACTGTGATTGTTTCCGTGGCTGCAGAGCTTGAGTTCCCATCAGAAACTGAGAATGTAAAGTTGTCGGTTCCTGTAAAACCGTTGTTTGGTGTGTAGGTAAATGCCCCAGTTGAAGGATCTGTGATTGTAACCGTCCCAGCAATTGGTTGGCCATCAATGGCAAATGTGATCGGGTCACCATCAGAATCCGATCCGGATAATGTTCCATTGATTGACGTATTCTCAAAGGTTGTAACGCTCCCGTCATTTGCAACGAGTGTGCCCCCGTCTCCGCCCCCGCAACTACCTATACATATGATTGAAGGCTTAATAGATGATTGGGCCATTGATGGCATGCTCTGATTGAGCAGATTCTGAAGGCATTGCACATCCGCATTATTAACCTTTCCATTCTGATCGCAATCCATACCGGGTGTAAACGCTATTTGTCCGCCTAGCGCTTCCAGCAAGAGGGTCAGGTCTTCTTGATTAATAATACCGTCACCATTCGCATCACCTGGAACCAAGGTATCGGGCTTTGCTACGCGCTGGCCCAGTGCATTATAAATATAAGCTGTCGCAGACCCGTCAAATCCAACAAATCGATTTGTATCGTCGTAGTAATATGAGTGATTACCGTCAAACGTGGTATTACCATTCTGATCATATTGATAAGGGAATGGACTATCGGATTCTGACAACAAACGGTTACTAGCACTGTCATAACTCAAGTTAACTGTCGTACCACCCGATGTGGTTTGTATTCGATTCCCATCAGCATCATAACTGTAACCCAGATTCCCATACGCTCCTTGCGCGGAGATTAAACGTTCTAAAGCGTCATAGGCAAATACCTGATTGCTGGCGCTGTTCAAGGTATCTTGGATGCTGGCAACATTGCCATTTGCATCTTCTGCGTACGCCCATGATGCAACCCCGGAAATACTTATACTCATTGGTTTGTAATCGAGGTCGTAAGTTCGGGTCTCCACCAAACCATTACCATACGTCATACCTAATACAGGGCCGAACGGTTCATAAGTTATTCCCGAAACAACAGTATTATGCACTCCATGGTTTGATTCAGTAATGCTGTCAATACGATCGGCGGCATCGCGTGCGTATTTAACCCGCATGCCGTCGGGATAGGTTATTTTCTTCAATTCGTCCGCACGGTTATAACCATAACTGACAGTAAACGAAAGATTTTGCATCACAACAGTTTTCTCGATGACATTACCGCGTGCGTCATAGGCATAGGTCGTTGTACCGCTCGAATCCTGCATGGTGGTCAAATGGCCTATTCCATACGTCCCCTGGTCGTAGCAATAGGTTATATCCTCAGCTGCAGTTGGGTACTGGACACTTGTTAACCGATTTAACACATCATAGGTGTATGACGTAGTGATACCACGCGCATCCGTTTGAGAGGTTCGGTTGCCGTTTAAATCATAAGTGAAAGTAGATTTTCTGGTGTCAGAGCTATCTGTCTCCAGGACGTCACCAAAAGCATCATAAGAGTAATTCGTGTTTAGTCCCTTGGGATCTGTGATATTCGTCATGTAATCCAAGGCATTATAGTTGTAGGTTGTATTGCCATTAAGCGGATCAACCGCACTTTTCAGACGATTCAAGGCGTCAAAGATTTGATGTATGGTGTTATCTAAAGGGTCAGTAACCGTAAGTGGATTACCCAAACCGTCATCCCCGTAGCTAGTGACTTGATTAGTACCGCTGATTGTCTTGACCAAGTGTTCCAAATTATCGTAAACCCGTTGTGCTGTACGTGTTACATTTCCACCGCTGCCTTGTTCATGTTCTGAAATGCGATTACCTACATTATCAAGCGTGTAATTAATCGCATCGCCCAAATTGTCCTCAATTTCAACAAGGCGGTGTGCTGCATCATAGCTATACGACTGATAAGCCCCAGTCGGAAGTCGAACTTTAATCAGATTGCCGGAATTGTCATACTTAAACCGCGTAGTCGCACCTGCGACCGTGCGTGATATCGGTCGCTGGCGCTCGTCATAGCTCAGATCGGTTTCAACGCCATTTGGGTCAATGATGGTTAATGGATTACCGTTGGCATCATATTGCGTGATCTGCGTAACCTGACCCAATGCGTTCGTTATAGACACAATATTACCCTGGCCATCATAACTATAGCTCGTCGCATTACCGCGTGGATCCGTTACAGAAGCCAACAATCCTTGGTTGTTGTACTGGTAGCTTGTTGTGCGTGAAACATTACTCGTCGTATCCGTGACAGTCTTACTCAATACGCGACCAGCAGCGTCATAGCTATATGCTCTTATTCTACCTGGCTCAGTGATGAGCGTAGGTTCTCGCAACGTAACATTCCATTGAGTAGTTGTTGTATTTAAGACTGCATCCGTGCGAGATGTCACAAGGCCTGTTGCATCATCATAAACATAGCCGGTGTTATTGCCATTGAAATCTGTTACTACACTGGGAAATCCTGCTATATCGTAAGTTATACTCTGGGTTAGATCACCGCATTCGGTGCAAGGTGCTGAAGCTTGGATAAACCGAACAGATCCTGATATGTTTTCAAATATCAGGTGGCGAGCCAATCCGGTCGGCTCCGTGACATCCGTGCTGCCATCGTCGTTATACACAACACTTGCCTGATTAGCGCCTCCAGCATTCTCAAAGGAAATGGTGCGGCCATACGCATCATAAGTCCACGACGCATACTGATTGCCATCTTCGTCGATAATGCCGGTAAGTGCCGAGGGATTATTGGTATCTGTGTATTGGTACTTGACCTTCGTGCCATCCGGGTAGGTCGCTCGGATCAGATTCCCTAGGGAATCATATTTATAGGTATATGTCCCACCGGCGGGATTTGTCATGGTCTCAACGTGACCAGCAACATCATAGGCAAAGACCATTTGCCTGCCGAACGGGTCTGTTACTGATTCTAGACTGCCGCCATTGTCGTACTGATAGGTTTGGGTAAGTCCCGTGTGATTGGTAACAGAAACCAATCGACCATCAGCATCATAAATTTCGATAGTTCCATCTTCAGCTGTGTATTGAAATCCAGAATTTAAAGAAAGAAGTTGACCCGCTACATCGCTATCGTGCGACCATAAAGTTTGTGGATTTGGTAATACATTGCCTGATGTGGGGGACCAAAATAGATAGGCCCGACCCGAGTCCTCGTAAACAGTGATATAGGCGGTATAGTATATTGCTGCATATGACATGTTGATCGACAGTCCGTTAGATAACACGTTAAAAGACCACCCGCCTCCCGTTGTGGTTAGGTTATTGTACGAGCGGATCAGTGTAAGCGGAAAAACACCGCCACCCTTATAATCCGTGACGGCCTGATACTGGTTTCCCGTACCTGTGTTGATTGGATCAGACGTGCCTTGACATTTAGGGCAAGTGGGGCCTGCATTTTTGTCGTAGTTTATTGGCAGCTGAACTACGCACTTTCCTGGATAATCCGCATAGACATTTGCCGGTTGTTGTGGGCAATCGGCCAATGCTGTCGCCGTAGCATTACCGGCGAAAGGCGGCGTGCAAGTGTAAAGTTGGCCAATCGCTGCCCAAGGTGCAATCGTATATCTACCACCAACCCATCCCTGAGGCGTTAAAGGTAAGTACGGGCAACCTGTATTATTAACGGTGGCATATTCTTGAACAGCTTGATCTGCACACTGCTGCGCAGCTTGAATTGTTGCAAAATCGCCATGATTCGGCCAATTGTTATTTGGACAATAATTATCATAGGGATCAACAAAGAACGTGTATAAGCCGAAATATACTGCCGGGTACATGATACCCGCTCCCTGCGGTGGTAATGCGCTTACCGCATTGGACATACACATGAAAAATAAGATGCTGCATAACAGCCGATAATTGTGAATGAATCTATGCATATGTCACCCCATTACTTCCATCAGGTGCAACAGATTCGATGAGTAGATTGTGTAATTTAAATACTTTGTGGAAAAGCTACTTGAACAAATATTTCTGCACGTATAGGTTTACAGAAATGTAATAATACCCGGAGTTTATGCCAATGTTGTTTTAGAGAAAAAATATAAGGATATTTCATAATTATAATTTGAAACATAACAATCCGTGCTTTAAATTACGTTGGATATCCTGCTTAACCCCTTGTCAACCACGCCTCCTCTATATAATCCCAATTTCTGTCATAATTGGAGCATAGCCCAAAAACAAGATAAATCAAGATTATAATGAGCCATATTCTGGGCAATTTGGTAAACTCCACTGTTTATGTAAGTATTCCAAAAGTCATATTCAGCTTTTTCTCCATGAGAAATCAGGGACACGGTTTTCTAGAGGCGCATGATATCTCGGCCGTCGTGAATGGTGCCGGCGGAGAGAGTCGAACTCCCGACCCACGCATTACGAAATATCCGCAAACTGTGCATCCGCGTGCAATTACGCGCATTGGCATGCATTAAATCAAGTACTAACGGATAACCGATTGCGCGTAGATGCGCGCCAATGCGCGCCGTTGTGTGTGCGCACTATGGCGTAGCTATGGCAGAGACCGTATTAATGCCAAAGCATTCGATGCTGCGCCGGCACTCTTATATTCATATTTTAGTGTTGTCCGAGAACTGGATACTTACGGACATCACGCATACCGGGTACACCCAACCAGGATATGCTCCGTTGAAATGCAAGGATTCTAATATTGTAAATGGTCTTCCAGCATAATCGCCAATGTGCTGACAACTCGTGTGCGCAGTCCCGGCATCACGTTTCCCTAAGGGCTTTCGCGACCGGCAGGTGCGCGGTACGGATCGCGGGAAACAATCCGCCGACGAACCCCATAATTAGCGCGAACACGATACCGGCGCTTAGCAAACCGGGGGTAACGACAAATTGGAAGGCAACCTGGCTGAATCCATTACCCATCGTAGTCCCGGCTTGATAGCCGTTAAATAGCAGATAGCCAATCAGGCCCGCGGCCATTCCGCCTATCAACCCGTAGTACATCATTTCCATCAGCATCGCGAGAGTTGTCGATGCACTGTTAAAACCCAAGGCTCTCAAGATTGCGGTTTCGCGCATACGTGTACCCAGACTCGCGAACATGAGGTTGACGGCACCGATGATCGCGCCCAGTCCCATGAGCGCGGCAAACGCGATTCCCAACGTCTCGATAATCTTCGTATAGTTTTCAGCCATCTCGTCGTAATAGCGATTCTCTGAAAACACTTGAACATCGAGCCTTGGATCCCGCTTGATGGCCGATTTGAACACCGCAAATGTCGTGGGTGAATCCAGTTTCACATACACGTCGGAATAGGTGGCGCCCATGTGAAAGGCGGTCTGCAGGCCCGCAGCGTCCGTCCAGATCTCTGATTCCCGTAAGCCGCCGCCAGCGGCAAATATGCCCACCACTTTCCAGGTATTGTTATCGGAGTGAATGGTGTCGCCGAGCTTAAGCCCTTGATATTCGCGCGTCGCCTGCTGTCCGACGATGACTTCGTGTACGCCAGGATTGAATTGGCGCCCGGCGACAATGTGGATCTGTCCATGGACTTGGAAGGCACTGACGGTGACGCCGCGCATGACCACGTCTGCTTCTACGTCGCTGCCCTGCTTGGGAAGGCTCACGCTGCTCACGAATTCTGGCGATATCAGTGTGCCACCCGCTGTATGCATCACGCCCGGCTGTGCCCCGATCGCGCGCACCTGGTCTTCGTCAAAGTGGCTCTCAGGCTCTGAATACGCGCCGCTGGACAGGACGATCGCCACGTCCGCGGAACCGGTTTGCGCAAACGCCCTGCTCAGACCCTGACCCAGTGACAGCACCAGTATCATCACCAACACAACCACCGTAAAACCGACGATCATGATCAGTGGGATCATTGGCCGTCGTCGCGCGATCCGTAAATTGAGAATCGAGAGGGCTACACCTTCCATCAGCCAATGCTTGCCGTCAGTCATTTAGGCTTTCCCCAATGCGTCACGTACCGAAAGTCGCCAGGTCTGGAGTGCGGGTATGGCGCCGGCGAGGAGAGCCAAGACAATCATGAGTCCGATGGAAACCATTATGGCGAAGCCCGTCATGATCACGCCCGCCAATTGTTGCTCCAGCAGGTGCTGCAATTTCCCTGTCAGGACGTACGCTAGCAAGAGTCCGATGAGACCACCCCCCACACAGACGAGCATGGATTCGCTAAGCACGAGGGCAGTGACGGTGCTTCTCTGGAAACCCAATGCACGCAATACTGCAAATTCTGACAACCTTTCCCGCGCGGTATGCAGCATAATCGCGCCCACCACCAGCAACATGGATAGGAATACCAGCACCGCCACGCTTGTGAATATGGCACCGACATTGCCAGCCGCCGCGTAGGCGTTCTGCAGCAAGGCATTGGACGCCGTTGTCACCGTCTGCGGCGACGCATTGATAAAAAGACGGTCAATCGCGTGACTGACCTCTGTTGTCTGGCTGGGACTCGAGACCAGTTCGACGAAGGTATCGACGGTACCCTGGTTTGAAACGCGCGCCTCATCCAGATAGCTGTAGTGCATGAACAGCTTCTGAGAACTGAATTGGGCGCCGCCTCGCGTATTGATCACGCCCTCGATGGTGACATCCCATGTGGTGCTGCCGTCCTTCCTTTGTATGGACGATCCAATCGGCACATGATCACCGACATGCCAATCATATTGTTTCGCCAATGCGGGCGTGACCAGCACGCCGGCGCGATCCATCAACCACGTATTGAGCTGGTCCGGTTGCACGGTAAGATCGGGATATACCCCCAGCAGACTCGCGGATGGCACAGCGAACATCAACACGAAATTGCTCTGTTTCTGGTAGAAGCCTGCGAACGCCGACAGATAGGTGACCGCCTTGACGCCAGGTACGGCGGCGATCCGCTCCGCATAGGCCACCGGCATCGGCGAATACGGTGCCACTTTATTGAGGGTCGTCATACGCAGCGTTGCCGCCTGCGATTGCGGACGTTGACCGCTAAGTCCATGACGTACTGCCAGCAGTACCCCAAACAATAAAAAAGCGATGACGACCGAGAGCGTGGTCAGCAGCTTGCGCCCCTTGTTGCGTTTGAAGTTCATCCAGATGAGCGTGAACATGCAACTACTCTTCGGGCTACGGATCTGATATGCCGTTTTTCATATACGCAGTCTACACATCATGTCTCTCTCAAAGCTTTAGCTACAGGCAAACGCGCCGCCCGGATGGCTGGGAACAGTCCGCCGATGAACCCCATGAAAAGGGCAAATACGATTCCGGCAATCAGCAATCCGGTAGTGACCGCGAACTGGAAATCTACCTGGGTGACTGCACCGGCAATGGTGCCGGCCTGATAGCCGTCGAAAACCAGATAGGCGACGGCGCCGCCTATGACGCCACCGATCAGCCCGAACACCAGGCCTTCAAGCAGCACCGCCGAAAGTACCGACATGCGCCGGAAACCCACCGCCCGCAATGTGGCCATTTCCTTATTGCGCGCTGCCAAGTGGGTATACATCAGGTTGATGGCGCCGATGATGGCGCCCAGCGCCATGAGGATGGCGATAGCCATGCCGGCCGAGTTGATGATTTGGCCGGCACCGGACCCAAATTTCGAGTAATAGCTCTTCTCTGCCTCCACCTGCACATTCAGCCGCGGATCTTTATTGACCGCCGCGGCGAAAGCTTTATAGGCCGACGGCGAAGTCAACTTTATGTAGGCCGAGGAATAACTGTTCCCGATGTGAAAAGCGGTCTGCAGCCCCTCTGCATCGGTCCAGATCTCCGACTCATGGATGCTGCCGCCGGATGCGAAGATGCCGACCACCGTCCAGGTGTTGCTGCCGGAGTGAATCTTCGAACCCAGACTCATATCCCGGTATTCCCGTACCGCCTGCCGGCCGACGATCACTTCATGCACGCCTGATATGAACATGCGCCCGTCGACTACATGAACCTTGGGATGCACTTGGAAGGCATCTGCAGTCACTCCACGCAGAACCACATTGCTTACCACTCCACTGCCGCGCTTGGGTACTTCAACGGTGGTGATCAGTTCGGGAGAAACCACGGGTCCTTGAATGCCCGGCGCCACACCGGGCTCGGAACCCAGTGCCTGTATATCCGCTTCGCTGAGATGACTCACGCCCTCGGCGAAAGCCCCGCTCGTCAACGCGATCGCCACATCCTGCGATCCGCTATTGGTGAACGTGTTGCTCAATCCGTGACCAATGGATAGGACGCTGACCATCACGAGCACCACGGCGATGAAACCGATGATTACAATCGCGGGCAACATGGGACGGACGATCGCATTGCGGAATCCCAGCAGAAAAATCGAGCGCGTCTCGCGCAGCCAGCCAATCGGGTTCATACTCAGGCGCTCCCCAACGCGTCGCGTACCGACATGCGCCCCAATTGCATGATGGGTAACAGGCTCGCCAATACGCCAAAGAGTGCCATCAAGGCAACGCTTCCCGCGATCGAAAGCGCAGTGATCTCGAAGCTGGGGAGCACTTGAGTCACCGTTTGCCGGAGTGCTGCGACCAACAGCCACGCGAAGACCATGCCTGTGATACCACCGACCAGGCAGGTCAGAAGAGACTCGCCTAACACCACGCCTGTCACCGTCCGGCTGCCGAAACCTAAAGATTTTAGCAGGGCAAATTCGGACAAGCGCTCGCGGGCAGAATGCAGCAGGATGGCGCCGATGATCAGCAACATGCTGAAGAACACGGCGATAGCCACATTGGTGATGATGGCGCCGATGTTACCGACTTGGGCATATATGCTGCGCGCCACCGCCTGTTCCGGACCCGTACGGGTCTGCGGCGAGGCATTGGTGAACAGCGTGTCGATGGCCTGGCTCACCGTGCCGGCTTGATCCGGATTATCCAGCAGTTCGTCGAACTGATTCACGGTGCCCTCGCCGACCGCGCGTGTCTCATCGAAGTATTGGTAATGGATGAGCATCTCTTGTGCGCCGGAATTGTTCTCGGAGCGGTTGGTGATCACACCGTCGATGATCACAGTCCAGGTGGTACTGCCGTCCTTCCGTTTCAGCTTGGTCAATATCGGTACCTGTGCACCGATCTTCCAGCCGAATTGCTGCATGAGCTTAGGCGTCACCAATGCGCCCGTGCGGTCCTGCAGCCATCTTTGCCGTTGTGCTGTCGGTACATAAAGCTCTGGAAACACCTGGAACATACTCTGCGCCGGTGCGGAAACAACCGCGAACTCATTACTGAGTTTTTGGAATGCGCCAATCATGGCTCCGTAATAGGTCACGGCTTTCACGCCCGGCACCTGGGCGATGCGATCGGCGTAGGCCACCGGCATGGGTGCAGCCGGAACCACTTTGTTGATCGTCAGCAGGCGCCGGGCACCCGCCTCGGAATTTTCGCTGAAGGTCAACCCATGCCGTACCGCCATCAGGATGCCGAACAATAGAAAGGCGATCACCACCGAGAGCAAGGTCAAGAACTTGCGCCCTTTGTTGCGTTTGAAGTTCATCCAGATGAGCGAGAACATGACTTTAAGCTTCCGGCTCCTCGCAGAGCACGCCTTTGTTCATGAACAGGGTGCGTTCAGCCCGGGCAGCGGCATGCGGATCGTGGGTCACCATGATGATGGTCTTGCCATGTTCCTTATTGAGGAGCTGCAACAGCTCCAGGATCTCGTCGCCGGCCTTGCGGTCGAGGTCACCGGTGGGCTCGTCGCACAGCAACAAGGTGGGATCGGTGACGATGGCGCGCGCGATGCCAACGCGCTGCTCCTGGCCACCGGAGAGTTCTGAGGGTTTGTGCTTGGCGCGGTCTTCCAGGCCCACCAGTGTGAGCGCTGCCAGGGCGCGCTTCTTGCGCTCGGGTCCGCTGAGGTGGGTGAGCATCAGCGGCAGAGCCACGTTCTGCTCGGCGTTCAGCACCGGTAGTAGGTGATAGAGCTGGAACACGAAACCCACGTGTCGCGCGCGCCAGCCGGAGAGCGCACTGTCGCTGAGAGTATGGATAGGTTGACCATCGATGATGACTTCGCCGGAAGTGGGCCGGTCCAAGCCGCCCAATATATTCATGAGGGTGGTCTTGCCGGAGCCAGATGGCCCCATGAGTGCCAGGAAGTCGCCGCGCGGCACCGTAAGGTCCAGACGTTTGAGCACTTCCACGGTCTCGGAACCACGCTTGTAGAGCTTGGTGACACCGCGCAGGTTCACCAGCGGCTGGTTGCGAGTATTTTCAATAGCGACTGCGGACATGCCCTCCCCCTTTGACTTCTAAAAATCTTAGCATGGGAATGCGTAACAAAAACGAAAAAGTGTCGAACCGTGGTTTTTGCGGGGTGAACGACGGTAATTACTGGAGTGTACAGCCCTTTTATTAGGTTTATGCAACTCTTCAACATTATCCCTGAGATCTACATATACCGCCCAGTAAATGACTACTTTGGTTTACGCATCCAGGAAAGCATTTCCTTCAATTTCGGGGGTGCCCCGGTATTGAGCAGTCCGGTTCTGAATATGCGAGCGGACGCATAAAACGCAATGCAGACAGTGAGCAGCAACAGGGCTGTGGTGGCGACGTAATCGATCATCGGCGGTGGCGCCGCAGCGCGGTTCATCATAAGAAACGGCGACAGCGGAGGGATGTACGAAAGTACCCGGGCCCAGGTCGCGGTCGGATCTTTGGCAATTGGAACCATGAGAATCAGCGGCAGCATCAAAAACAGCATCACCGGCATCATGTAAGGTTGTGCTTCGCGGATATTGTTCACCGCAGCGCCCACGGCACCAAGCACTGCCGCGTAGAGCAAGAATCCGAGCACGAAATAGATGATGAACCAGACAATTGCCCAAGCCGAGACGCCGGCCAGGATGGCGTATGCAAAACCACCCACCGGAAGTGCGCTGCTGAAGGCTGCAAGTACTCCAAGAATGATCGTCAGCCAGCCAGTGATCAAAGTGATTCCCACTGCGGCGACACCCAGAGTTTTGCCAGCCATGATGTCAGTGGCTTCCACTGAAGATAACAGGGTTTCCGCAATCCGGTTGGACTTTTCTTCAATCAGAGCCATCATCAGCAGTTGTGCAATCGACATGATTGCGATGAACAGAAGATACACGTATCCCACCGGAACCCACTGAGCCGCCTTCTCCGCATCGGTGGCATTCTCAGCACCGGCTTTTGTGACCAGCTGATCCTGGAACACCACCGGTTGGTCCAGCCATTGTATTTTGTCGGGCGATAGTCCTGCTTGGGCAGCCTTGCGGGCGCGCACCACAGATGATATTTGATCGCTGAACCAATCGTGCAATGCGGTGTCGGTGAGGTTACGGGAAGCGTAGGTGAACTTGACATCCGTCTCAAGCGGATCCGCGGGCAACTCAAAGTAGGCAAAAAGATTGCCTTGCGTCACGGCGTCACGCAGCTTATCCGGAGCCATGCTGACCCGGTGATAACGCGCAATTGCCAGGCCGCGGTCAAACTTGCTCGCTTGCTCAGCCGAGAGTCCCTGATACCAGCGGGTTAAGGTGTCGCGTTGCATCCAGATAGTGAGCGCCGGTGCAGCAGCAGGCGCCGGATTTCCCGTTACCATCGCCAGCGCCAGCGCCTTGCGGCTTGTGTCGCTCAGCTGCGCCGCTGCAGGCGCAAGATCGGCGAGGACCGCCGGAAGCGTGTTCCTGCTACCGGCCGGTGTCTGGGCTGCAAGCGTGAGCAAGCGCGCATAGTCATCCGCGGCGATGTGTTGATCCACGGCATTCAGCAGCCAACCTGAATGATCGACTACGGCGTAATTCGGTGCCGTCTGAAAGTCCTGAATCAAGACGGGTACAAACATAAAACCTAGCAAAATAGTTGGCGAAAACAGCAGACTGATCCAGAATCTACGCCGGCCGACGTAGGCAACGTAATCGCGCCGCGCGATCAAAAAGACATTACGCAGCGTCATGGGGGCTCCCCACGGCATTCATGAATATCTGCTTGAGCGAAGCTTCACGGGTATCGAAGCGGCGAATGCGGACACGCTCGACTAAGGTTTTCAACAGCGCTTGGGTATCAGCATTTGCTGCAAGCCGCAGCTCTGCATGTTGCCCGGCATCATCCACCGAGATGACACCCGGCAGGGTATTCAGCGCGCCCGGATCACCCTCATAATCGAGGATCAGGGTACGATCTGCAGAGGTCTTGATTTCACTCAGCGTGCCGGAAACTTTCAATTTTCCGCGGTCGATGATGACCACCGCGTCGCAAATCTGCTCGGCATGTTCAACCACGTGCGTGGAAAATATCACCGTTCGCCCTTCACGCTTGTACTGTTTAATAAGTTCCAGCACCATTTCAGCATTTACCGGGTCGAGCCCCGAGAATGGTTCATCGAGGACCAGAAGCTCCGGATCATGTAGCAGGGTCGCAATTACCTGAACTTTCTGTCCCATGCCTTTGGACAGCGTGTTGCATTTTGCGTTAAGCCACTTGCCCAGGCCGGCCTTGCCCAGGCGTTCACGGGCCCGATCTCGCGCATCGCGCCAAACCAAACCTCGCAATTGCCCAAAGTAAGTCACCAAGTCAATGACACGCATATCCTTATACAGGCCATTTTCCTCAGGCAGGTATCCGATGCGGGTGCGTACGTCTTTTGGCTGCCGGCCATCGAGCACTGCCACCGTCCCGCTATCGGGGGAAAGAATTCCCGTGATCATACGCAAGGTCGTGGTCTTACCAGCCCCATTAGGACCGAGAAAACCGTAAATGCTGCTGCTAGGAATGCTTAATGAGATCTTGTCAACTGCGGTATGCGACCCGAAGTGTTTGCTGGTTTCACGAATGGCGATGGCGTCGGTCATGTGGGTAGAATCATATAGGCTGAATGCTATTATAAGAGCAGAAATGAAGTGGATTGCGCGTGTCGCGTGTGACCAAGGGAACTCCTCTTTCCGATAATCACCAGTTCCCGGATATAGCAACGGTAAAACACCGATCGACTAGCGCCATAGGCAGCAAAAACGCTGCGTTGTTGAATTAATGGTGCCGGCGGAGAGAGTCGAACTCCCGACCCACGCATTACGAAATTTCAGAAAACTGTACATCCGCGTGCAATTACGCGCATTGGCGTGCATCAAATCAATTACTTGGAGAAATCCGATTGCGCGTAGATGCGCGCCAATGCACGTCGTTGGTTGCGCGCACTATGGCGTAGCTATGGCACAGACAACCAATCAGCCAGCCTGGTTAGTGACATGGTCGATCACAAATGGAATTCGTGGAATCCAAAAATCACCACTTCCAGGACAGCCTTTGCTAAGCGCGTTAAACACCCAGACAACGGGACCGCTTCGACCTCGGTTGGGAGAGATTCAGTTTAAAAGATGCCTTGGTTTACATCCGGATCAGTGCCAAGCGGTAATTGTCAATTAGGTGACTTTATGCACCTTTACTTAATTACAAGCTTTTTGACATCCCATATTAAACCACCCACCCCAGAGCAAATTACACTAAACGCAAGCCAGAGGTACCAATGTTGCTCGAAATCCTTGTTTATATGTCCACTCAGTATTGAATAATAAATGGCCATAATTGAGGTTGCTACAATTCCAACCACTGCTCCGTATGCAACGCCCCACCGTTTCGCAGTGCTTGCGGCAACATAACCAGAAATTATAAATATAAGAAAGACAGATGCATTAATCCAAATAATTTCGGCATATTGGCCAGTGTTTGGAGACAAGCTTCTGTTTATAGTTGCTATGACGCAAAATAAAACAGCAAAAACAATAGCTGCAATGATAATTGGCTTTAGCTGAACGTTATTCATAGTGATAGAAATACTTTTTGATATTTAAAGCGCATCACTAGTGTCTCGGAATATATTGTAGTTATCTCCCGTTTCTGAATCGTAATACTGACCCGGAAAGCGATTATTGTAAATATATTTTACACTTGTATTACTTGGCTCCTCGTTAGGTACACCATTTCCGAACGGATCGCTGTTCCATTGCCATATAAGTTGTTGGTTTTGGTTTGTTATAGCACGGGGTGTGTTCAGTTGATCAACATGTACGTAGTTCAACCCGCCTATATTTGTAACACCAACCGGTCTATCACCCAGCGTAATATATTCTTGGCGTACATTTCCATTCTTATCATATGTGCCTAGTAAGCGGCCTCCTTCATCGTAGATAAAATACATGTTTCCATTTACATGTAACAAGGCGTTCACAACGATTGTTTCCGTTGCCATGTTTGAAGTTGATTGACCATCACTTGCGTTAAATGTAAAAGTATCTTGACCATTAAAACCAGCTGCTGGCATATAAGTAAAAGCACCAGTTGACGTATTGGTTATAGTTACTGTGCCATGCAGGGGTTGCAAGACAACCTGGAAAGTTAAAGCATCCCCATCTGAATCTACTGCCGAAAGAACTCCGGTAATAGGAGTATTCCCTTGTGTCGCCAATGCGCCATTGCTCGCTACTGGCACCCCGGATGTTGGTAACACCGTTATTGTCTCTAAGGTATACCCCGAGTCATAAGTTCCGTCAGAAACATAGAAAGTAAAGGTATCCGTCCCAATAAACCCATTGTTTGGAGTATATGTAAACGTACCAGTAGCGGGATTCGTTATGGTTGCATATCCATTGGTTGGTTGCTGACTTATATAGAAAGTCAAAGTATCGCCATCGGAATCTGAACCGGATAATGTGCCGCTGACCGGTGTGTTTATATAGGTGGTAACACTGCTGTCCCAACGTTAGCGAAAACGGCTGATCCACGATCGTAAGTATTTGATTCTTATCATGGTCATTTCAGGCCTGGAGTTGAAATCGTTAACACCTTGACACGAGCTAAAAGCACCTGCAAATCAAGCATAGTATCTATTTGTCATTCCAAACGTTGGGACACTACTGAGGTGGTAACACTACCAGGATTCGATATGGGTGGTGTATTTCCACCGCCGCAGCCGATGCATATCGTATCCGGTGATATTGATTTACTCAAAGATGGGGCTGCAGCTGGAGTAATTATGTTTTCAACACATTGCACATCGGTTTGATCTACAACACCATCCTGATTGCAATCCATACCGGGCGTAAATGCTATTTGTCCACTCAGCGCATTTTGCAGAAGTGTCAAATCGCTCTGATCTACAACGCCATCGCCATTGGCATCACCGGGCAACAAAGTATCTGGTTTCACAACGCGTTGGCCAAGAGCGTTATAAACATATGCAGTATTAAAGCCGTCAAACCCGGTAAGTCGATTTGTAGCATCGTATAAATAACTGTGGTGACCGTCGAATGTAGTATTTCCAGTTTGGTCGTATTGATACGCTAGCTGATTATCGGATTCAGTCAGTAAACGATTGTTTGCTGAATTATAAATGTATGTGGTCGTAGTGCTTCCATCATTCAATTGCACACGATTGCCATCTGAATCGTATTGATTTAATGGTGCCGGCGGAGAGAGTCGAACTCCCGACCCACGCATTACGAATACGACGGCCACCCGAGATGGTAATCTCCCTTTTTAGGAGACATGCCACTCAAGATGGGGTGACGTCGGTTCGACTGTTAAATAGCATTTGTTCAATTGTAGAATATACTTCGTTCGCGTTGCCTGGTTGTTGTCTATATATATACAGGCAAGTTGAATGCCAATCTTAATGATTCTGCATTATGCGTAATACATAATATCCGGGAAGTTTATGAAACAACCTGTCAA
>Ga0307374_10004660_pt1 | contig 22724 bp, 11 predicted proteins | sample OX3MG_FD_202532 | JGI IMG/M metagenome (GOLD analysis project Ga0307374, IMG submission 202532) | Soil microbial communities from Risofladan, Vaasa, Finland - OX-3 | ecosystem: Environmental > Terrestrial > Soil > Coastal area > Acid sulfate soil | place: Finland: Risofladan, Vaasa | collected... | reverse complement strand
GTCGTCGACGGCACGCGCGGCGCCGACCTGGCGATCCTGCGATACATCGAAGCGCAGCAGATCGACCTGCTGGTGATGGGCACGGTGGGCCGCGGCGGGCTTGCGGGCGTCTTCATTGGCAACACCGCCGAGCGGCTGGCACAGCAGGCCCCTTGTTCGATTCTGGCCGTGAAGGCCGACGATTTCCAATGTCCGGTGGCGCTGGGGCCTTCCGCGTAGGCGGGCGCTGCCCGCCCACCATTGCGACACCGCACGGCGAAACGCGCAGGGTAGGCACCGCCCACCATGCGACGTGACACGGCGATCGCAAAGAAGCAGGCGTTACGGCGGAACATGGTGGGCAGTGCCCACCCTACCGCCTGTGGTCCGGCGGCTGAGCACGAAACACCACCGCTCTCAAGTCCCGAACGTTTACCCGCCGCCACCCTGTTTGGACGTCGAGCCCGGATGGCTTTTTCGCCCGGCGACCGGTAGCGGGTCGTGCGTGCTCACACGACCTTCACCAGCGGAATTCGCGCCGATGGCAACCAGTTTACGGCCGTCGTCGTCGAACGTGGCGACGAGTCCATGGCCGCGGTCGCTCGCGGAAGCGACGAAAAGCATCTTTCCATCGGCGCTGGTGACGCCTACGAGGCCGACATTCTTGGAGTGTCCCAAGACAGCTACCGGTTCGTTCCGTTCGTTCACTGCCACAAATTTCCGCGCGAAGACGATGTCGGGCATCACCGGCGCCGGCTTGTCGGCCGCGATCGCGGTGACAGCCAGCAACCCGACACCAAGCGCCATGCTACTCCACTTCCAGCGACGGTTGGCCCGTTCCAGCACCGCCAAGCGACTCTCCAGTTTCTCGAACATCATACGATCCCCCCTCAGTTTCAGGTGCGCAAGTTGAAAACCATGGCACGGCAACGGCGCAGTGCCACCCAGTTGGGCGCGCGATGGCTCTGATTCGTCTGTTTCGCCCGTAAAACGCGGTCGTGGCAACGGCGCAGTGCCACCTAGTTGGGCGCGCGATGGGCGTGGGCGAATCCGTCAGGGCGACGGTTGCTTCGCCGCAGTGGAAACCGACATGGCTGACGTGCGGCGAGCAGCGTCGTTGCCCTGTCGATCATGCACGGTCACGTGGCCTTCGCCATTTCGCTTCGCACCGACGGTCACGAGGTTCGATCCGTCGGCGTCGAATGTGCATAACATCCCTTGCCCGCTTCTAGTGCAGGACGCGACGAACAGCAGGGTGCCGTCCGGGTCGACCACGCACAACATCCCCAGATTGTTCTGGTGCCCCATATAGGCCACAGGTTGATTGGCTTCGTTGACGGCCACGAATTTGCGGGCGTAGATCACGTCGGGGATCGTGGTTTCGGGTTTTTCGGCCGCGGCCGCCGTGACGGTCAACAGTGAGACGCCCAGGACCACGGCGGTCCATTTCCAACGTCCGCTGCCGCGTTCGATCGCTGCCAATCGTTCTTCGAAATCTCTCATTGAAACTCATTCCGTTCCGCGGCAAGGCCGCTGCTCCTAAAAAACTCATGTGGAAATCCTGACGGTTTGGCGTGCGACAAATGCGAGCACTTTGCAAAATCTGTGCCGGTTTCCTTGAAGCACCGCCGCGCGGGCCGTGGCGTTCCGGTCGTAAATGACGACAGCATTTGAACTTGAGCGAATCTTCTGAATCGCGCGCAGTTCGCGAAAACGCTGGCAGCCTGCCCAATTCTTGGGCATCGACGATGCAACTCCGAATAAAAGTCGTCCATCCAGGTAACCAAGCAACGTCATCCTCGAACGCAGTGATAAACGTCATCCTCGAACGCAGTGGTAAGCGGCGGCGAAGGTTGGAAAGGGGTGGACGATATCGCCGATTGACTGCGCTTCGTTCACCATGGCCCGACGTTGCTTGATCGTCGCGACGTTGCGGATGCCGAGTTTCTGCAACGTCCAGCCCTACCGCGTCTTATCTGCGGAACGTCGTTTTCCGTGCCGACCTTTCGGTCGCGCGCGAGGTGCCCTTTGACAAGTCATCGGGCGGAGGCGGTGGCGCATCAAGGTCATCGGGCGGAGGGGGCGGGGGGCCGAGCTCCTCGGTCTTCCGACCCGGCCCGAGCACGTCGATACCGGGCGGGGCCTGGTCGACCGTCTGCGCGGCACGCATTGGTGAAAGGCCCGTGGCCACGAACAAGCGGAACTCGGCCTGGTTGTAGCCGATGATCGCCTGAATCAATTCTTGCCGCGCCGTGGACAGCAACTCCACGCTGTTGTTGACCTCGATGGGGTGTTCGGACTGGGCCTGCTCCAGTCGGATCCATTCCTTCTCGTACCCGTCTTCGGCGTCGTCCAATTGGCGCCGCGCGATCTTGATCTTTTGCAACTGGGCCTGGGCCTGGGCGTACGATTCGGCCACCTCGTCGCGGATCTCGTTCAGGGCCCGCACGCTCTCGCCAAGCGCTTCGTTCATCACGGCCCGGCGTTGCCTGATCGTCGCGACGTTGCCGATGCCGAGATTCTGCAACGTCCAGACGGCCATCACGTCGAAATCGGCCCGGTTCTGAACGTTGGTGAAAGGTAACTGTGGCACAAAGTTGCCGGTCCCGCCGAAACCGCCGGCGCTGATGCCCACCGACACCAGTGGCAAGAGCGGCCTGGTTTGTTCTTGCCTGAGCCGGGTGCCGGCCACATCGACGGCCGCGTTCCTGGCCGCCAGCAGCGGATGTCGCCCTCGGGCTTCCTGTACGAGTGTTTCGAGCGGGACCGTCGGATCGACGATTTGCATGGCCGCCAGCGGCGCCGGTTCCGTCCTCAGCCGCACGTTGGGATCCAGGTTCAGCACCTGCGCCAACCTGGCCGAGGCCACGGCCACGCGTTCCTCGGAGCGCTGCACCTCGGTGTGGACCAGGAGCGCCTCGACCTTGGCCCGAATGGCGTCGGCCACACGCCCCTGGCCGGCATCGGCGTAGGCGCCGACGACGCGGGCGACGCCGTAAAATTCGATCTCGGTCTGGCGAATGGCTTCGAGCCGGACCTCAGACGACACCAGCTCGAGGTACAAAAGCGCGGTGTCCAACAGCACCGAGTTGGCGGTGTTCGTGGTGTCGAATCGCCGTACGACGACCTGCTGTCTTGCCGCCAACGGTTCATAGATCACATCGCCCAACGGGTGAAAGAACTGGATGGCCGGGACGGCCAGCGTTTCCGCGGCCAAGGTGCGCGAGCCGCCGCCAAGGTACAGCGAGCTCTCGTTCAAGTTGCGGATCTGCCCGAACGAGGCCTGCAACGCGCCGTTGTGGAGGTGGTACATGAAGCCCGCGTTCAGGTTCGGCAGGAAAATGGCGTTGGCCCCTCGCCGCAGCGCCAGGGCCTCGTTGAGCGCTTCGCGGGAACCGCCCAGGTGCGGGTTGGCCGCCAGGGCCAGCCGCCAGGCGGCGACGAGATCGATCACATTGTAGCTTTCCGGCTCGGGCAGCGCCGAGCCTGCCGGCGGCGCGTCCATGGCCGCGTCCGAGGCCTCGGGCTCGCCGGCTGCGGCGGGCAACTCCTCAGCCGGGGGAGGGGGTGGGGGAGGCGCGTCGTCGTCGGGCGCCGCGCCGAGCTGCGAGGTGCGCAGCGCTCGCCCGTGCGTGCCGTCGCGGCCGGCCGGGTCGCCGCCTTGGGCTCGCGGCCGTAGCCTGCCGTTGGGATCGGGCCGGGCTTCCGCGTCTCGCGCGACGTCTTTTGCTTGCGCGGCGTTCCAGTTGTCCAACGGCAGGTACGGCCGGCGGCGCGCCAGATAGCCACGGGATGAGCGGACGTGGCTTGGGTGCGGAGATGCGCCAGGAGCGGCTTTCATTTTCGCCGGCTTTTTTGCGGCGGCCTCGAGCGCGCGCGAGGCTTCCAGCTCGTCGCTTGTGATATAGCCGTCCGGGATGCGCGCCTTGGTCGTTTCCGCGGAACCCAGGCTTCGGCCGGCCGTTGGCGGCGGGGCGGGCCAGCCGGCCCATGGCGGCGGGGCGGGCCAACTGACACCGGCCCATCCCACGACGACCGCGACGCAGACGACCGAGCCTACGACGTAACGCCGTAGATTGCCGGTTTTGTCGGATCGACGAAAACGGTCCGGTTTTGTCATCGTTCGAACTTCCAATCTTCAAGCGATACGCGTCGCCGCCGTGCAAGCCATTCGCACCGATCAATTCCGGCCGTCAGGTCCGTTTGGCCCACCCACGCCGTTTACCGGCGCCGGCGGACGTGGCGGCATGCCGTCGGGCGGCACGGGCCGCGCCAGGGCGTCGGCCGGCGGCTGGCCCATGGCCACGTAAAGATCGAACTCGGCCTCGTTGAAGTCGGCCACGGCGGTGAGGTACACGTTTCGCGCGCGCCCCCACAACCGCAGGCTGTCGAGCACCTCGATCGGCAATCCTTCGTTGTTTTGTATCCGCACCATGTCCTCGTGGAAGGCGTCCTCGCCAACCAGCGCCGCTTGCTCGGCCGTGGCGATTTGCGCGAAGCGCACGTTGCTCCGCGCGTTGGCCTCGGCCACTTCCATGCGCACCTGGTTGAGCACCTCCAATTGCGCATAATTGCTGACGCCCAAGCGGGCGCGGGCGGCGTTGATCTGTGCGCGGTTGCCGACCCCGCAGTTTTGCAGCGTCCAGTAGGCCATCAGATCGATATCGCTGCGGCTGGCGAAGCTGCCGAACCGCGGCTGGTTGGTCAAGTTCGTGAGGTTGCTGCCGCCGCCGAATGTGCCGCCGCTGACGCCGATGTACAACTGCGGCGCAAAGGGAAGCAGGCGTTGCGCGCGCAACTGAAGCAGCGCCTGCTCGACGGCCGCGCGCTGCGCCGCCAGCTCAGGCCGGCGCAAGAGGGCCAACGCCAATTGTTCACGCAATGGCATCGGCGAAGGCACGATGGGGGCGGGCACCACCCAGCCGTCGGTGGGCTGCAAACGCGTCGAGGGATCGAGGTTCAACAACTGGCAGAGCCGGGCCGACGCTTGCAGGAGCTCGGATTCGGCTTGCAGGATGTCGCGGTTCCGCTTGGTCAGCTCCGTGGCGGCGCGGTTGGCGTCGGCATCGCGCCCCTGTGTCACCCTGGCGTACGCCGCGGTCAGCCGGGCGACCTCGGCGGTGTGGTTACGCATCGACACGGCGATGGCGCGGTTCCCCGCCGCCCGCAACAGCTCGACATAGGCCACGGCCACGTCCCCCAGGATCTGATTGCGGACCGCCAGGCTCTCGAACCGCCGCTGCTGTACGGTTTGACGCGCCACCAGGATGTTGAAGATCGTGTTCGACGTCTGCAGGTTCCATTGCACGCCGGGGATGTTCACCGTGCCTGCCGCGATCGCGTTGGCGCCGGCGCCGACGAACATGTCGCTGCGGCTGACGTTGAGAATCTTGCCGTTCGACTGCTGCAAGACGCCGGTGTGGTCGTCGAAGCTCCAGCCGGCGTTGATGTTCGGCAGGATCTGGGCCGCCATGTACTGCCGCATGGCCGCCGACTCGACCACCCGTTGCCTGGCAATCTGCAAATCGGGGTTTTGCACGCCCGCCAAGCGCAGGGCGTTTTGCAGGTCGATCGGCGTGACTTCCGGTGCGAGAATCGACTCTGGATATCCGGCTTCGATGTTCTCAGCTTCCGTTTTCCCGATATTTTCCGCTTCGGCATTCCCAGGCTCCGCATTCCCGGATTTCGTGGAGGGGTATTCCATGGTCGGCGGCACGGGGGGCGGCGGTATTTCACGGTCGGGGGGCGTCTGGCCGTCGGACGGCCTCGCGCGGTCGGGTGGTTGGGCAACGACCACGCGGGGAGGCGCGTTGGCGAGTCGCGTTGGCGAGCTTGCAACGTTTCGCGGAGGCGTCGCCCAGACCCGTGGGGAACGGCCCCAGAGCGCCGTCGCCGCCAGGCAAGCCAACCATGGCAAAATGCGTGTTCGGCGATTCATGTCGTGTACCTCCACCTCACCTCGTAGCGGAACTCGTGAGAGTTCCGCGGTCGCTCCTTGACGTTCGGAATTCTCATGAATTCCGCTACCTCGTTACGTCACGAATTCGGCCTCTCTCTTAGCGCCGGGGACGGCCACGAGTCGCTCCTTGCCGCGCCGACGGCGCAGGTTGGTTCGCGGGACCATTGACCTCCCCTCCGTCGTTGGACGGGATGTCTCCGTTGGCCGGAACGTTGCCATCCGTCGGCACCGGCCGCGCCAAGGCGGCGGCCGGAGGTTGACCCAAGGCGACGTAAAGCTCGAACTGGGCCTGGTTGTAGTCGGCGATGGCGGCGAGGTATTCGTCGCGGGCCCGCGCCCACAGATGCAGGTTGTTCAGCACTTCGATCGGCAATCCCTCGTTATTCTCGATGCGCACCATGTCTTCCTGAAATCCGGCCTGGCCGGTGAGCACACCTTTTTCGACGATCGCGATTTGCGCAAAGCGGGCCCGGCTGCGGGCATAAGCGTCGGCGACTTCCATTCGCACCTGGTTAAGCACGGCGACCTGTTCGAAATTGCTGATGCTCAGGCGGGCACGGGCGGCATTGATCTGGGCGCGATTGCCGACCCCCAGGTTTTGCAGCGTCCAATAGGCGACCGTGTCGATGTCGCTACGATTGGCGAAGTTGCCGAACCCCGTCTGCCCGGTCTGGGCGGGCAGGTTACTGCTGCCGCCGAACGTGCCGCCGCTGAGGCCGATCAGCACATTGGGTGAGAAAGGGAGCACCCGTTGAGCCCGTAACTGCAAAAGGGCCTGCTCGATGGCCGCCCGCTGCGCCGCCAGTTCGGGCCTGCGCAACATGGCCAGCGCCAATAGCTCGTTGAGCGGCACCGGTTCCGGCACGATGGGCGCGGGCACCACCCAACCGTCGGTGGGCTGCAGTCGTGTCGAGGGATCGAGGTTCAACAACCGGCAGAGCTTGGCCGATGCTTGCAGCACTTCCGCCTCGGCTTGCAGAATCACGGTGTTCCGCCGCGCCAGTTCGGTGGCGGCACGGTCCGCGTCGGATTGACGGCCCTGGCCCGCCTTGGCGTACGCGGCGGTCGCCCGCGCAATCCGAACGGCATCGTCTCGCACTGAAAAGGCGATTGCACGTCGCCCGGCCGCGCGGAGCAATTCGACGTAGCCCACCGCCACCCGGCCCAAGACCTGATTGCGCGCCGCCAGGCTGTCGAATTCGCGTTGCCGCACGGCCTGGCGGCTTGTCAGGGCGTTGAAGATCGTGTTCGAAACATTCAGGTTCCACAGAACGCCGGGTATGCTCACCGTACCGGCCGCGACGGCGTTGGCGCCGGCGCCGGCGTACAGCGCGCTGCGGTGCACGTTCAGGATCTTGCCGCTCGATTGCTGCAAGACGCCGGTGTGGTCGTCGAAGTTGAAACCACCGTTCAGGTTGGGCAAGATCTGCGCCGCCATGTACATTCGGATGGCCGCGGCTTCCGTGACGCGCTGGCGGGCAATCTGCAACTGCGGGTTTTGCACGCCCGCCAATCGTAGCGAGTTTTCCAAGTCGATCGGCGTGACCTCTTGGCCGAGAATCGAGTCGGGATTTTCCGGGAGGCCAGGCATCGTCGTTGCCGCCGGCACTCCGGCGGGAACGTCCTCCAAAGTCGCGGTCGCCAAAGCCACGGGCCGCGTCGAATTGGGACCGCTGGGCGATGAGGCCGGAACTTCTTCCGGCAACGAGCTCCGCAGGAACCGGAATCGCGGCGTTTCGGCGGCGGCGAGCGTTGCCGCCGTCCAAAAACCAGCCATCGCGACGCCAACCCAACACGAACGTCTTACCATGAGTCTTGGCATCTCCCGCACCTTGTGCCTGGTTTTCCGTAAATTCCAGTCGTAAATTCGAGACTTGCCAGATCATCGCGCAATACTTGCCGCACAATCGCGCGATCCGGCAAAGCCCGCAAAGATGTCAATCTCATCGGCCCAACGCGCGCACGGCGATGAATGAAAACGACGTTCGAGCCGCAACTTGAGTGGCCGCAAGGGGTTTTTGCATCGCGCGGTGACGCGAATAGATATGGCCAAAACATGGCCACTGGCCAGTTTTTGACGTGCGAGTTGGACAGTTCGTGGTATTCCGCCACCCCAGGGTGCCAGGAAATGGGACTTGGCACAAAGCTTGCTGCAAACTAAACTTCCTGCGCTATGGCCTAAAGCCAGGACAACGGAGTGGCTATTCAAAAACTCGCTAATACTGGGCCTCTGTCGTCTTTCGCTCCGCGAAAGGGCGTACTTTCGCGGAGCGAAGGGCGACGATACGCGAGTTTTCGCTTAGACAACTGACGCCCGATTTCTTTTCCCGCGGAGCGAATTCATGAATCAACCACGGACGGACGCTCGGCAATCGCTGGGCTTACCAGGAGTTCATCTTTCTCCCATTCGGCCCCGCTTTTGGAAGTGGTACAATCGAGCGGATCAGGGTTGGCGCCATATTACGAGCCCAAGGGTATCCACGCGGAGTCTTGTAGTGCGAGCATGGTCGATCGTCATGGCCGTCGTGCTGCTGGGCGCAGTGGCGTCGGCGGCGTTCGTTTATTGGCCGCGAGAAAAGCCGGTGAGAACAGGGGCGGCCGCGGGGCACAAAGGACATGAGGGAGACCGGTCAGACGAACGAGACCAGTCAGGCGGGAGACACGGGTCGACGAAGCCAGGGGACGGGAAAGAAGACGACGAACAAGAGACCGATGCGAACGAACAGGGCGGGGGCGAAAAGGGCGGAGAAAAAACGGGCGCGCCACGGACGATCTATCTACCCGGCTGCGTGATCCCCGACAAATCGGCGGAGCTCTTCGCCAAAGTGTCCGGCTACCTCCTGGAATTGGGCGTCGATCTCGACGACAAACCCCTCGATATCGGCTCGCACGTCAAAAAAGACCAGGTGCTGGCCGTGATCGACATGCCCGAGCTGGAAAGGGAAGTCAAGCGCGACGTAGCCGCGGTGAAGCGTGCCAAGGCCACCGTCGACCAGATGACGGCCCGTATCAAGACCGCGAACGCCGATTACAAGGCGGCCACGGCGATGTTCACTTTCCGCCAAAAGGTATTCCACCGGCTGGACCAGTTGGCGAAGGAAAAAGTGATGGACTATCGGGTGGTCGACGAAAAGGAAGAGCAAATGCACGCCTCCGAGGAATCCATGAACGCGGCGGAAGCGAAAATTTTGCAAGCGGAGGCCGACTTGGAGGAAGCCCATGCGGAAGTGGAATTGGCCCAGGCGACGCTCGAGCGAGCCCAGGTCGATTTGGACTATGCCACCATCAAGTCTCCCTACGACGGCGTGATCACGGCCCGCAATTATTGGCCAGGCGCTTTCATCCGCGCCCACGAGGAAGGGGGCAAGCTGCCGCTCCTGGAGGTCCACAAGATCGACGTGGTGCGCGTCGTGGTGCTGATCCCCGACATGGACGTACCCTATGTGAATCCCGGTAACAAGGCGACCGTGATGATCGACAACCTGCCGAACAAGATGGCGAAGGATTTCGAGGGCACCGCCGGGCCGGTGATCGTCTCGCGGATCGCCAATGCCCAGGATCCCCTGACCCGCAACATGCGCGTCGAGATCGACCTAGTGAACAAGGACGGCGATTTACGCGCCGGCATGTACGGCCATGTCACGATCATCCTCGACCACGCAGGAACGGCTGTCGCCAAGGCCGGGCATTGAACCATCGTGCCTGACTCGGATCGCGCCGTAGAACGAAATTCAGTCCGTTTGCCCGGCCGGAACTCTCACGAATTCCGCTACGGAGCTCGGATGAACCCAGTGGAATAGTGGAGACTCCGGATGAACGGTCTGATTCGCGCTTCGCTCAACAATATCCACGCGGTGATCGTGTTCGTCTTGACGCTGATCGTCCTCGGCTCCATGGCCACGTTCACCATGATTCCGATCGACATCCTGCCGGTGTTCAAAAGCCCGGCCGTGCAGGTGCTCACGTTCTACGGCGGCATGCCCGCCGAAGGCATGGAGAAGGACATCACCAACCGCATGGAACGTTGGGTCGGCCAATCGAACGGCATGAAACGGCAAGAGTCGCGATCGATCGTCGGCGCCAGCATCGTGCGGAACTACTTTTATGACGACATCGACCCCAACGGCGCCTTGACGCAGGTCAATTCGCTGGCCCTGGGCGTGATGCCCAATCTGCCGCCCGGCACCCTGCCGCCGGTCGTGCTCCCCTTCGACCCTACCGGCACCGTGCCTGTCGCCCTGGTGGCGCTGAACAGCACGAAAGGGGGACCGGACGGCGAGGGGGAGACCGAGTCGATTCTTTACGACGTCGGCCGCTACGAGGTCCGCAACATGATCATGAGCAACCCCGGCGCCAGCGCGCCGGTGGTGTTCGGAGGCAAAATCCGGGCCGTGATGATCTACGTCGACCGCACGAAAATGCAGGCCCGCGACCTGTCGCCGATGGACGTCATGAAGGCCGTCGAAGAGTACAACGTGTTCGTCCCCGCCGGCGACGTGAAGATCGGCTCCAAAGACGTCGCGCTGATGTCGAACTCGCTTTACGAGTACGTCGAGAGCAAACCGGGGAAGGAAGGCATGGAAAAGATGCCGCTGGTGGCCGAACACGGCAAGGTCATGTACCTCGACGACGTGGGCGTGCCCAGGGACGCGGCCTACATCCAGACCAACATCGTGCGCGTCGGCGACGCCGAGCACAAGAGCCGCAAGCAGGTCTACATCCCGGTCTACCGGCAACAGGGGGCCAGCACGCTGTCGGTGGTCGACACGCTGGCCAAGGCGCTGCCCGGTATGCAAGCCCGCTTGACCCGCGACACGATCGACCTGAAGCTGGTGATGGACCAGTCGATCTACGTGCGCGCGTCGATCAAGTCGCTGGTGCAGGAGGGGATGCTGGGCAGCCTGCTCTGCTCGCTGACGATTCTGATGTTCCTGGGCGAGTGGCGGATGACGTTGATCGCCATCCTGACACTTCCGATTTCGGTGCTCTCGGCGGTGCTCTGCCTGTACTACACCGGTAATACGATCAACGTCATGACATTGGCCGGGTTGACGCTGGCGATCGGCCCAATGGTCGATAGCGCGATCATCTGCCTGGAAAACACCCACCGGCACCTCAGCCTGGGCGCATCGCCTCGCGACGCGGCCTACCACGGGGCCAGCGAGGTGGCCATGCCGGAGCTGGTCTCGACGATTTGCACGTTCCTGGTGTTGGCGCCCTTGGCCTTGATGGGCTCGGGAAAGTTCCTCTTCAAACCGATGGCTTTGGCGGTGGCCTTCTCGATGATCACGGCCTACATCCTCTCGCGCACGCTGGTGCCGTCGTTCAGCGCGTTCTTGCTCAAAGGGCACGCGCACGACGAGCAGGGACAAAAGGTCGCCAGCCGCAACCCGATTGCGCGCGCGTTCCGCGCTTGGGAGGCCTTCATCGACCGGGGGATCGCCCTCTACGTGCGGGGCCTGAACTTCGTGCTCCGCTGGCAGTACACGACCATCTTCGTCGGCTACGGGATGCTGGCGGTGGTGCTGGTCGTGTTCGCGCCGATCTTGCGGCGCGATTTCTTCCCGGAGGTCGATTCCGGGGCCTTCGAGATGATCATGCGCGGGCCGACCGGCCTGCGCATCGACACCGACGAGGGCACCGAGGGACTCGTCGAAGACGCCGAGAAGTTCGTCCGCGACACGATTCCAGAACACGACCTGGAGTTGATCGTCTCCGAGCTGGGCGTCACCGCCGACTGGTCGGCGGCCTACACGCCCAACGCCGGGCCGATGGACACGATCATGAAGATCCAGTTGAAGGAGGAACGCGAGCACTCAGCCCAGTATTACGTCAGCCTGCTGCGCGCGGGATTCGCGAAAACGAAGCGCTTTGAGGACTGCGAATTCGCCTTCGACGCCGGCGGCATGGTCCGCGGGGCCTTGAACGAGGGCAAATCGACGCCGATCAACGTGCGGATCACGGGCAAGAACCTGAAAGTGGTGCATAAGGTCGGCGAAGAGATCCGCGACGCGGCCAAGAAGATCGACGGCATCGTCGATGCGCGCGTGATCCAGAAGCTCGACTACCCGGCCTATGTGATCGACGTCGACCGCGCCAAGGCGGCCGACTTGGGTCTGACGCAAGCCGACGTGATGCGCAACGTGATCGCCTCGACCAACTGCAGCATCAGCTTCAACAAGCGGAACTTCTGGATCGACCCGATCGCCCACAACCAGTACTTCGTCGGCGTGCAGTACGACGAAAAGGAGATCCAGTCGCTGTCCGCTTTGAAGGGCATCCCGATCACCGGTCGAAACCAGTCGACACCCATCTACCTGGAAAACCTGGCCACGATCGGGAAGACGGAGGTCCCCTCCGAGATCAACCACCTCAACATCCAGCCAACGATCGATGTCACGATGGGCGTCGAGGGACGCGACCTGGGACACGTCTGCGATGACCTGGCCGTGCTGCTCAACGACTTTGGCGAGGTCAAAGAGAAAGACGTCAACCCAGCCGTGGCTTGGGTCCGTGAGAAAACGGGCAACAAGGACTTCGCCAAGCCCAAGCTCACCAGTGTCTGGGCGCCCTACGATCCCGATTCAAAATCCGGCGATCAGGACCGCAAAACGCTGGTCGGCTCCGAGATCGTGCTCAGCGGCGAGTACGCCCGCATGCAAGATACGTTCAAGAACCTGTCGGTCGGGTTGGTGCTGGCATCGCTGTTGATCTACTTCCTGATGGTCGGGCTCGACCAGTCGGCCATCGTGCCCATCTCGGTCATGCTGCTGGTGCCGCTGTGTTTGATTGGAATCTTGCCTGTGCTCTATTTCACGGGCAGCGCCGTGAACGTGCAGTCGCTCTTGGGCTTCATCTTCATCGTGGGCATCAAGGTGGCCAACTCGGTGCTGATGACCGACTTCGCCCAGGAAATCCGGCGGCACGAGGGGCTGTCGCCCCTCGAGGCCATCGCCAAAGCGGCGGGTGCGCGCGTGCGGCCCATCACGATGACCGCCCTGGCGGCCTTTTTCGCCATGATCCCCACCGCCATGGCGTTGGAAAAGGGGAGCGAGGCCAACGCCCCACTGGGCCGCGCCATTCTCGGCGGCCTGTTGGCCGGCGAACCCGCAACGCTGTTCGTGCTGCCCTGCCTGTATGCGGTGCTGGTCCGCGACAAGAAAGGCAAGTCACTCAAGCAGGTCGAGGAGGAAAAGCACGGCAACGGCCACGGAAAATCCGAAGGTGAGCACGGGCACCAGGCGTAGCCTGCGCGTGGGGCAGGTTTCCAACCTGCCATATGACGACTCGTTCCCACGCTGGAGCGTGGGAACGGTTCCCCGGACGCTCCGCGTCCCCGTGCCTGGCCCCGTCCGGGCGGAAAGCCTAAACCTACGTTGTTCGCAGCAGCACATTGCGGTCGAGAATGAGACGTTCACGGTAGCTGGGGCAGAGCCTAAGCGATGCCTCGGTCGCTATCTAGCCGGGGCATCGCTTAGGCTCTGCCACCAGCCACCACTTTCTCGTGACAAAATGTCTCATTTTCGGCCGCGTGAATTATGACCCTCGGCGCGGCGACACGAGATCCTCTTGTCGGGCCTGTCATAGTTTCAGTACCCCACAGCCTTGCCCGCGCGGCGTGGATCTGCGACGCCTTGACGCTCGCCCGTCTTGCGGTCGATCAGAATCGAATTGGCCGATCCTTGCCTGCGCGGTTTCGGATCGACGACGTGGCCCAGGCTGCGAAGCTGCTCGACCAGCGCGGCGTGGGCCGAGTCGCCGGCCCCCTCGAACAGCACCCGATCGGGAAACCAGCCATGGTGCAGCCGCGGCGCGGCGACGGCCCGCCGCAAGTCCATGTCGTACTCCAGCACGTTGACCAACAGACATGTGACCGTGCTGATGATCGTGCGGCCGCCGGGGCTGCCTGTGACCAGCACCGCGCGGCCGTCGCTGAGGACGATGGTCGGCGACTGCGAGCTGAGCATCCGCTTGCCCGGCGCGATCGAGTTGGCCGGCGTGCCGATTTGGCCACTACGGTCCGTGCGGCCGGGCCCCCAGTTGAAGTCGCCCATCTCGTTGTTCAATAGGAAACCGGCCCCGCGAACCACCACCCGCGAACCGTAGCTTTCTTCCAGCGTGTACGTGTTCGCCACCGCCATCCCTTCAGCGTCGATCACCGAAAAATGCGTCGTCTCGCCCCCCTCGGCCGCCAACGCGATCTCAGGCGCCAGTCTTTCGCTTGGCGTCGGGCAGGCCAGGTCGATCTCGTCGGCCAAGCGCCGCGCGTACTCTTTGGCAGTGAGCTCCGGGGGTACTTCGATAAAGTCGGGATCGCCCAGCCAACGGGCCCGGTCGCAGTATGCCCGCCGTAGCGCCTCGATCAGAAGGTGCCCGGTGCGTGGCGACCAGCGATCGTGGCGGCGAAGGTCGAACCGCTCCAGGATGTTGAGGGCTTCGATCGTGGCGGTGCCGCCTGAACTGGGAGGCGGCGCCCCCAACACCTGGTAACCGCGGTACGTGCCGCGCAGCGGCGTGCGGGGCCTGGCCTCGTAGCCGGCCAGGTCGGCCCGCGTGATCAAACCGCCGCCCAGCTCCATTTCCGCCACGATCAGCTCGGCGATTTCGCCTTGATAGAACGCCGCCGCGCCTTGCTCGGCGATCAGACGCAACGTGCGGGCAAGCTCCGGCTGAACGAGCCGGTCGCCGGCCTGCCATGCCGCCGAACCGAATTCCTTGCCGAACACGCGCCGCAGCTCCGAGAACTCTCCCGACGACGCCACCAATTCATTGAGTGATTTGGCCAACGGCGCACCAAGATCGAATCCCTCCTGAGCAAGCCTTTGCGCCGGCTCGACGAGCACGTGCCAGGGAAGTTTTCCGAACCGCTGGTGCGCCAGCTCAAGCCCGCGGAGCGTGCCGGGCACACCAACCACCTTGTGCCCCAGTCGCCGCTCGCCGAGCGAGAACATGGTCGCTGTGGCGGCGGCCGGGGCCGTTTCGCGGTAGTCGATGCAGACGTCTTCCGCCCCGCCTCCCGGATGAACCAACATGAATCCGCCGCCGCCCAGATTGCCGGCTTCGGGAAACGTGACGGCCAGCGCGAGCGCGGTCGCCACCGCCGCATCGACCGCGCTGCCGCCCTGCTTGAGGACCGTCACGCCGACTTCGGAGGCCGGCGCTGAATCGGAGACGACCAGGCCGTGCGCCGCGACGACCGTTTCGAGTAGTGGTTCCGAGGCGCTCGTCACAGGTGGGCGAAAATCGTCCAAACAAACACCGACGACCGCGGCACCCAGGATCGCCAGGCGTTTGCGCGAGCGACACCGAGTGACTTGATTTGGTTCCATGATTTCACGTCAGTCGGGAAAGGCACGCCGGACACATGCAATTTCTCACGGCAAATCCTCGAACGCGATCCGCGGCGTCTGTTTTTCATGCGGTTTTCCCTCAACCTCCACGTAAGGGTAGATCAGGAAATTGACCGGCCCCGCCGCCTGTTTCGGCACAAGCTCCAGGTCGCGCTCGGTGGAGAGCATCACGCGATCGGGCGGCAGGTTGCCGAAGAAGAATTCTTTCCGCTCGGGGTGTTTGTCGGCTTCCGAGATATCGACGCCGACCCAACGCTTGCCATCGAGGAACTTGGCCCAGCAGTGGTAGCCGGCGATTTCGCCCTGGCGCTTGTCGTCCGGCAGCGGAAAGCCGATCTCGAACCTGGCCGGTATCGACAGATCGCGGCAGAGCGCGATAAACAGGCTGTGGAAATCGCTGCAGTTGCCGTGCTGCGAGTCGCAGGCCCAGAGCACGTCGCCCCGCCCCCACCCCTCGCCCGTTTTGTCGTAACGCATGTGTTCATCGACCCGGTCGTAAAGAGCGCGCGCGATCTCGCGAGTGCTTCCCTTGGGTCGCTGGTTTTCGAAGAACCGCGACGCGACCGTCCCATCGACCGGCACGAGCGATGAACCGGCCAGGAACCGCTCGCGCACGACGGCACCGGCCGCCGTCCCTTCGGGAGGGACCGATCGGCGTGTCACCTGGTAATCGACCGATAGCGCGATCTTGCCCGCCCGGTCGGCCCGACCTTCGAAGTAAAGAAGCTCGTTGCCGAATTTCGGCTCCGTTTCGAGGCGGTATTTGCCGGGCACTTCGATCGAGCGGATTTCGACCGTCTGGTCGTCGTTCGTCGGAGCAACCGGCGCCCAAACACAGGCCTTGACGCCCGGCTTGAGTCCGTCGATCGTCGCGGCATAGGTGAAGCGAAACTTCCGAGTCGCAGGAGATGAATCGTCCGACGCCGTGGCCGCGGTCGCAAGCATGAGCGGTGCCAGCCATACGTGTATGAGTTCGAAGCGACCGATCATCAGTGTCTCACCAAGCTTGAGAAGACAGGAAATCGAATACTCCGCGCCGCACGGCGACGCGAAAAATGATCGAGTCAATATAGCGGATTTCCTGTGGATGTTCACCAACTTTCGAGCCACCCAACGAGCGTCGGGTTGGCGTCTCGATTGTTGGTGGAGAATTTCCTGTTCTTGGAGTCCCTTAGGGATCCGGGGATTCATCACGAGGCGGCTACGCCGTCCGCCCTGAAAGGGCGCGCTGTAACAGCCAGGGGCAACGCCCCTGGTTCGCACAACGAAAACCTGTTGTAAGCCCCATCGGGGCGCGCTGAGCGTTTTGCCGCCGCGACGCTCAGCGCGCCCCGTTGGGGCTTTACGAGGTTTGGCGCGCGTCCACGTACCAGGGGCGTTGCCCCCGGGCTATTACAGCGCCGCACCTTCGGTGCTATTTCCGGCAATCCGGGATGCTACGGCCGCATAAATCACCAACAAATAAGACGCCACCCAACGAGCGTCATTCTTCCATGGACTTGGTTCCCACCCGATTGGGTGAACGAAACACACGATAGTAACCGAATTCCCGCAACAGCGGCCAATCGCGCAGCTCGTCCTCATGGACGCTCAGTTGGCCCGCAAGTTCATCCCAATGCGCGACGTGCGGCGCAACAAGGTACACCACCACACCGGAAGACCCACGCAATGGTGCCGAGTAGTGCTCCAGCGGGGCGCGGTTCAGATAGTAGGCGAGGTTCCAGTGGTCCTCGCTGGCGTAGACGATCAAGTAACTCTCGTCATGCCGTTTCCATTCCGACAGGGCCTCGACCACGGCCGAGGGCCGATAATTGGCGGCATAGTAATTGAAATAGCCGTCCTGCGGGCGACCGTGGCGGCAGGCGTCGGCCAGGCGCCTGGGATAGCTGATCACACTCGGCACCAGAACAGCCAGCACGATCAACATGCCCGCCACACCCGACACCGCATCGGGCAGCCACGCCGCCCAACGCCGACGGACCGCTTCCAGCAGTTCAGCCAACGACCAGCCGGCGCCAATCGCCACGATCGGCAGGAGCGGCGTGTAGTTGCGAGTGAAGGGGCTGGTACGCAGAAGCCCGGTAAGCACGAATGCGCCCATGACGACCACGAGACACATCAGCGGCAAGGCGACGTCGCCGGCCGTTGGCTGCCGGCCGATGCGCCACGCCCAGCAAAAAACGCCAGCCAGCCAGAATGGAATGAGCAAGCCCGCGTCGTGGCCGGCGGCCGTAAAGAAGTGCGCGGCGGGGAGCCAAAACGTGGACCACGAAAAAGGGCCATTCGGCCGGCCATGCTCAAGCACCTGCCGGTAGATCGGCGAGTAGCAGGCGGCGGCGAGAAGGATTGCAGCGAACCAGGCGATCGCGATTTTGAATTTTGGGAGGAAACCGAAATCCGCCCAACGGCGGATTGGAGTTTGGATTGTAGATTGCGGATTGGGTGCCTCGCCACGGCCCGTCCACACGATCGCAATTCCCGCCAAAGGCACGAAGAACAAGACGTTGGTAGGCAAGACGTACAGAAACGCCGCTCCCAACAGCGCGACGGCGACGGTCCGCAAGCGCGCCTGTGTCCGTCGCTCGGCCAGTGCGAGGTCGGCCAGCCAGGCCGCCAATAACATCGAGAGGCTGTAACCGCGGATTTGGATGGCGTGGACGAGGAACATTAAATTCAGCCCCAAGGTCGTGGTCGCCGCCATTGCCGCCGGCAATCCGGCGATGCGGTGCGCCAGCCTGAACACCAGCCACAGCGTGCCCGCCGCGCAGGCCAGCGACGGAAGCCGCAGTATGACGTTCGAATCACCGGCGACGTAAAATGGCCAGAGCACGAGCGAATAGAACACGTGGTTGTTGGGCACCGAGTAGTCCGTAACGATGTGCCAAGGTCCGCGCGCGACGAACTCGACGACCGTGTAGATCTCGTCGTGCCAGAGGTCGAGGTTCAGCTTCGCCGCCAGGAACACCAGCGGAAGCGCCGCGGACAAAAGAAACCAGTGCCAGACCGGGACCGGCTCAACCGGTTTGGACGGCGGCGCCGACGATGGCTCGACGCGGCGCGGCCGACGTTGAGTTTTCTTATGGCGGCGCGACATGCTTTTGAAACGGTCGATCCCGTGGATGCCGGTCGCGGGCGACGCCGCGGCGTTACCGCCGACCCCAACGGGATTACCGGTTGAACAAGAACGCCGGGCTGTTCAACAGCGCCCACGCCAGATCCTGGGCACCCAACAGACGATAGGCGTCGGGTTTCTGGGCGTCCTGGGCCACCAGCGCGGTCAGCCGTGCCAATTCAGCGTCTTGAGCACGGAAGAGCCTGGTCAATTCGGCCTGCTGCTCGGGCGTGCGCGCCGCCGGGGCGACGGCCAGGATGGCGGCGATCGGCGCCGGAGGGCCTTGCAACCGCACCGGCCTGGGCGACGTCGTGGCCGATATCCGGAACCGGCCGATCGAGTGCTGGTCGTATTGCTGGTCAAGCACGATCGACAGCGTCGTGCCGCCGGCCGCGCCGACATTCTGCGCCGTTTCGAACACGGCCACGTGCGGCTCGCCGAACTTGGGGGCCAGCGCCCAACCGCTCGCCGGCTGGGCGTTGCCGTCAATGGCCGCCGCGACGGGGAAATTGTCCTGCGCGAAATCGGCCTGTGCGTTTTGCAGCGCGACGGGCTGGGCCTGGCTCGCGTCGGCCGCCGCGGCAGCCGTGATCTTGAACTCGTTGAGCACCACGTTGCCGTTGGGCGCGCGGCCCGGACCGTTGGCCGCCAGGCTCGGGTCGGGGAGCAGTTCCAATCGGAAGCCGGTGATCCCCGCCGCCTCGGTCTTGGCGGTGAACGTGTAGGTATCCTTCGGCGGCAAAGGCCCGCTGACAAGCACTGAGCCGTCGGCTTGCTTGGTGAGCGTGGCGCCGCCGACCGAGGCCAGCGTGGCCGGATCGAGCACTTGCCAGACGGCGGACGAAAGGCCCTTTTCCCATTCGGCCTGCTTCGACGGCAGTTGGTCTCGCTCATAAGCGGCCAGTTCGGCCACCCGCCTGGCCTGTTCTTCCTTTTCCGACGTGAACGCCCCGACTGACGCGGCCATTTCTTCCGCCGTCGGCATGCGACAAAGGATCGACATGAAGATTTCTTCGACCACCTTGGCATCATCCTTTTCCGTTGCCACCAGCTTGCCGATGCGGTTGTTCGGGTCCGAAATCGCCAGCGCGATCGTCGGACCGTTGACCAGGTTCAGCGCCTGGCCCAGCATCACGCCGGTCGAGCGCTCGCACTCGCAAGCGCTTTCGCGCGCCGGTTTGCCGAAAAGATCCAGAAAACCATCGGCCAGGGCGACGCCGCTGTCGGGCAATTGCGTGGCCAGGTACGCAGCTGGCATGCCGGGCAGGTGAATTTCGGAACCCGTCGCCGCATGCACCGCATCGTACAACGTCTCGGCCGGCAGACGCCGGGCGATGGCGTGCGAGTAGTTGATGTCGTCGTCCTGGTTCCAAACGTTCGTCTCCAGCGAGTGCTGGTAGACGCGCGACTTGCAGATCGCGCGGAACAACTCTCGCACGTTGAACCCGCCGTCGATGAAGTCCTTGGTCAGGCGGTCAAGCAGGTCAGGGTTGGTCGGCGGGTTGCCGGCGCGGATGTCGTCCAACGGCTCGATGATGCCCGCCCCCAGCAAGTAGCCCCAAATCCGATTCACGTAACTCTTGGCGAAATACGGGTTGTCTTTCGACGCGATCCAGCGGGCCAACTGCTCGCGACGTGCGGCTTCCGCCGGCACCTGCCCTTGATGGGTGTAGGGGAACGACGGTCCGGCGACCTGGCCGGTGCGGACGTGCTTGACGTCGCCGACGGCCTGATCGAAAACGACCTCGACCAAGGGCAAGGGTTGCTCGACCGCCGTGCCGCCGATCACGCGGCCCGCGAACTCGGGGGCCGGCTTGCGGCCGACCTGGGCGAAGTACGCGGCCAGGTGGTAGTACTGGTCCTGCGTCCAACGCTCGAAGGGATGGTCATGGCACTTGTTGCAGTTGAAGCGCACGGCCAGGAACAACTGCGTCGTGTTCTCCATCACGTCGCCCGCGTCGCGCAGCACTTTGAAGTACGAGGCGGGTGGGTTGTCCATCGTCGAGCCGCTGGCCGTGAGCACCGAATACACGAATTGGTCGTAAGGCAAGTTGCCGGCCACGGCCTGGCGAATCCAGTTGCGGAAGGCCCAGGCACCCTCCTCACCCAGGAACTTGCGGTTGACCTGCAGCAGATCGGCCCACTTGTTCGTCCAGTGCTCGACGAAATCCGGGCTGCCTAGCAGGCGATCGATCAGCTCGTCGCGCTTGATCTTGGAATCGCGCGCGTCCGACAAAAAGGCGCGCACTTCCTCGGCTCGCGGCGGCAGGCCGATCAGATCGAGGTAGACGCGGCGCATGAAGTCGCCGTCGCCGGCTAACTCGCTGGGGAGAATCTTGACTTTCTTGAGCTTGTTGTAGACCAACGTGTCGATGTGGTTGTTTTCCGGAGTCTCATTCCACTGGAAACCGTTCCGGTCGCCCATGACGATTACCGTGGTCGCCGCATAAGAGCCCTCGTAGCGGGCCAGGATCGCCGCCTCCCCGCGGCGCACCGCCGTGGCCAGCCCTTGCTTGTCGACCTCGACCTTCTCGGTCAGGCTACTCTCGATGAAAGCCTCGGCGGTCACGTCGCGAAACCGGCCGTCGGTATAGGTGGCCACCACGGCCATCTGCTGCTTCATGCCGGGCAGCGCAATCACGGGGTTCTTGGGAAAAACCTCGATCGACGCCACTCGCGGGCTGTCGAGATCGAGCTTGACGCCGGCCATGATCCAAGCCCGCAACAATTCGTAGTACGGTTCGCCGCGGTGCATCGGCACGCCGCCCATGTGCGGCACGCCGCCCGAGGGCTTGAGCAGCATCAGGCTTTGGTCGGGCGCAGCGCGATTGAAGCGGCGGCCCGCCAGGTCGTCGGTGAGCGCGCGGTGGTCGAACAAGGGATCGTAGCCGCGAAGCGAAAGCTTGAACCCGTTCTTGCCGTTGGCCGAGCCGTGGCAGGTGCCGGCGTTGCAGCCCAACTTCGACAACACGGGAGCAACGTCGCGCACGAAGCTCACCGCGTAAGCGTCTTTCTGCCCGCTGACGTTGACCGGTACCACGAGCGTCTTGTCGGCGACGGTGAACTTCAATTCGCCGCTGCCGTCAGCCTTGGGGCGGACCTGTCCGGAGGGCGAAACGCTTACCAAAGCCTCAGGCGCCGCGACTTGCGCCAGTCGAGTGACGTCGAGCCGCTCGCCCGACTCCAATACGCCGCTGATCAGGAGCTGCGCGTAATCGTAGGGGTGCTTGAGTTGGACCGCGGCGGGAAGGGCTTCGAGCGCGACGAATTTCGCGCCGGCGGGTATCTGCTCCGGCGCGCGATCGGCCACCTCTTCGGCACGGACGGCGGCCGATGATAGCACCGCGAGCAACAGCATGGCGGGAACGGCATATTTCATCGATTGAGTTCCTTCGCGTGTTTTGGTGTGGAGCAGGTTGTCAACATGTCGTAATTTCTTACTTCGCCACCGCCAGCGGGCCTGGAGTCAACGGCACCGGAACGAGCTCCTTGACTTGCGTCCCGGCTTCCGGGTCGAAGAAACGCACGGTGCCGTCAAACCCGCCCACCGCCAGCAATTTGCCGTCAGGCCGGTAAGTGACCGCGTAGACGCCACCGTGCTTCTCCGCGAGCTTATGGACCTGCTTTCCGTCGGCCTCGTTCAGAATCCGCACTTCGCCGTCGCCGTCAAGGCTGCTGCCGATTGCCACCTTCGAGCCGTCAGGGCTGTACTGGGCCGCGAAAATTCGGCCGGGCACCGCCTCGGCCGCAAAGCGCGTGATGCGATTGAAGTCGTCGCCGATCTGCCGCGCTTGGGTGCGGTACATCTGGTAGATCTTCGGCACACCGTCCGATCCGCCGATCAGCAACTCGTCTTTTTTCGCGTTCCGGCGGACGACCATCAGGCCGCCCTTGAGCGCTCCAGGCGTGATGCTGGTGATGTTATCTTCGAAACGTTCCGTTGCAACGTCCGTGAGCTTCATCGAACCGTCGCGGCCGACCGATACCAGGTGTGAGTTGTCGGATGAAAAGGCCGTGTCGAGCACCCAGTCGCTGTGGGCGCCCTGGTAGAGCACCTGCTTGCCGGTCGCTGCCTCGATCGCACGCACCGTGTTGTCGGCGCAACCGAACGCCACCAGCTTGCCGTCGCCCGACCAACTCGCCCCGTAGAGAGTGTCGTACGTGACGCAATGCGAGAGGGTGAGCGTCCTGGCGGCCACGTCCCAGATCTGGACTTCGCCGAAGCGGCCGGGCGAACCGCCCGTCACCGCCAGGAATTTGCCGTCGGGCGAGAAGACCGCCGACTCGATCCGTTCCGAAATGCCCACCAATCGGCCCATCAGCT
>Ga0307374_10004655_pt1 | contig 22763 bp, 21 predicted proteins | sample OX3MG_FD_202532 | JGI IMG/M metagenome (GOLD analysis project Ga0307374, IMG submission 202532) | Soil microbial communities from Risofladan, Vaasa, Finland - OX-3 | ecosystem: Environmental > Terrestrial > Soil > Coastal area > Acid sulfate soil | place: Finland: Risofladan, Vaasa | collected... | reverse complement strand
GAGGGCCTGCTCGACCTCGACGACCTACTGAGCGGTTACGCCGGGGAGCTGCGGGCCACCGGCCAGGACGGGGAGGCCGACCGGGTCCTCTCCCTGGCAGTTGATGCGGCGAGTAATTTCCTCATGGTCGTCCCGCACAGGGTTCAGGCGGACCCCAGCATCTCCACCGAGTAGGCGTCTTAGGTCACCTTGGTCAGCAGATCGGCAATGGCGCGGACCTCGCGCAGGAGCCCGTCCAGCATCGCCTCGGTATTGGTGTGAATCCGCCACTCGGCATACCTGCGGTCCTGCTCGAAGCCGTCCAGCCGCTTCTCCAGCTCCCGGGTGCGAGCGTCGATCTTGCGCACGGACTTCTCGATCCGTCGCTCGCTCTTGCGAACCCGCTTCCGCACGTAGCGACGGGTCTCCTCGCGCAGGGCGTCCAGCTCCCTGCGCAACTCGATGTCCTCCTCGCCGCCCTGCTCGGCCAGCATCTCCTCGACGCCGACCCGGACCCGCTCGATTTCCTCGTGCAGGCGCTCGCGTGCCCGGTCGGCGGTGGCTGAGATTCCGGCGCCGGGCGGGAAGGAGGGCTCGACCGGTTCGGGGGCTGGACTCATCGATCCCATCCTAGGGCCGAGGGTGGCTGGAACCGCCATTTGGCCGCACCCCCCTCTCTGCTCAGATGATGATCAGCGCAGAAGTTCCGGGGCGATCTGCGGTCCTCGCCCAGGCGCCCGGGGACGGTTGGGAGGCTAGCGCTCGAGCGCGTAGAGGTGGTAGCGCCCGATCGTCAGCTCGTCGCCGTCGGCCAGCCGGCCCCACTCGACAACCTCGCCGTTGAGCAGGACTCCGTTCAGGCTGCGATCGTCCAGCACCCGTGCCCTGCGGCCGGGCTCGCAGACGATCAGAGCGTGGCGGCGGGAGACGCTCGGGTCGTCGAGGCGGATGTCCGCGGTGACGCTGCGCCCGATCCGCGTCCAACCGTCCTCGATCGGGAAAACCTGGACCTCCTGCCCATCATCGCGGTAGAGGAGGAAGCGGCCCGGCCCGGCGAGCCGCTCGCGTGCCTCCTCCAGCCAGACCGGGGCCCCGCTCGGCCGATGGGCGGCGAACTCCTTGGTCTGGTGCCCGTGCTCCTGCATCGACTCGAATATCGAGTCGCGGCGGAAGCCGGACCCGCCGCAGCGGGGGCAGCGCGGCAGTCGGTCGGTCTCTCGCAAGGAGAGCTGAGAGCCGCAGTTGAGGCAGAAGAATGTTCCCGAGCCAGGGGACGCCCCGGTGTCGAAACGATCGCTGGTCGACCCGCTGCTCAGACTGGTGGAGATGAGATGCTCCTTCCCGGTGTCTCCCTAGGTGATCCTAGCGCCATTCCGGGCCACCGGGGAGGCAATCTCTAGAATCGCGGCGGCCGATGGGTCCAGTCAGCTCCGAAATTGAGATCGACGCGCCGCGTGAGGCGGCCTTCGAGCTGATCGGCGATCTCTCCCGCCGCCCGTCATTCACCAACCACTTTCTCTCGGATTTCCACCTGACCCGGATCGAGTCCAGCGGGGTCGGTGCCGGGGCGCGGTTCCGCCTCCACCTCCCGCTCAACTCCGCCTGGATGGAGACGACGATCACCGAGTTGGAGGAGCCCTTCCGCATACTCGAGCACGGCCGCGGCGGCCGCGACAACCGGATTCCCGCCGTCACCCTCTGGGAGCTGACCGAACGGGGCGGTTCGTTGACCACCGTCCGCGTCTCCCATTGGACCGAGCCCTCCCAGCCGCTGGACAAGGTCCGGGATGCGCTCGGCGCCAGCTCGTTTTGGTCGGAGCGCAGATGGCGCCAGGTGCTGCGGCGGCTGCGCGATCTGCTCGAGGCCGAGGGGGTCGCCGAGGACCGGATCGCGGTCGCCGGGGGCAACCGCTACGCGACCGGCATCCCTTAATAGACTCTCGCCCGCTGATGCCGGTCCATCGCCGATTCACCCTGCCGCCGCTCGCCGCGCTCATCTTCGGAGTGATCGTCCTAGGGGTCGCCGGCTGCGGCTACTCCAGCAGCTCCAAGGACGTTGTGGCGGGCCAGACGGTGACGCTCGGCAAGCTTCAATACACGGTTGTCTTCTCCCGCTACCTCAACCCCAACGACAGTGAAGACGCCGCCTTCCTGGCCGGTCAGCCTCCGCCTCCCCCGGCCACCAACTACTACGGCGTCTTCCTCCAGGTCCAGAACGAAGACAGCCGCCCGCACCTGCTGCCGAAGTCGCTGAAGATCACCGACACCATCGGCCAGGTCTTCAAGGCGATCCCCAGCAGCAGCGTCTTCGCCATGCCGCTGGGCGGAACAGTCGAAGGCGAAGAACAGGAGCCGGTGCTCGACTCCCCCGCGCAACAGGGACCGATCCAAGGTTCCCTCGTCCTCTTCCGGCTTCCCGCCGAAGTCTCCTCCAACCGACCGCTGACGCTCTCCATCCCCGGGTCCGAAGGGCCGGCCGAGGTAACGCTCGATCTCTAGCTGCAGCGACGCTGCTCAAAGACCGGCGGAGAGGACCTTCGCCGCCGCCGGGGCGGCGACTTCGCCCCCCGCGGCTTCGGCGTCGATGAAGAGGACGCCAATCGCCAGCTTCGGTCTGCCGGCCGGGACGAAGGCGGAGAACCACGCATCCTTGTACTGGACCGGGTTGGAGGAGTTCTGTTGGCCCGGTTTGGGGCCCAGCTCGGCGGTCCCCGTCTTGCCCGCCACCTGGCCCTGGGGGATGGCCGCTGCGGTCCCGGTGCCGTTTCGCACCACCCCGATCATCAGTTCGGTCAGCTCGCCGGCGATCTTCTTTGAGGTCACCCGAACCGGCTTGGTCTGCGGGCGCAGCTTCGCTTCGGTGACGATTGCGGTCGGCTTGCGCACGCCGCCGGCGGCGAGCGTCTGCGCGACGCTCGCCATCTCCAACGGTGTGGCCAGCACTTCGCCCTGTCCGATCGCGCTCACTCCGAGGTCGAGTTCATTGCCAATTTCCTTCGGGATGCTGGGTTTGGGCGGTTCGATCTGATGCACGATTCGCGGCGCATAGAGGCTGGGGTAGGAGTTGAAGCCGAATCGTTCTGCCGTACCCACCAGGGCGTCGTTGCCGATCTTCGGACCGAGGGGGACGAAATCGGCGTTGCATGACTCCGCGAACGCCTGGCGGAAGGTGCCGCCGCAGTACTCGCCGTTGGCGTTGTTGATGAACCGGCCGCCGACGCTCACCCCGTTTCGGTCCGGGAATGTGTCGGTCAGCGAAACGACCCCCTTTTCCAGGGCGGCGGTGGTGGTGACGATCTTGAAGGTCGAGCCGGGTGGCTGGGGTGCGGAGAACGCCTGGCCGGCCAGGGCGAGGACGTCGCCGCTGCTGGCGTTGAGGACGGCGATGCCGCCGGCGCGGCCGCCCAGCGCCGCGACGGCCGCAGACTGAAGACGGGGCTCGATTGTCGTCTTCACCGGAGCGCCGGGCCGGGGGGGGGAGGAGGCGAGGGTGCGGGAGGCGCCACCCGAGTTGGCGGCGGCGAGGAGCGAGCCGCCGGGCTTGCCCGCCAGGCGGGCGTTGAACGCCTTCTCCAGGCCGCTCACCCCCACCGGCGTGTAGGGGGCGAACCCCTGGCGCTCCAGGGCGGGGAGGTTGGCGGCTTCGGGGGGCCCGACTTCGCCGGTGACGTCGATCGCGGCGGCGCCGATTGGGTGCGAGCGGGCGTCCGCTGGGCCTTCGGCCAGGGGCGTTCCGTCGTTGGCCAGGATCGAGGCTCGCGTCGCCAGCTCGATCCGGCTCTGCAGGTGCTCGCCGCGGCGCAGCCCGGGGAAGACAAGGCTCCGGTTCCAGGCAACCCCGCCTTCGGCGAAGGGGAGGTCGAGGTCGGCCTGCAGGGGGCCGAAGGCGAGCGTGTTCGCCGCGATCGCCACCGGCACCGTCGTCACCCCGTCGATCGAAACGGGTTCGCGGGAGGAGCTGGGCTTCAACGATCGCAATGTCGCCGTGCCTTCTGCTTCGCGGTAGGCCCGGGCGAACTTGTGCACCCCGATCGCCCGTTTGGAGGCCGGGTTCAGATCCCGGTACATGGCGACAAATTCGTGCCGCGCCCAGGCGCCGGCGAACCGCTCGGCGGCGCCCCTCTCAGGCGCTTCTCCCGGCGCCCCGGTGGAGGCTCCGAGGGCGAAGGCGGCCACGGCGAGGACGGTGAGTGGGAGGGCTCGAGTGGCGAGGCGGTGGCGCCGTTCCACCTCGGAGGAGAGGCCTTTCATTTTGCTGAAAGGTAGTCGAGGAATCTCCCGCCTGCTTCTATTTGGGTCGTGACCGTATTGGATTGGGGGATAGTCGCCTTCACCCTGGCCTTGAGCCTGTGGGGATATCGGCAGGGCCTGATCGTCGGTGCCCTGACCCTGGCGGGGTTCGCCCTGGGGGCCTTCGGAGGGAGCCGGCTCGCGCCCTTGGTTTTGCACCAGGGGGCGGCGTCCCCCTACGCTCCGCTGCTCGCCGCACTGGGGGCCCTGTTAGTCGGGGCGCTGGTGGCGGTGGTCCTGGAGAGCTTCGCCCTGGGCCTGCGGGCCAGGCTGGTGCGGCGCAAGGCGCTGCACCTCGCCGATGGCGCCGGGGGTGCGGCGCTGATCGCCTCCGTCGCGCTGGGCCTCGTCTGGGTGTTCGGCGTCGTCGCTCTGCACGCGCCGGGAACGGCGCGGCTGCGGGCCGACATTCGAGGCTCCGTGATCCTGCGCAGCCTGGACAGCGTGCTGCCACCCTCGGGGCCGCTGCTGAACGCGCTCAACCGGGTCGATCCGGCCCCATCCGTCTCCGGCCCAACGACCCCGGTGGCACCGCCGAATCGGGCGATCGCCTCCGATCGGGGCGTGCTGGCAGCGAGCCGCTCGGTGGTGCGGGTCCTCGGCACCGCCTGTGGTCTGGGGATCGAGGGTTCGGGCTGGGCGGTGAGGCCGGACCTGATCGTCACCAACGCCCATGTCGTCGCCGGGGAGAGCGACACCACGGTGGTCACCCCTGCCGGTGCATCACTCAGCGCCACCCCCGTCCACTACGACCCTCACAATGACCTCGCCCTGCTGCGCATCAGCGCCGCCGTCGCGCCGCTGAGGATCGCCACCAGCCCGCGGTCCGGGGCGGCTGGAGCGGTGCTCGGTTATCCCGAGAATGGCCCCTACACGGTCGCCCCAGCCCGCTTGGGCGAGACCCGCGAAGTGATCAGCGAGGACGCCTACGGCGATGGTCCAATTCATCGCACGATCAGCTCGTTGCGAGGCTCTGTCCGCAGCGGAAATTCCGGTGGTCCACTCGTCGACTCCCAGGGTCAGGTCCTGGGCACCGTTTTTGCCGCCACGACCAGCGGTCCCCCCGGCGGCTTCGCGGTCCCCGACAACCTGGTGCGCGCCGCCCTGGGCGAAATCTCTGCCTCGGTCGGCACCGGTGCCTGCGCCGGCTGAAAGAACCTCTGGCACCTCAAACTGCGAGACCACCGCGGCGGTCCGTCACTTACGTTCAGTAAGCTCGGTTCGACGTGGGTGCCACCGCCACGAGCGAAGACCAGGCAGTCCGGGGGGTATGCCCGCACTTTCACGCTGCGATTGAGCTGATCGGCAAACGCTGGACCGGGGCCATAGTCTGCGCCCTGACCGAGCGGCCGCTGCGTTTTGGTGAGCTGGCGAAGGCGGTTCCGGGACTCTCGGACCGGTTGCTCTCCCAGCGGCTGCGCGAGCTGGAGGAAGAAGGCCTGGTCGAGCGGGAGGTGGAGCCGGGCACGCCGGTCCGGGTCACCTACTCGCTGAGCGGAAAGGGCGCGGAGCTGGGTCCGGCGATCAGCGAGCTGCGGCTGTGGGCTCGGCGCTGGAAGCGGGCCTGATGAGTGATCGGCCACCGCGCAGCTCTGCCTCCTCGCTGGCTCAGCGGCGAAGCACACCACGCCCGCCGCGCTGCTGATCGGCTTGGCCACCCGCCCCCGTCACTTCATGCAGCCTCCGGTCATGGATCTGCCCGGTCCTTTCCCGGTTGGGCGCTACGCGCGAAGGCTGCAGGAGGAGATGCGAAAGCGGGCCCGGGTGCAGTTGATCGGCGAGATCACCGGTGTCAGCCGCAGCAAGGTCCAGACCTACTTCGAGCTGCGCGACGCGGAGGGCGCGGTGCCCTGTGCCATCTGGCTCAACGACCTGGAGAAGGCCGGCCTACCGGAGGGGGGGCTGCGAGACGGCGCCGAGGTGGTGATCGCCGGCGGTCCCGACTACTACCCCGGAGGGGGTCAGGCGTCCCCCAGCTTCGCCTTTCGCGCCACCCAACTGCGCCTGGCCGGTGAGGGAGACCTGCTCGCCCGCCTGGCGGCGCTGCGCAAGCAGCTTCGCTCCGAGGGGCTCTTTGAGCTGCAAAAGCAGCTCGCCCGGCCGCTGCTGCCGAAGACGATCGGGGTGGTCACGGCGGAGGCCGGCGCCGCCCGGCGCGACCTGCTGGCGGGACTGGAGCGCCGCGGCTGGGCCGGGACCCTGGTCTGGGGATTCGCCCCGGTGCAGGACCGACACGCGGCGCCGGCGATCGCCGCGGCGATCGGGGACCTGGCGGCGCGCCCGGAGGTCGAGGCGATAGTCGTCGCCAGGGGCGGTGGAAGCCTCGCCGATCTCTGGGCCTTCTGCGACGAGACCCTGTGCCGCACGGTGGCGATGCTGCGCGTGCCGGTGATCAGCGCGATCGGCCACGAGCGCGACTCGACCCTGCTCGACGACGTCGCGGCGCTCGCCTGCTCGACCCCGACCCACGCCGCCGAGGCCGCGGTTCCCCTCGACTGCGTTGCCGCGCGCGGCGACCTCGACCGCGCGGTTTCCTCCCTGCGCCGAGCGGCGGGGGATGTGGTGCGCGCGCACACTCCCCACCTGGCCGCACTGGCGCGCGGACCGGGGCGGGCGCTCCGCCGCGAGCGGGGGGCGCTGAACCAGAAGACGCGCGAGGTCCGTGCCGCCTCCGAGCGGGGGGTGGCTGAGCGCCTCTCCTACCAACGCCGCCTCGCCTTCGTCGTACTGGAGCGCGCCCATCGCCGGGCGGCGGGACCAGAGATGAGCGCCCGGCGCGAGGCGTTGCGGCGGGCCGAGGTGACTCTCCGCGCCCACGAACCCGAGCGGACGCTGGCCCGTGGCTACGCCTTGGCGGAGACCGTCGATGGCCAGCCGCTGACCAGTGCCGAGGCGGCCCGCGCCGAGGATCAGATTAGTCTCCGCTTTGCCGATGGCCGAGTCAGAGCGAGACCAGATCGTGCCGGTTGAGGTCGAGTCCTACGAGGCCGCGGTTGAGCGGCTGGAGCAGATCATCGACCGGCTCGACTCCGGCAGCGCCGGCCTGCGGGAGACCCTCGACCTCTGCCGCGAGGGGCGTGAGCTGATCGCCTACTGCGCCGCCGAGTTGGACGCGGTCAGCGAGGGACTGAGGGAGCTGAGGCTTGACGAACTGGCGTCGAAGCTGGAGGAGGGCCAGAGCACAGCCGCCTGAGCGCGGGGCAGCCGTCGCACAGCGCCCACTGGCGCTGCTCGGGCGGGGCGACCGCGAACTCGCCCGCGCCGATGCGGGCGATGACGGCGGCCAGCCGCTCCCTCCCTGCTCGCATCTCTGCCTCGCCGAGCCGGGAGATGATCGGTTCCTCCGGTCGCTGAAGGAAGACGTAGGCGACCTCCACCTCCTCCACACCGCGGGACTCGGCAACGGCGAGGGCATAGATGTCGCGCTGAGCCCCGTAGCGGGTGGCGTGCTCGGCCGGGCTGGAGCCCTCGAGGCGGTCGGTCTTGTAGTCGATGACCAGTGGCGCGAATCCATCGCGCTCGACCAGCAGATCGATCGAGCCGCGCAGGACCGCGCCGGCGATGCCCAGCAGGATCGACGCCTCGGCCCGGACACGCGCCTCTGCCACCTGGACCCGCTCGCGCAGCAGGTCTGACCCAAGCCAACCTCGCACCGGCGCCAGGAGGCTCTCGGGCAGGCCCTCGGAGCCCGGGTCGAGCCCCTCGGCGAGGGCCTGGCGGCAGGCCAGCTCCGAGGGTGGCTGGCGCCAGCCGTTCGCCTGGCTCCACTGCAGCAGCGCGTGCACAGCCGCCCCTCGCGCCGCCCCCTCCTCCTGCGCGGTCGCACCTTCATCCGCTGTCCGGCTTGAGGGGCGCCGACGCTCACCCAGGCCGAGCACTCGCTCTAGGTAGAAGCGGTAGGCGCACCCCTGGAAGGCGGAGATCGCGGTATAGGAGAGTGGCCGGTTGGCCACCGCCGGGGGGCGCCGACCGACCAGAGGCGCAGGGCCCGCGCCGAGCGGCCGCTCGGCCTCGGCGTCCCTATGCGTCGCGGTCAGCTCGGCGGCCCTCCCGGGGGAGGGGCGGTTGAGGTGGACCGCGATCTCAGAGGCCCCGAAGACGGCGTCCAGGCCCTCGCGCGGATCCGGGGCGGGCACCGCGACTGCCGAGTCGCGGTCACGCTCTATCTCCAGTCCGTCGATAATTCGCTCGATCACCGAGGTCCCCGGCTTCGTCTTGCTCCCGGCCGGCTTTGCCACGCCGGCCAGGATCAGCCGCTCGCGCGCGCGGGTGGCGGCGACGTGGAAGAGGCGCAGCCCCTCCCCGGCGTCGCGCTCCTTCGCCTCCTCGCAAAGCCTCTCGTAGTCGTAGAGGTTGACCGCGGCGGCGCCCAGGCGGGGTAGCCGCATGCCGACCCGGGGGGTCCCCGCCTCGCGGCCAATCGCCAGCAGCGGCTGCCGGGTGCCGGCCAGCAGGCCGCGCGAGAGGTCGGGGACGGCGACGACGCCGAACTCCAGCCCCTTGGCGTTGTGGACGGTCATGATCCGCACCCCGTCGTGGCCCTCGATCGCGGTGGCCGCCTGGGCCTCGGGGCCGCCGTCGGCGCGAGCGGCGAGGAAATCGAGCAGGCCGCGCAGGTCCCGTCCCTCGCGCGCCTCGAACTCGGTGGCCAGGCGCATCAGCTTGCGCACGTTGGCGAAGCGCGCCTCGCCGGAGGGGCGCATCAATACGGCGAGGTCATAGCCGGTCTCGGTCACCGCCCTCTCGATCAGCCCGGCGAGCGAGAGGCGCGTGCCGCGCTGGCGGAGTCCGGTGAGCGTCTGCGCGAAGCCTCGTAGTAGCGCCAGCTCACTCGCCGGGATCTGGGTCAGGCGCTCGGGATCGGCGAGTTCCGCTTCGCCGCGCTCGGCCGCTCGCTCCAGCGCCGGCCACACATGGCGTCCCCCGCCCGCCGCCGCCCGCAGCAACCAGAGCGTGTCTGGGGCCAGCCCGCAGGCGGGAGAGGCGAGGGCGCCGAACAGAGCCTCGTCGTCGAGGGGGTTGGCGATCGTCGCCAGCAGCGCGCAGACGTCGGCGACCTGCTGCTGGGACCAGTAACCGCGACCGCCCACCACGTAGGGCCGCAGTCCCGCCCGCTCCAGCGAATCCTCGTAGGCGTCGAGGTGGGTGAAGGCGCGCAGGAGCACGACCATCTCGCCGCGCGCCACGCCGGAGTCGGCCAGTTCGCGCAGGCGCAGGGCGAGGAAGCGGGCCTCGGCGAGGAAGTTGGCGGGGGTGCGCCCGTCGGTCCTCGGCGCCAGGTCGATGTCCTCTGAGTCCCAGCCGTCGCGGGCGGTCAGCAGCAGCTCGACCGCGGCGCCCACGCCGGGCGGGGGGGAGGGCGGCGGCGGGGCGCCGACCCGCAGCGGACGGTAGGCCTCGCCGAGCAGCGCCGCGCCGAGGGCGTTGACGGCGCCGATCACCGCGGGCCGGGAGCGGAAGTTGCCGCTCAGCTCGATCGCCGCCGCGTCGGGCCGCGCCTCGATCGCCCGCCGCTGCTCGCGGAAGACCTCGAGGTCGGCGTGACGGAATCCGTAGATCGATTGCAGCTCGTCGCCGACGGTCATCAGCTCGCTCCCCGGCCCCCGCAGTGCCTCGACCAGGCGCAGCTGGAGGCGGTTGGTGTCCTGGAACTCGTCGACCAGCAGATGGCTGAACCGCGAGCGGTAGGCGGCGCCGATCTCGGCGCGCTCCAGCAGCCGCGCGCCGAGGATCTGGAGGTCCTCGAAGTCGATCCCCGAGCGTCGCTCCTTCGCCAGCTCAAAGCGGGACGAGAAGAGCTCCAGCAGAAGCGCAAGATGCCCGTAGGCCTCGTTCCCTTCCCCCTCCTCGGGCGTTTTTGCCTCCGGCGGCTCGGGCAGCCGCGGCTCGGCGACACCGCGGCTGCGAAGCTCCGCGTGGGCGCCGGTGACGATTGCCCGCAGGCCGTCGATCTCGAAGGCCGCAACCGTCTCCTCCCGCGCCTCGTCGCCCTCCGCCATGAACGTCGCCAGGGCCTCGTCGAAGGCCTCCCGCGCCGCCCGTTCGGCCTCCGGCGCGTCGAGCACCCGAAACCGCGGGTCGATACCGGCGGCGACCGGGTGGCCCGCCAGCAGGCGGTTGCAGAAGCCGTGGATCGTCATCACCCAAGCGCTGCCGACCTCGCTCAGCAGTGCTCGCGCCACTTCTGAGCCGGCCTGCGCCCGCGCCGCCAGCTCGGCCGCGATCCGCTGGCGCAACTCGGCCGCCGCCTTGTCGGTGAAGGTGAAGGCCAGGATCGCGCCCGGGGCGACCCCCTCCTCGCAGACCAGGCGGCAGTAGCGATCGACCATCACTCCCGTCTTGCCCGTGCCCGCCCCCGCCTCCACCAGCAGGTCGCGACCGGAGGCCCGGATCGCCGCCTCCTGTTCGGGGGTGGGCGTCCGCTCGCTCACTGTTCCCGCTCCCAGGTGTCGCCGCTCTCCTCGCTCCCCGGCGCCCGGTCTCGGCGGCAGATCGGGGCGAACTCGCAGTAGGCCGGGCAGACATCGTGGCCGCGCAGCCCGCTACGGGGGCCGGGATCCCGGCGGATGTCGCCGGCTCGCATCCGGGCGACGATCTCCTCGGCCCGTCGTCGGGCGTCGGTAAGCAGCTCCCGCAGGCCGGCGGCATCGACCAGGTCCTTCGGGTAGAGCCCGTAGGAGCCGAGGTCCTCGGCCGCCCCCTCCAGGACCACCCCCCGCGGGCGCCGGGTCGAGCTTCCGCGCAGCGGGTGGTAGAGGCCGCCGACCGGCACTGCGCCCCAGTGCTCGGCGACTGCGATCAGGTAGAGCTGGAGCTGGAGCTTGGCCCGCTCCTCGAACTTCTCCCGCGGGGTGACCGTGGCGGAGAGCTTGTAATCGAGGACCAGGGCGCGGCCCTCGCCGTCGCGATCGACCCGGTCGATCGCTCCGTGCAGACTCCATCCGTCGACCTCAAGTGGCGGGTGCTCGCTGCCCTCTCCCTCGTCGAAGCGGGCCTCCAGCAGCCAGGGCTCAAACCCCCCGGTATCGCGCTCGGACTCCTCCGTCAGGAAGCGGCTGAGCAGCCGCTGGACCCGGCGCGCCATCGCTCGCTCGGCCGGATGGCGGCCCAGCTCGCGCTCGGCGGCGATCTGGGCGACCAGCTCTTTCCCCCGGGTGTTCCAGGCCGCCAGCGAGCCGGAGCGGGGGAGGGGGTCGCCGCCCGGTCGCTCCCGGTAGAGGCGCTCGAGCGCCGCATGCATCAGAGCGCCCTGGAGGAGCGGGTCGGGCTTTGGGCCGAGCGGCTGGGGGTCGAGCTCGTGCCCCGCGAACCAGCGGTAGGAGCAGACGTCGAATCCCTCCAGAGTCGTGCCGCCATAGGCCGAGACGGCGGCCAGCGACTCGATTGCCGCCGGGTTGGACAGGGGGCCAGGGGCGCGGGCGGCGGCGGCCGCCGCGCGGGCGACCTCAATCCGCGCCGCGATCCGTCGTTGGGCCTCCCCACCGACCCCCGCAGCGGTGAGCAGAGCCGCGGCGTCCGCCCTTTCGCCGTGGGCGGCGATCGCTCGCGCCAGTGTGTCCTCGGAGGGGGATTCGGCGACCTGGTGCACCACCTGGGCCAGATCGCGTCCCCGCGTGATCGATGCCTCCACCGGGTCGGGCGCCGCGGCGTCGGGAGGCGGATCGAGCAGGCGTCGGAGGTCATCGAGCAGGGGCGAGCGCGCCTCGGCGGCGCCGGCTTCATCGCTGTCGCGGTAGGAGAGGAAGAGTCGGCGGCGGGGGAGACCGAGGCAGACGTAGAACAGGTAGCGCTCCTCGGCCTCGGTGTCTCGCCGCGGACCGAGGTCGAGCGCGGCGCGCTGCTCATCGGAGAGGAATGGATCCCCGCCGCGACCGCGGCGGGGAAACTCTCCGTCCTGGAGCGAGCCGACGAAGAGGTGGTCAAAGCGACCGGCCCGCAGCCGGTAGGGGCTGGCGATGCGGACCCGTCCCTCCACCGGGCCGCTCCAGGCGCGGAGTTCGACGCCTTCGATCGCCGCCGCGAGCTCTTCGGGGCGAAGCTGCGGCCCGCCCAGCTCATCCAGCTCGGCGAGCGCAGCTGAGATCGCCGCCGCGGCCCGCAGCTCGAGTCCGTCGCCGGGCCCCGGGTGGGGGCCGTCCCCCCGACCGCGCAGAGGGCGGGCCGCCATCGTCGCCGCCAGGCGCCCGGTCTCCTCCAGCAGCGCGTGGGGCGAGCGTGCCGCCGCCTCTCGCATCCGCATCAGGTCGTGGGGAAGCTCGCGCCGGCCTGTGGTGCTGAGTTGGGCAGAGGCCGGCCGGTCTGGGGCCCTTCGGCCACTCCAGAGGTCCAGCGCCTCCTCCGCGGTGTCCACCCGGCCTCGGCGCACGGCCCTCTCCAGCCAATCGACCTGCCAGGGCGACACCCCGGAGGGGCCGCGCAGGAAGCGCAGCAGATCGCTCGCCCGGGCGGCTCCGTACTCGGTCTCAAGCAGGGCAATCAGGCAGCCACCGACCGCCGTGCCGGTGACCGGCAGCTCGGCCTCCAGCGCAGTCGCGATCCCGTAGGACTCCAACACCGAGGCGATCAGCGGTCCGCGCCGGGCGGGGTCGCGCAGGGCGATCGCGATCTCCTGCGGCTCCGCCCCGCCGGCGATCAGCGTCGCCACCTCGGTTCCGATCGCCTCCGCCTCGCCCCGTGCGCCGGCCGAGCGCAGCAATGTCAGGTCTCCGTCGGGCGAGCGCCGCCCGACCTCGATCGCGCCAAAGCCACGCTCGAGGTGGAAGAGCAGCGCGCTCGGCGTGTTCGCCGGGTCGGCCTCGGTGCGGGTTTCCGCGGCGACCCCGACCCGGTCGCGCAGCTCCTCAAACAGCCTGGCGCGGGCGGCAAGCGCCGGTCTGCCCTCCTCGTGGGGCAGCGCGACCGTCACCTCGGCGGCCCGCGAGAGGGCTCTGACCAGCTCCAGTTGGTTCGGAGTCAGGTCGTCGAGCCCGTAGAGGAAGACCGGGCGCTTCGCCCAAAACTCACCCGAGCGCCGCAGCAGCGAGATCGCCTCGCGGGCTACCCCGTGGGAGTCGACCAGGTCGAGCCGCTCCCGCACCGCCTCATACCCGGCGAAAAGTACGGCCAGATCGCTCAGGTAGGCGGAGCCCTCCAGGGTCCCCGCCCCGGCCTCGACCGCAGCGGGATCCAGCCCGGCGGCCTGCAGCTCATCGAGCAGCCGCTCGAAGGCCAGCGCGAAGCCAGGGCGCGTGGTGGAGCGTCGCAGCGGCCCCAGCTGCCCCAGGCGCTCCTCGATCGCGATCGTGACCACCCGCCGCCGCTGCGCCGCGGACAGCTCCGCACCCGGTGGCGAGCCACCCGCGGTCACCACCTCCCGAAACAGCCCGCGGAAGGTCATCGCCGCCCCGCCCAGCATCGCGCCCCCTTCGCAGAGCTCTCGCTCGAAGGCGAAGACGTCATCGGCGTTGGGGAGGACGAGGACCGGGTCGCGATCCAGCGCCACCGCGAAGCGGCGTCGGATCAGGCCGGCCCGACCCGAGTTGGGAGGCCCGTGGATCAGGTTCAGAGGCACCCCTCCCAGCTTAGGCGCGCCTCCGGCGCACACTGCCGCAAACTGCGTGGCCGCGACCCAGCTTTGCCGTCTACCGGCCCCTCTAGATTGGCCCTACCGATGGCCCTCTGCTTCGTAGACCCAGCTGACGCGATTCGCGCGATCTCTGACTCGGTCGGCCGTGAGGCTCGCCGCCAGCTGCTCGGCGAGGCGGTCCGCTCCTGGGTCGACGAGATCCCCGACGCCGAACTGGAGGTCCACTACGCGAAGGCCCTCTCCGAGCTTGACGAGCACGATCTCTCGATGCTGGCCGCCTGGCACGGCTCGCTCGAAGTCGGCCACCCAATCCCCAACCGCGACTTCCTGATGGGCGCCTTCGGCTCGCTCGGCGAGCACCGCCGCGAGGCTCTCAAGCTCGCCGCCGGCTTTCGCGGAGAGGAGGCCGTCGACGCCGGCGTCACCGAAGACGACGCCCTGGAGCTGGTTCTCAGCCTCCTCTCGCCGCCCCGACTGATGGAGCTGGCGGCGGAGGCCGTCGACCTCTACGTCTGGGATCGCGCCGGCTCGGACAACTAACCGCCGGGAAGCTAGACCAGGATCTGCCTGATCTCCGCGATCGCCTGATCGTTGTCGCGAAAGTGAACGGCGGTCATGCCCGCCCTTGCGGCCCCCTCGCAGTTGTGGGCGATGTCGTCGACGAAGAGGCAGGCCTCGGCGGGTGCTCCGATTCGCTCCAGGGTCAGCTCATAGATGCGTGCTTCCGGCTTGCGGCAGCCGACGAAGCCGGAGTCGACGACGGTTTCGAAGATCTCATCGACCGGCAGCATCGGCCGCCACAGCGGCTCCCACTCGCGCACGTTGTTGGTCAGCATCGCCATTCGGTGTCCCGCGGCCTTCAGCTCGCGCATCAGCTCGATCATCGGCGGGTTGGGGTCGAGCGCCTCGAAGTAGATCTCTTTGAAGCGGTGCATCTGGGGGCGGTGCCCCAGCAGCGGCTCCAACCCTTCGGCCAGACGATCGAGGAAGGCGATCTCGGTGATTTCTCCCCGCTCCAGAGAGAACAGCGGGTTATCGCCATCCTCCTCGGCGACCGCCTGCATCGCTTCACCGAGCGCCTGGGTGGAGATCCCGGTCTGCTGCTGGAAGGCGATGAAGGAGCCGAGCAGCGGCGTCGTCAGCACGCCTCCGAAGTCGGAGACGACGACCTCTATCTCACCCATCGGCGCGGATGACCTCGTAATGGCCGAGCCCCTCGCGCCCCTCCAGAGACCAGCGGAAGAAGGCGACCTCGGAGTGCAGGCCGGGGCGGCGCACGGCGGTCGAGCTGATCAGCGTCCCGGCCCCGCGCAGCGGCTGCCCGTCCTCGCCGTCCTGCCACAGCTCCAGCGTCGCCCGGCGCTGCACCCCGTCGGGGCCATACTCAGTCGAGAGCAGCGTCTCGGCGATCTCCCCGGGGGCGCCGTCGGGGCCGCAGATCACCGCCGCCACCTGCTCCTCCCCGTGACCCCCGGAATCCGCCGGGCGCACCGCGGTAAGCGCCAGCAGACCGCCGTCGGCGAAGACGATCCCAATCGATCGCCGCAGCGCGGGGACCGGATCGCTCATGAGGAAAGGGAAGGGAGGGCGCGCACCGCCGGAAGCCTAGATGAGCCGCCCGGCTACCATGTGGCAATGTCTGAGAACCAAACCGCGGCGCTGAGCGAGGACGACGTGATGGAGGCCTTGGAGGAGGTAATCGATCCCGAGCTGGGCCTCGATTTCGTCTCTCTCGGCCTCGTCTACGGGGTCGAGATCGAGGGCTCTGAGGTATACGTGACCTTCACCCTCACCACCCCCGCCTGCCCGATTGGCCCTCAGGTCTCCGAGCAGATGAAGGAGTTCGTCGGCGACCTGGCGGGAGTCACGGCCGTGCATCCGAAGATGATCTTCGAGCCAGCCTGGTCGCCGGAGATGATGACCGAGGACGCCAAGTTCGCCCTGGGCTTCTAGGCAGGGTTTGCAGGGTCAGTGGGGGTCATAAGGGGGATGCCTATCGTGCGCATGTCGCTGGGGGTGGCGGCGATAGAATCCAGATATGGCTACATCGCCGACGAAAACAGTCGAAGTAGAAGCCGAGCTTCTGGAGCGCGCCCGCCGGGCTGCCGACGAGCGCGGCGTTGCCGTTCCCCAGCTTGTCAAGGAGGCCCTGGAGCATGAGCTGGGCAGCGACGAACCACAACCTCCGTTCTCGCTGATTGGCGCGTTCACCGCGGGGCGCAGCGATCTCAGCGCACGAGCGAGTCGCGACGAGTTCGAGTCGCGCCCATTCCGCTGATCTTCGACACCGGACCGCTCGTCGCCGCAATGGTCTCCGACGACGCGGGCTACGAGCGATGCGCGCCGTTGCTCAAGGCCGGCTCCGAACGGCGCGTGCTTCCCGCTCCCGTCCTGGTCGAGCTTGACTACACGCTGGAGCGCGAACTCGGAAGCGAGGCGTTCCCCGCGCTGCTGGACACGATCCGAGCAGGCGAGCTGGATGTCGAGGACCTGATCGAGAGCGACTACGAGCGTACCGCCGAGTTGATGCGGACCTACGCCGATCTCGAAGTCGGCTTCGTCGACTGCGCCGTCCTGGCCGTGACGGAGCGGCTGGGCGAGCCGAAGCTCGCCACGCTCGACCACCGCCACTTGGGCACGATGCGGCCCCGCCACGTCGAGGCGCTTGAGTTACTGTCCGCGGCGTCCTGACTCGGCCCGCCGTCCCCACCGCCGTTCCCACCAACATCAGAAGTAGCCGATTTGCAGGGCTGTTGTGTCCAGTCTCCCGCGTGATGATGACGGATGATGCCAAGTTCGCTTTGGGTTCTAGGCACGGTTTGCGGGGCCATAGGGGCCCTACGGATCACCATCGGTGGCCTTGCGATATCGCGACACGGCGAACCCGCCTGGGCCGGTCCAGCGTGAACCGCCGCATCCACAATGCTCAGAAGTTTGTTCTCAGCCTTCGCCAGCGAGCTCCCTGACCAGTCCCTTGGAGCTCAATGACGTCGTCATCGCGCAGTTGCCGCAAGATCTGGCCGATATAGACGTCGCTCACGTTTGGGACCATTTCGCGAATATCGGAAATGCTGAAGGTGTCGCTCACGTTGGTGCGGACAAAGCGATGCACGGCCTCGGCTTTGCTCCCCTTTGTCGTAACGGTCTCTAGACGGGCCTCAAAATCGCGGTAAGAGACGATCAGGACGCCAAAGAAATAATCAAGCCATGGGGTCAGGTCATGGGTGCCCTCGTGCCATCCGACCGTGGAGCGAGCCAGCGCCTCGTAGTAGCTCTCACGGGAGTCGTTGATCACCTTCTCCCAGCTGACATATCGACCGACTTCGAATCCCGCGTGGTAGAGGAGGAGAGAAGTCGAGAGGCGTGACATCCGGCCGTTCCCGTCTTGGAACGGGTGGATCATGAGGAAGTCAAAGACCCACGCAGCGAGGAGTGTCAAGCGGTGGTACTCCTGCTCGTTCCACGCGCGGTCAAAACGCTTGTAGAGCTCCTCCATCGCCTGCGGCGTGTCCGCTGCCTTGACCGCCCGGAATCGAACTGATTCGGTCCCGTCTGGGTGGGTTTCGGTTACTTCGTTCTCGCCGCGCTTGTAGTGGCCGGCCGGTCTGGTCGTGAACGAGTAGAGCCAGCCGTGGAACTGGAGCAGGACGTTCTCGGCAAACGGGATGTTTGGAGCATTTGTGTGGATCTCGTCGAGGACACGGCGATAACCGGCGATTTCTGCCTCAGATCTACTTTTCGGCGTCGTTTTGTCTAGCGCCAGTTCTCGGCCCCGCTTTGCCGAAACCTTGATGTCCTCGATCGCGTTTGATGCCTCGACGCTTTGTATGACGGCGACCTTGCGCAAAGTGTCGAGGACCATCGGGTTTTGCTTCTTGAAGGCGTCTTGGCGCCCGCGGCCAGCCTCGATCGCTGCGAGAGCGTTGACTACGTTGGCCGGTAGAAGGCCTAGGTGCTTATCGAGGTTGCGGAAGGTATGCACGGTGTTCGAAGTCTATGATCTCTCTTAAGAACCCTAGGTTATGGGCTTCAAAGTATATGCTTTAGAGCATACAAACCTAGGTTTTGTACTTAAAGCCTAGGTTTTCAAGCTATTTATATAGCGTTCGCATCCCAAATATGGGTTGCGAGGTTGAGGCCCGGTCGGCAGGAACGTCTCGGTCACGCCAACGTCGGGATCACGCTCGACACCTACTCCCACGCGGTCCTGGCCATGCAAGAGGACGCGGCGGCGACTGTAGCGGCGCTAGTCGAAGTGGCCCCGTAAACTCTGCCCGTGGACTGCAACCCAAACTGCAACTCAACGGCTGAGAACCGGCTGATACGAGATGGCATAGAGCGACGGGACTACCCCCCGAAGTTCCTGCATAGACGGTTAAGCGTGGTACTCGACGATACGGGCCATCACGGTCTCCGCCGGAGATGATGACTGACGACGCCAAGTTCGCCCTGGGCTTCTAGCCACGAATGGAGGGGACTGAGCGAGTCGCCGGCGGGCGCGATGGGCACGAAGGTCGTGAGGTCATCCGCACGGAGGGGCTGACAAAGGTCTACTCCGGTACCGACTTCGCCGCGGTCGACAAGCTCAATCTGGGGGTCGGGGGAGGCGAGATCTTCGGTCTGCTCGGGCCAAACGGCGCCGGCAAGACCACCACCGCGGGGATGCTCACCACCCGGGTGGTCCCGACCTCTGGGGCCGCCCATGTGGGCGCGGTTGACGTCATCGCCCATCCGGCGCTGGCCAAGCAGCTGATCGGGACCGTCTCGCAGACCAACACCCTCGACCGCCAGCTCACGGTCTGGGAGAACCTCTACTTCCACGGCCGCCTGTTCGGGATGGGGGCGCAGGTGTCGCGCCGCACCGCGGACGAGCTGCTCGAGCAGTTCCATCTCTCCAAATGGGCGAAGGCCTCGGTGTTCGCGCTCTCCGGCGGGATGGCCCAGCGGTTGATGGTCGCGCGGGCGATCTTTCACCGTCCCGCCGTGCTGTTCATGGACGAGCCGACCGCGGGCCTTGACCCGCAGAGCCGCCTGGCGCTGTGGGAGATCCTCGGTGAGCTCAACCGCGAAGGGCAGACGATCCTGCTCACCACCCACTACATGGAGGAGGCCGACCAGCTCTGTGATCGGGTGGCGATCATGGACCACGGCCAGATCCTCGCTCTCGACACTCCGGCGGCGCTCAAACGGTCGGTGGGAGCCGAGGAGATCCTTACCGTGAAGGCCAGTGGCGACGGGAACGCGCTGGGTGAGAGGCTGGCCAGCGAGATCGAGGGGGTGACGCGAACCCGCGTCATCGACGGCGGGGTGGAGCTCCACGTGCAGGGCGGCGAGCGGCTCGTGCCGCGGGTGGTCGGCGCGGCGGAGAGCGGTGGCTTCGAGGTCGCCGACCTCTCGCTCTCCAAGCCGAGCCTGGAGACCGTCTTCATCAACCTCACCGGGAAGGCGCTACGCGACTGATGCCCGCCGCTGAGGAGACGATCGTGGCGCCGGCCGAGCTGGCGCCGCGGCCGGCCCGCTCCGCCGCCCAGGCGAGTCGCCTGGCTCTGCGGGCGCTGATCCTGCGCGACCTGCTGGTCTTGAGGAAGAATTTCGCCGAGTTCTTGGTCCGCACCCTGATTCAGCCGTTCCTGCTGGTCTTCGTCTTCCTCTACGTCTTCCCCACGATCGGGCAGGGTGTCGGCGGAGGCGGGGGACCGGTCGCCGAGTCGGCCTTCGCCACCGTGCTGGTCCCCGGCGTCGTCGCGATCTCGATCATGTTCCAGGGGATCCAGGCCGTGGCTCTGCAGCTCTCCACCGAGTTCGGCTACACGCGCGAGATCGAGGACCGCGTCCAAGCGCCCTGCCCGATCTGGCTCGTCGCGGTGGCCAAGGTGCTCTCCGGGGCGGTCCAGGGCATTCTCGCAGCGGTCGTCGTCTTCCCCATGGCCGCCGTGGTCCACGCTCCGGGGGTGGAAGCTCACCTTTCCTTCCACTGGTGGGTAGTCGTCACCCTGATCCCCCTCGCCTGCGTCGCCATGACCTCGCTCGGCCTGCTTTTGGGGACGACCTTCGAGCCGCGCAACATCGGGCTGATGTTCGGATTCGTCGTGCTGCCGCTGACCTTCCTCGGGGGCACCTACTACCAGTGGACGAAACTCTCGCCCGTCCAGGTGCACGGCATCCACTGGCTCCAGATTCTGGTCCTGGTCAATCCGCTGATCTACGTCGCCGAGGGTATGCGGGCGGGGCTGACACAGGCCTCACACATGCCCCTTTACGTCGTCTACCCGGTGCTGACCGGCTTCTGCGCCGTTTTCCTCTCCCTCGGCCTGCGCAACTTTCGCCGCCGGGTGCTTTCCTGAGACCGCCCGGCGGCGCCCCGGCTGGAGCTTTCCCTACCGCGGCAGCTGCCGGTCGTCGGGCTCGATCTCTTCCGCTGTGGCGTCGAAGTCATAGGCGCGTTCGCCGCTCCATTCGTCGCGGCCACGCGCGCTGCGGCCGGCCACGCTGACCAGGACGAAGCGTCGCCCCAGGTAGGCCCGCAGCGCCCGCCTGGCGATCGCCCGCGTTGGCGGGATCAGGAGGATCAGGCCAAGGACGTCGGTGATGAAGCCGGGGATCAGCAGCAGCGTGGCGCCGGCCGCGATCATCAGGCCGTCGGCGACCTCGCGCCCCGGGAAGCGGCGCTCGGCGAGGGCCGCGTTGAAGCGCCGCCAGGCGCCACGTCCCTGCAGGCGCAGCAGAAACGCGCCAAGGATCGCGCTGGCAAGCAGCAGCCCCACGGTCGGTGCCACCCCGATCAGCTCGCCTACCCTGATGATCACGTAGAGCTCCGCGATCGGCAGGGCGATGCAGAGGACGACCAAAAGGGCCACGGCCCAAGCCTAGCCCCGCCGCCCGCTCGGCCCGGCGAGGCTCAGGCCGCGGCGGCAGCCGCGGCCTCCAGCTCGGCCAGGGACTCGCCGATTCCGCGGCCGATCGCCTCGACGTCCTCCATCGAGTCGTAATCGGCGAGCAGGCCAAAGCCGATGCGCCCGTTGTAGCTCATGATCGCCACGGCCAGCGCGTGGCTCTGGGGCAGGAAGGCAACGGGAAAGACCTCTTCCAACTCGCGCCCAAGCACATACAGCGGGATCTGCGGTCCCGGCACGTTGGTGACGATCAGGTTGAAGAGGCGGGTGGAGAAGTTGATCCGCGAGGCCTGGGCGAGCAGCGTCGGCGGCGCGAAGTCGTTGAAACGGGAGATCACTTCCGCTCCCAGGGCCTGCTTGGAGCGCTTCAGTCCCTCCATCTCCTCGCTGACGATGCGCAGTCGCCGCACCGGGTCCTCGACGTAGACCGGCAGCGGCGCCCGCATCGCCGCGATTCGGTTGCCGAGCTGTCCACGCTCGTCCTCGGCGCGGATCGAGACCGGCACCAGGGCCCTCAGCTCGAGCCCCTCGGTACGGATGCCGCGTCCGTGCAGCCAGTCGCGCAGCGCCCCGGTGACGACGGCGAGCACGACGTCGTTCACCGTGCCTCCCAGGGCGTCCTTGATCCGCTTGAAGGTCGCCAGCTCCGAGCGGGCCCAGGCGAAGCGGCGGTGCGGCCCGATCGCCTGGTTCAGCGGCACGTCGGGGGCCGGGTCGGCGAACGCTCCGACCACTTCGCTCACCCCCTCCAGCGCCTCGAGGGCCCGCTTGCCCGCCGCCGCGGGGTGAAGCACGGCCTCCATCGCCCGCTCCGCCAGCTTGACCGGCGCCACGGCGAGGTCGAACGCCCCGCGCCCTACCAGCTCGGCGGTGCTCGGCGAGGGACGCGGCACCCATTCGTCCTCGACCACCGCCGGCTCCGGCACCGGCTCGGGGTCAAACAGCACGGTGCCGATGTCGACGCCCGAGACCCCGTCGACCATCGCGTGATGGGTCTTGGTCAGAAGCGCGAACCGGTCGCGCTCCAACCCCTGCACCAGCCACATCTCCCACAGCGGCTTGGAGCGATCGAGCTGCTGGGAGAAGACGCGACCGGCGAGCTGTCTCAGCTGATCCTCGCCGCCGGGGGCGGGCAGGGCGGTGTGGCGGATGTGGTAGGTGAGGTTGAAGTTGACGTCGTCGACCCACAACGGCCGGCCGGCCTCCAGCGGCGGGACCACCAGCCGCTGGCGGAAGCGCGGCACCTGCCTCAGCCGCCCCCTCACGTGCTCCACCAGGTCGAGGTAGCGGGGTGGTGGCCCGGCGAAGACCTGGATCCCTCCCACATGCATGTGGGAGGTGGCGCTCTCGTTGGTGAGGAACGAGGCGTCGACGGCGGTCAGCCGATCGAGGTGGTGTCCTTCGGTGCCCATGGCGCTGACGCAAGGCTAGCTTCGCGCCGCTCCGCCGGCCATCCGCCGCCGCCGGCCGCAAGGTCCCCACCGCTAGGCTGAGGGCATGGTTTCCGCTTCCAACACCGCCCCCAAGAGGGTCCTGCTGGCTGCCCCCCGCGGCTACTGCGCCGGAGTCGACCGCGCCGTGCAGACGGTCGAGCGCGCCCTGGATCTCTACGGCGCCCCGGTATACGTGCGCAAGGAGATCGTCCACAACAAGCACGTGGTGGAGGAGCTCGCCCAGCGCGGGGCGATCTTCGTCGACGAGGAGACCGAGGTGCCGGAGGGGGAGATGGTCGTCTTTTCCGCCCACGGTGTCGCTCCCGCCGTTCACGACAACGCCGCCGCCCGCCATCTGCGCACGATCGACGCCACCTGCCCGCTGGTGACCAAGGTCCACGTCGAGGCCCGCCGCTTCGCCGCCCAGGGCTACACGATCGTGATGATCGGCCACGCGGGGCACGAGGAGGTGGAGGGAACCACCGGCGAGGCGCCGGCGAGCATCGTCCTGGTACAGACCGTCGATGAGGTCGCCGCCCTCGCGGTGGCCGACCCCGAGCGCGTCGCCTTCATCACCCAGACGACCCTCTCGGTCGACGAGAC
>Ga0307374_10004652_pt1 | contig 22771 bp, 19 predicted proteins | sample OX3MG_FD_202532 | JGI IMG/M metagenome (GOLD analysis project Ga0307374, IMG submission 202532) | Soil microbial communities from Risofladan, Vaasa, Finland - OX-3 | ecosystem: Environmental > Terrestrial > Soil > Coastal area > Acid sulfate soil | place: Finland: Risofladan, Vaasa | collected... | reverse complement strand
CGAAACGGTGACTAATCGCGAGGCCGAGGCCGGTACCGCCATACTTCCGGGCGATCGAGACGTCCGCCTGCGCGAACTCCTTGAATAAGTTTTGTTGCTGCTCCGCGGTGATTCCGATACCGGTATCTCGTACTCGAAGGCGAATCCATGCTAGACCATCCGCTTGCGTTCGTTCGGCTTCCAAAGAAATCGTTCCGTGGTCGGTAAATTTGGCTGCGTTGCTGAGCAAGTTGGCCAGAATCTGGCGCACCTTGGTTACGTCCGAACGCATACTGCCAAGGTGTTCGGAAAGGTTCAGCTGGAAAGCGTTCGAGTTCTTGGCCACGGCAGGCTGCAGAGTGGAGGCGAGATCCTGAATCATGGTTCCCAGATCGAAGGTTTCCACGTGCAGAGCCATCTTTCCGGCTTCGATCTTGGAGAGGTCCAGAACGTCGTTAATTAGGGCCAGCAAGTGCTTGCCGGCCGATTCAATTTTTTGCACGTCCTTGACGTTTTGAATTTCCCCGGAGTCTTCAATTTCCTCCTGGATCATTTCGCTATAGCCGATGATGGCATTCAGAGGCGTGCGCAATTCGTGGCTCATATTGGCCAAAAACGCGCTTTTCGCGCGGCTAGCGTCTTCGGCCGCACGCTTGGCGGAAAGCAACTCTTCCTGCGTTTTCTTGCGGTGGATGATTTCGCCTTCCAATTCCTGCGTTCGTGTCTGCAGCTCGTCGTTGGCGCTTTGCAATGCTGAATCGCGTTGCTGAATTTCGGCCAACATGGTGTTGAAGCCGTCGATTAGCCTGCCGATTTCGTCATCGTAAAATTTCAGCGCTCGGACTTCATAGTTCTTCTTGGCGGAAACGATGCGCATGGTGTCTTCCAAGCGCAAGATCGGCTGCGAAATCAGCGCCTGCAATTTGGAGGCGATCAGCAGCGCGAGAAAAGACGATCCCAGCATGAAGAGCAGCAGAAACCCCGCGTAGCGTTTGGCTCGCGAACTCCACTGGCTCATATCCGATTGCAGAAATAGGGTCCCGACGGAATCGCCGTTGAACGATACGTCGTGAAACACCTCCAGATAGCTCCCTCGAAAGCGGGAACCGTTGCTCTGGATCACATCCGAAGGAAGATCCGGGTGCGCCACATCCGCGCGCACGTACTTGGCGAATATTTTTCCGTTGGGACTGTACAGCACCGCGGCCACGATGTCTTCTTTGGCTTTGAGCGCCGATAACGTGGCGGTCGCCGCGGACGCGTCTTTGAAGCCCATGGCGACGGCGCTGTTGTAACCGATGATTTCCGCTTGCGTCGCCAGATCCTCGCTCAGCACGTGGCGAAACGAGAGAAGGTCGTACATCAGGAAACTGGCGGACAGGAGAACCAACGCGACGCTGCTAGTCAGCATCGTGATGATCATCAATTTAGCTTTGATGGAGAGGTTTTTCAGGTTCACTGCGCCCTCCGGCCATCAGACGCAGTGTCGGGCACAATTTTGGCCAGAGCCAAAAGCCGTGAACTGATGTTGATGCGCGCTTGCTTCGCGGCATTCACGTCGATTTCAAACCGTACCTTGTCATCCTCCAGAACGAAGTTGATGATGCCGCCGCGCTCGGCGAACCCAGGCGTGTCTCCGATCGTCAGGATCGGGAGTCCATGAATCATCCGAAAAAGGTCGTCGAAGTGCGCCTTTTCCGAAGAACTCACAAAGATGATATTGCAACCCTTGAGGTCGTCTCCCCACTTCAGGTGTTTCACGACGAATTCCCTGCCATTCACTTGCTTCCCGCGAAGCACGTTATCGAGCGTGCCTTGAAACGGATCGGTGCCCAAAATAGCGATAACGATCGGAGAATTCGGTTCCGGAAAAACCGGCGCGGGCCACTCCATCAGCTTGGCGAAATTGTAGATGAATCCCGCCTTGATCAGATACTCGGACGAGGCCGAATCAGCGCCCTGTGCTGGGATCGACTGCGCGGCAAGCAAACAGATTAGGCACGCGGCGGCGATCGTAAACTTCCAGATTTTTCTCCGCCCCTTGGTCACCATCGACTCCCGGAATCCTTTTGGCGCTGAATGAACCGTTACCGCTTCGCGAAATCGATCGTGATCGAACCGAAAATGCTTCGGGTGACCACGGTGGGCATGGTGTTAATGAAGTCAGGGACGAATTCGATATGGCGATTGTCCAGCCAGTTGAGGCCATCGAACCCAAGGGTGACATGAGGCATCGGACTCCACCGGATCCCCGCATCGAGCGAGGTGTACGAAGGGATGTTGAGCCCCGGCAGGTGGTCCACGTAACGCACGCTGAAATGCTGCTCGATGTTTCTCGGCAGTTCCAGCGAGGATTGGAAGTAGGCTTGGTTTTTAGGATTGCTTCCGTTCGGCAGGTCCGGAGTCGGATCGTTGCTGTTGGCGTTCTTATGGATGTTCATCTCCAGGTAGCTGTAGTTGCCGTACAGCTTCCACATGGGAAGAACTTTCCAGTTGAAGAATGGCTCGACCCCGTAAGTCCCGCCGCTCATCTTGTTGCCGGCCATCAGCGGAAACACATAATGGAATGGCGGTGGGGTGGCTTCCGGGAAAGGCGTTCCGGCCTCCGCCGTCAGCAAATTCGTGTAGCTGTTGTAGAAGGTGGCAATGTCGGCCGAAAATGTTTTAGTGGCCTGCACGCGGTAGCCAACTTCGTAGGCAATCATGTCCTCTGATCGAAACTGAGGGTTGCCGTATATTGCCTCGATCACAGGAACCGGGCTGTAAAACGGCGGTGCGCCCGGCGGCACGACGCCGGAGTTGAGGCGCAAACCTTCCTCGGTGATCGCCGGGGTGCGTACGGCGCGCGAGATGGCTCCCCAAACCGACTGGTTCGCGCTGAGGTTGACGAGCAAGCGGACGTTGGGTTCGTACTCGAACCCGGTAAAATCGTTGTGCTCGAGCTTCGAGCCGACCGTCAGCCGCAGCCGATCGTTTAGGAAATGAATCTCGTCCTGCAGAAAAGCGTTAAATAGATTGTACTGGCCCTGGCTCGGCTGAACGGCGACCGTGAACGTGGAATCGCTGCGATCCTGGATCGATCGGTAACCCGCCCCCCAGACGATTTCGTGCCTGTCCCCGACGTGGAAGTCGTGCTGGAACTCGACGTCGTAGACCGACTCGTGGTCAACGAAAAGGTTGTTATCCGCGTAATTCGTGCGATCGAAGTACGCCTGGAGCGAAAGCGAAGAGTTGCTGTACGTGTGAGTCCAGCGGCTGAGCACGTCTCCGCCGCTATATTCGCCGGTGTTGGCAAACGTCTGAGAATACGGAGCGGTAAGCGACGGAATCGTCAGAGTCTCACCGTCCTGGCTATGGTACATGTCGCCTTGGACGGTCAGCGAATCTTTGCCTGAGAGCGTCCAATCGGACCGGAACCCGCCGCTTTCCTGATACCAGCCATCGGACGCATTCTGTCCCGCCAAATTGGTCGAGGATCCGAAATCAAAACCTTTCACGTATGCCCTGTAGTAGCCCTTGTTGCCAACCTGACCGCCATATCGGACGCCGTCGGCGGTAAGCTCTTCATCTCCACCGCCCGCCTTGATCAGTCCAGATTGAGTCTCTTTCGCGGGTTTGGTGATGATATTAATCACGCCGTCGACCGCGTTGGCGCCCCACAGCGTTGCTCCCGGTCCGCGAATCACTTCGATGCGCTCCACATCGTCAAGCATCACGTCTTGAACGTCCCAGTAGACGCCGGAGAACAGCGGAGTGTACACGCTGCGACCATCGATCAAGACGAGCAGCTTGTCATCGAAACGTCCGTTGAATCCTCGCGCGCCGATGGCCCATTTATTTTCGTCAATGCGCGCCACCTCAAGACCAGGCACCATCTCCAGAAGTTCCGGGATGTTCCGCGCGCCCGAGCGCTGGATGTCTTCCTGCGTGATCACGAAAATGGCCGCAGCGGCGTCGGCGAGCTTTTGCGCTCTCTTCGAGACGGAGGTGACCTGAACGTTCATTAGGTCTTCCACGCTCATGGCGGTGACGTCCGGGACGTTCTGCCCGTCGCTGGCACCCGCGTTGCCGGTCAGAAACAGTCCGACCACAGCAGTAGCGAGGATGCGCTTTAGGAGCGTTGGCCGCGCGCTCGCGTGCCGGCGCGAGATGTCTCCGGTCACGCGCTTCCGCGTCGTTTCCGCAGTTCGAGGTGCCGCCTGTTTCGTTAAATCGCTTTTCATATCGATTCCTGGAATACGCGAGATAGCTGCAAACCATGCCTTTGCGATCGAGACAGAACCTTGGAGTAGAAGCTGTCGACGTGCCGGTACGATCGGGCGTAACCGTCTTTCAGCCAAATGCATTGGCAATAGTGACGCACGATCTGCGCCCCCAACTTTTCAAGCCTGGGAGCCGCCTCTTCTGAGGCGATTACCGGTATGTCCGACAATTCGAAATTCTCGTAAGCGGTCATTGCCGCCGTGAGCAGTGATGTTCCGGCCCCCTCGATTTCCGAAGCCGAAAGGTACGATGGCAAAAGCAAATCGCAGCGGTTCTCCAGATAGCTGAAGTTCAGTCCCAGCGGACCTCGGTATGCGATTGCCGCGCCGATGGGCTCGTCGGTACCTTTACGGTAGGCAAGCCAGACCTGCCGGGTGCGCCGCAGTCCCACACGGCGGTACAGTCCATCCAGAGCGTTGAACGGAACATCTTCCGCCAGCTCTTCGGCGGTCAGATAGATGTGGCCCCTGGTTAGCTCCGCGATGGCCCATAAATCCCGCTTCCGCGCCGGATCGTAGGCAATCACGCGAACCCCAGCATCTGTTGGCAGCGACAGTTTTCGCGAGAGAGCCAGATAGGCGTATTGCTGTGCGGACGACAGAGAATCGCCGATGCTTTGTGTCATGGAGCCGAAAACGCGCGCTGGAAAGCGGTTTTCAGGCCGGTACCAGTTTTGCGCCGATTCATCCGACCCCTTCAGGATGCTTTCAGCTTCCGCGGCGAGCATCACCGCGCGCGACGCGAATGGATTGTCTTCGGAAACCAGGTGCTGGTAGGTCCAACCGTGACGGGAACTGCGCCAGACAGCCAAGGCAGCGCGCCCCTTCTTGTCATCGCCCGCGGTGAGCACGTAGAGCAGAGACTCTTCCGCTCGCAACATTCGCCGCCAGTTTTCCTTCACAAGCTCCATGTGGGGCAGAAGCCGAGCAGCTTTTTCGGGGTAGAGAAATCCGGTGCTCTCGTACAGCCTAAAAAGTTCATCGATGTCAATCTCGTTTACCTGCACCCCATAGGAGGCGCGCAGTTCCGAAAGCCGCGGAAGCTTATTTATTGTTTCCTGGTCTTGCGCGTCCAAGGGCATATGTTCTCCACGAGAGTTGTTGAATCTGTTTCAATACGGACTTTCCGGCTTTCCGAAACCGTCCCCCGGACTTAGCCCCCGCTGGCCCGCTTCGCTCGGCGACATTCCCAATCGAAAGCACGTGTCGCCTACGCATAAGTGCGCCGCGCAGTACACGACCGTAGGCACATTTATAGAGTTACGGTCCGTGCTCCTAAATGGGCCGTCCGTACCATTTGCACACTTATGCGGCGAGTGGGTTAATAGCAGCTTCGAAGGCGCTGGGCAGGCGACTTCCCTTGGCTTTTTCGGCAATTGAGCGTTGGTTGTTGTGGCTATGCGGTGAGTGAGGTATCTAAAATTGGGTGTGAAGGCGTAGTGTTCCACAGCGACAGGAGACGAGCATGGCTCAAGCAGCTTTTGCGATTCGACGCATGAATCCGCGATTCCCATGTGCCGCGGATGCCGAAATCACTTTTCACGACGGAAACGCGCTCCGCGCCAAGCTCAGCGAGTTAAGCTCGCGTGGATGCTACATCGATACGCTCCAGCCTGTTCCGGTAGGCACTGAAATGCACATCGCGATCTGCGACGGTCCGAGCCGGTGCGAGGTGGACGGCAAGGTCATCTACGGGCACGCTGGCAGCGGCTTTGGTGTGTTTGGGATGGGCGTCGTGTTCGCGGAGATGAGCTCCGAGCAGAACCTTACGATAGCGGCATGGCTGAATGAACTTGCCGCGCAGGCTTCGAAACGCAACGAACCGGCGTACGAGTCGTAGAGTCGCGCCTCGACCGGCGCCGTTATCAGAGTGAACTTAACCAGATTTTCGCGTGCCCTCATTACGCTGTGGCAGCGTAAAGCCGATCGATCCCGCGAGATGTTTGGTGCGGCCACTGCACATTCCGCGCTCCCGCGCACAGCAACGCAACCGCAGGTTCGGCACGCTTAACCTCAACCGCCGTATGAGTCGGGATGCCAGAGGCCCGGCTCTCCACTGCTCCGGTTGAATCAGCCCGTCTGGAAGCTTTCCGTCAGCAGAAAATTTCTGCTTTACGATCCCCGCTTTAGGCTCTGCGTAATATTTTGTCCAATGCGAGCCGCGATTCCCCGTATGGATCGTCCACGGCTTCGCACTGGTCGTTGAAGATCATGACGGCTCGCTTTGTCTCATTAAACGCGGGCCAGTTAGCAAGTCCCTTGTGATTGGGATTGCCGCTGCGCGCGAAAGCTGTCCACGCTCCGCTCATCTTCGCCTCGAGAGCATATCGGTCCTCGCCGGAGCCGGTCATCGATTTCGCCAGGTCGACATTGTCGAATACAAACGGAATCTCCAACGTATGGAAGGTTCGAAGCTTTCCATCGCGCACCGGCGATCTCCAGGTGAAATAATATTGATAGACCGGCGCGCCGCCCTGCGCGGCTTTCCGGTCGGCCTCAATCAGCACTCCCTGGCGAAACGTAGCATCGGAAGCGATGATCAGGTAGAGATCCGTGTTGCTCGCCTTCGGGCGCCCTTTCCGATACGCGGCAATTAGCGCGTCCACCTGTGTGTCATCCGCGCCGCGCAGGATTTGCTTCACGTGCATGTGCAGCGATGCGTCGTCGATCGGATCGAGGATCTGATTCGGGAAAAACGTCACTTCCGTCTCGACGGTGCCGATCAGCAGCGGAACATTCGCGGAAATCGCGGGTGCCGTGGGATTAAATGGATCGCTCGGCAGCGTGGTGCCGTCCACCACGGGCGCAAGAGCGAGAGAACCCGATCCCGGCATTCCGTTTCCGGACAATTCCCCCATGACCTGCAAAAGCTGATTCATCGGGAGCTTCTGAAGCTGGTCAACCTGCCCGGATTGCAATCCCAGCTTTGCCATAAATGCTTCGGCCGATTTCGTGGCACGCTGGCGTGGAAGCCCTGTCACTGCCGCGCCGCTTTCCACGATCGCACGATGGAATAGTCCGTGGGCGGGAGGCATGGCCATCAATGCGCTTACTTTCCCTCCGCCTCCAGACTGTCCGAAGATGGTCACGTTGGCGGGGTCGCCGCCGAATTGCGCGATGTTGTCGCGAACCCACTCAAGCGCGGCGACCATGTCCAGCATTCCCACGTTGCTCGCCTGCGCGAAACTTTCACCGCCAAGTTCGGCTAGATAAGTGAACCCAAAAACTCCGAGGCGGTGGTTCAGAGTCACCACCACAACGTCGTGTTTGCGCGCCAAGTTCGTGCCGTCGTAGCAGACAAATGCGCCCGAGCCGGTGGTGTATCCGCCGCCGTGCATCCACACCATCACGGGCCGCTGGCCGCCAAGCCCGGCGGTCCAAACATTCAGACACAGGCAGTCCTCGCTCATCGGGCCGCCTGGATCCATTGGCTCGAACTCGGGAGGCACCATGCCGTGAAATTGATTGTCAAGCTGCAGCGCGCGTGGTCCGAACTCAACCGCATCGCGCACGCCCGTCCACTGTGCAGCCTTTCGTGGAGGCATAAACCGGGCATTGCCGTCGGTGGGAGCGCCGTATCGGACGCCCTTGAAAATGTGTACGCCGCCGGTGGTCGCTCCTCGGATTTTTCCGGCGCTCGTTTCCACCACGGCGCCCGACGCGGCTTTCGGTTCCATCCCGAGCGCGTTTAATTTGCCACTCATCAAGGCTCCTGCCGCCAAAGTTCCGAGGCCCATGAACGATCGTCGGTCCATATTCGCTCCTCCCACCGGTTGCGAATTCCTCTCGTGCGAGTCCCCATGCGAATCCTTCCGCCCAAATTCTCCACGATCTGGTTCTCAATTATCGAAGCGGTCGCGATTTACGCTACGCTGCCCGTCCCCACAGTTTCTTCGACGCGATCTGAGCGCCTTCGGCGAGCGCGCGGAATTTCATCCACGCAAACGCAGGGAACACCGGACCGAACCCGGCAAACGTGCCAAAGCCGCAGTCGCTTCCAGCCATCAACCGCTCGCGTCCCACCACTTCCGCATAACGCAACAGGCGCTGCGCCACCACTTCCGGATGTTCCACGTAGTTGATGCCCGACGAAATTACTCCGGGAATCAAAATCTTTTCGTCAGGCAGCTTGATCGTCTTCCACGCTTCCCATTCGTGTTCGTGGCGCGGATTCGCGCCCTCCACCAGCAGCGCCATCGGCTTGGCTTTGATGACCAGCGGAAAAATTTTCATGCAGGACATATCGTGAACGTGCGAGCCGTCATAATTTCCCCAGCACACGTGCATGCGCACGCGATCCGCGGGGATATCGGCGAGCGCATGATTGAGAGCCTCAACCTGCAGTTCCGCGTAGCCAAGGAACTCTTCGTCGCTCAGGTTTTTAAAACGCGAATGCCGCCCCATCGCCAGATCGGGGCAATCGAGCTGCAGCAGCAGGCCCGATTTCGCGATCATCTGGTACTCTTCGCGCATCGCGTTGGCCAGCGCCTCCAGATATGCCTCGTGCGAAGGGTAATATTCATTCGGCTGGAACACGGCGATGGTGCCAGGCGACACCGCGTTCATGAAACCTTCCGTCACCTTGGCCTTGGCCATCGCTTCCTTCATGTGCGCGATATCTTTTTCAACGGGCGATAGATCCCGCACCTTGATCGGCCCTTTGCAAACGGGCCGCCGGTAGGTGGCCGAATGCCCGGTCTTCACCAGTCGGTCGCGAAACTCGGGAAAGTCTTCCAGATCCTGCGGCGTGGGGCGCGCGGAATCGCCTTCAAAACCCGTCAGACGATGCCTAATGTAGGTGGCGTAACTGATCTTGCTCATTTCGCCGTCGCTGACGACGTCAATGCCCGCCTCGCGCTGGCGGTTCACCACCTCGGCGACGGCCCTCCGCATCACTTCATCGAATTGTGCCGGGTCGTAATCATCGTCGCGGTCCTGCGCGAATAGCAGATCCACAACTTCCTGCGGGCGCGGCAGGCTGCCTACGTGTGTGGTGAGGATTCGGTCTGTGCTGCGCTTCATCGGAGTCCCTTCGCGGCGGCAATCAACGCGGCTGAGAAAATACTCCGCAACCCCGCCGCTTGCAACCAGAAACGGTCAGCATCCAACGCCGAGCCGCCCTACATGGCAATTTGGCTTCCGTCCGTCCTGAATGCGATCATATTTACATGCGCAAACGAAACATCATTATCCTTGGCAGCCTGATTGGCGCTGCCGCTGGCTGGGCCTTCGCCCATTCCAACTCGCCCCTCGAAACCGTGCCGAATGTTGACCTCAGCAGATATACCGGCCGATGGTATGAAATTGCCCGTTACCCCAACCGGTTCGAACGCAAATGCGACCGCGACGTCACCGCGGAGTACTCGATCAAAAACAATGGCGACATACGTGTGGCGAACTCCTGCGTCAAATCTTCGGGCGCGATCACGCAAGCTATTGGTACAGCCAAGGCCATCGACAAGGCGACGAACGCAAAGCTGAAGGTCGCGTTTTTTTGGCCGTTCTACGGCAAATATTGGATCATCGATTTGGGACAAAACTACGATTACGCCGTGGTCGGAGAGCCTGCCCGCGAATATTTATGGATTCTCAGCCGGACTCCCCAAATGCCGGACCCACTGTATCAACAAATCACCGCGCGCCTGGCCTCCAAGGGCTACGATGCCTCCAAACTGGTCAAAACGCGCCAGACCGCACTTCGCTGATCGAAATCGCGGGAATTCGGCGACGATACGATTGATCTCGCGCTAAATCTCCTCGACAAGCTCAATCGTTACCCCATGTTGTATACTGCGCGCCATGGAAGCGCCCAATTTCGAATTTAACCTAAGCCGCCTGGAACGCGTGATCGAGGGACCCGGCAAAGTTGCCGCGCTCGGCGACGAACTCGACCGTCGCGGCCTGCAGCGCGCCATCATAGTCACCGGCAAAACTCTCGGCGCGTCTGTCCTGCTCGAAAAACTTACGGGAGCGATTGGCTCTCGCTGCGCGGGCGTATTCCGCAGAGCGAAGCAGCATGTTCCGTGGAGTTCCGTTCACCAGCTGAAAGCGGAAATCGAACGGCTGAATGCGGACTCGCTGATCAGCTTCGGCGGCGGCAGCCCGATCGATACCTGCAAAGTGGCTACACACGCCTTGCTGCCGACGCGCGAACTCGTTCATATCGCCGTCCCAACCACTCTCTCCGCCGGCGAATACACGCACGCCGGCGGCGTCACCGACGAAAAGACGCTGGTGAAATCAGGCGTGTCCGATCCGCGCCTGCAAGCCCGCACCATCCTCAACGACCCGGAGCTGACTCTTGAAACTCCCTCCTGGCTGTGGGTTTCCACTGGCATGCGTTCGCTCGATCATGCCATCGAGAGCATTTACGCGATTCGCCATCACCCGCTCAGCGATACGCTCGCCTCGAAAGCAATTGCGATACTTTTCGAGCACCTAAAACCATCCATCGAAGGTGACAGTAAGGAACAAATCCCGCATCGCGGCTACTGCCAAATGGCCGCGTGGTTTTCAATCTTCGGCGCGATGAACACGCGCTTCGGAATTTCGCATCTGCTCGGCCATCAGATCGGCCCGCGCTGGAATGTGCCGCACGGAGTCACGTCTTGCATTACGCTGCCGCACGCAATGCGATTCATGGCTGAAATCGCGCCGCAGCGGTTCGGTCCAATTGCGGAGGGCCTCGATCTGCCATTCGATCCAACGAAGTGCAGGGCGGCGGCTCTCGCGTGCGCCGACAAAGTGGAAAAGTTCATTGCCCAATTCGACGTGCCGCACACCCTAAAGCACGCCGGCGTTCCCGGCGGCGAGTTAGATCAAATTGTCCCCACCGTGGCGCACGAACTTGAACGGTCGGGCACGATGGACCGCCCGGTGACAGAGAAAGAGATCGCTTCCCTGCTGAAAGCGGCGTATTGAGAGGCAGCGCCAGCCGCGGGCTCTCTCGAATCCCGCGGGCTGGACGCAAGCCCTGAAGTAAGCTACTTCTGACGTTTGTCTCCCCCGATAAATACCGCGCTGGTGCGCCGGGAAGCAGTCAACCCAGATGCGGGCTGTTCGGCTGCGCTAGTAGCCGCTTCCGCGGGTGCGGGCGCATTCACCGGAATCTTTCGCGCTCCTGGAGGCCGATTGCCTTCCGGCACCGTGATCGGCTCGAGCATGGCCTCCACTTCCTTGCGCCGCGATTCAAACCACGGCGGCAACAAGAGGCTTGTTCCCAACTGATCGGCCGGCTCGTCCACCGCAAAGCCTTGCGGTACGTTAGCCGCGCACTCCACCAAAATTCCGCCCGGGCAGCGGCAATACACCGAGTGGAAATACATGCGGTCCTTGATTTCAGACGCGTCCGTGTATCCCAGCTCGTCGTAAATTCCCTTCTGCTCGGCCAGCTTTTCGTCATTCTCCACTTCGAGAGCCAAGTGGTGCGCCGTGCCCGCGCCGAAAATCCAGCTGCCGGCCGGCCGATCGGGCTCGTGCAGTAGCGTCACCGTCTTCGCCGCTCCGCCTTCTCCGATTTCGAAGCGGTGGTATGGTCCCTCGACGCCGGTCTTGCGAAACCCAAGCGCGTCCACGAAGAACCGCTCCGTCTCCGGAATTTCACGAACCGAAAGAACCGGCCCATGAAACCCTCGCGAGGTCACATCGCTGGTCACGTCCTTCGTCGTCCAACCCTTGCGCTTATCCGCATTATCCTCGAGCACTTCGAGCTGAATGCCGGAGGGATGGCTGAAGCGCACGAATTTCTGCCCGAACCGCTCCTGAATTCCGCCGTTTTTCACGCTGTGACGGTTCAGATGCTCGGCCCAAAACTTCAGCGAACCTTTGGGAACCGTGTAGGCCGTCGATTGAATCTGCCCTGACCCCGGCTTGCCCTGCACGCGCTTGTACGGAAAAGTCGTATACACCGAGCCTGGCTCGGCGTCGGCGTTGGCATAGTACAGATGGTAGTGCGCGTAACGCCCGTCAAACAGAACCGTCTGCTTGATCAACCGCTGCCCGAACACTTGTGTCTGAAAGTCGATATCCTCTTGCGCCCCACCCACGCACACAGTGATGTGATGAACTCCCTTTACCAGCGACATGTCTCTTACCTCCGCCGTGACCGCCACACCTTCGATTGTGGTTCATCGCGCCGAAAAGCGCCGCGGTTGCCCGCGCGTTTTCTCCGACCCCGCCTTCCGGAGCCTGCCCACCTGCGGCGGATTCTATACACGCCCGCGGCACACGCGCAAGTTTTAGTGGCCCGCCAATCCGCCGCCAATCGAACGCCGCCCGGAGTACGTCTGTTGACTGGAGGACCGACACTTGCATTCACGCTCGTACTAAGCGCTGGCCTGCCCTGCAAAACGAATCTCGAAATAGATGTTCGCGCTGGTCCATTTTATGGTACAAAGCGCGCGTCCGAAGGGTGGGACCGCCGCGCGCGTGTTTCTTTGGGGGCCTCCTAATTATGGTCACCGGTCGTGAGGTTAGGTCACTAGGTTTCTTGCTGCTTGTACTGTTGTGCATGAGTACCGCCACGCCGGCGACCGCGCGAATGGGTCCATCCGGCGAGGAATCGCAAAACCAGGTACACATCTGGCACGTGCAGGGCAATGTTTACATGCTAGTCGGAGCTGGCGCGAACATCACCGTCCAGGCGGGCGACGATGGCGTGCTGGTTGTGGACACCGGAACCGCTGCGATGAGCCAGCAAGTGCTCGCCGCCATCCGCTCCATTTCAGACAAACCGATCCGCTACGTCATCAACACCAGCGCGGATCCCGATCACACGGGCGGCAACTTGGTAATCGCGCAAGCAGGCAGCACGATCGCCGGAGGCAACGTCGTCGGCAATATCGGCGCCAGCGCCGGTGATCAGGCCACTGTGATCGCTTTCCAATCCGTGCTCGACCGCATGAGCGCGCCCACCGGCGAAAAGTCGCCCACGCCGCAAGGCGCATGGCCTACCGATACGTATACGACCGACGAAAAGAAGCTCTATTTCAATGGCGAGCCGATCCGCATCATTCACATAGCAAACGCGCATTCCGATGGCGATAGCATGGTTTTCTTTCAGAGGTCAGACGTTATCTCGACAGGCGACATCTTCTCTACCGTTTCGTATCCCGTCGTGGAGCTGGACAAAGGCGGCAACATCAACGGCCTGATTGACGGGCTGAATCGCATCATCTACCTCACCACTCCGATCTCCATGCAGGAGGGCGGTACGATGGTCATTCCCGGTCATGGGCGCGAGTGCGACCAGTCGGACGTGAAGTGGTATCAGGAAATGGCCACCATCCTTCGCAATCGAGTTCAAACCTATATTAAGAGAGGCATGACGCTCGAACAGGTGAAGCAGGCCAGTGTGACATTGGGTTACGATCCGCGCTATGGCGCGACGGAAGGCCCGTGGACCACGAAGATGTTTGTGGACGCGATGTACAAGAGCCTTACCGAAAAACACTGACGCGACTTTTGGGCGCCGCTGTCTTATTGTTATTAAGGGAATGCCTTTTTAGCAGGGGGAGTGCCATGAAACAGAAAATCGCGGTTCTTTTTCTTGCCGTGTCCATTCTAGCCACTGGCGCGGCTTACGCACATCATTCTTTCGCGGCCACGTATTTCGTCGATCGCGAGATCACCGTCAAGGGCACCTTAACTCAGTTTCTCTATCGCAACCCGCACTCGTTCATCAAAATCCAGGGGCCCGATAGCGAGGGCCATATGCAAACGTGGTCAATCGAGTGGGGTGGCGGCGCTCAACTCACCCACGATCACGTTTCGCGCGATACGCTCCGGCCCGGAGACGTGGTGATCGTCACTGGCAATCCGGGACGCGAAGCCAGCGAGCATCGCATCCGCTTGCACAAGATCGTACGGCCGTCCGACGGCTGGAAGTGGGAAGGCGTGATCATGTAGCCGTTCTTTCGCCGGCCGATCGAGCTGGCGCAAGTTCGGCGGATCCGTAGTTGTCTGGGCCGAGTCGCGCTTGTCCGCGACAAGCGGCCTGACCGATGGAGGGGGAAGCATGTACCGCCAAGTGTGCTTGAGGCGTATCCTGCCGCTCTGTCTGAGCCTGGCGGCGCTTTCGATCGCGATTCCCAGCCGCGCCAGCGCTCAGTTCGGCGGGTACCCTCCGCCAGCGCGCCCTGCGAATCCCCGCCAAATCGCGCCGCAGGATTTCACCGGCTATTGGGTCTCTCTCGTCACGGAAGACTGGCGCTGGCGGATGCTAACTCCCGATAAAGGGGACTACTCAAGCGTTCCGCTGAACTCCGTTGGCAAAGCGCTGGCTGATACTTGGGATCCAGCCAAGGACACGGCCGCGGGCGAGCAGTGCAAGTCGTATGGCGCTCCTGCACTGATGCGGATTCCGACGCGCCTGCATATCGCGTGGGCGGATGACCATACGCTTCGCATCGATACAGATGCGGGCACCCAAACAAGACTCCTTCATTTCGATAGCGCCGCGCCTGCGGATTTCACTCCGTCGTGGCAGGGCTATTCGGTGGCCAGTTGGGAAGGCCTAAAGCAAGGCGGCATGTTCCGCCTGCCCACGGTCGCAGGCGGAGGCGCCCAGCAGACGCGCGCGCCAGAGGGATATCTGAAAGTCGTCACCACGCATCTGCGGCCCGGTTATCTGCGCAAAAATGGCGTGCCCTACAGCGCGAATACCGTTCTCGAGGAATATTACGACGGCTTCACCGAGCCCAACGGCGATAGTTATCTGGTGGTGACCACCATCGTCACCGATCCCCAATACCTGTCCCAGCCCTTCATCACCAGCTCGCACTTCAAAAAGCAGACGGATGCTTCCGGATGGAATCCCACCCCCTGCGAAGCGCGATGACCCACAGCCGGATCGACGGGATCATTCCAATTTCGTCGGCCCCAAGGATGGGTGATGTATCTCACTAGATTCCTGGTGTGGCTGGACGCCACTCATTTCAGCCACTGGATGCGCGATTCGATCTATGCCGAGCCTATTGTGGAGAGCATTCACGTCCTCACGCTCACGTTCTTTCTGGGATTTGCCGTTCTCCTCGATCTGCGGTTGCTCGGCGTGTGCATGAAAAAGCGGCGCGTATCCGAGGTGCTCGGCCAATTCAATCCGTGCCTCTTCTGCGGATTCGCGGTGATGATCATTTCCGGAGTTTTGCTATTCTCCGGCGATCCGGTGGACTTTTACAGCACGAGTTTCTTCAAGATCAAAATGATTCTGCTGGTCTTCGCTGGACTGAACGTTTTGATCTTCAACGCCACCATTGGCCGCAAAGTGGCGGAATGGGATGCGGCGCTGAAAACTCCGAAGGCTGCGAAAGTCGCGGCCATCGTTTCTCTCGTGTTGTGGGCTGCCATCGTGGCCGCAGGCCGCGCTATCGCGTATGTGCTTCCGCCGCCATCATAAGGAGTCTCATTAGGAGATGAGCTACAATGCATCCTGAAAAATGGCTCCTGGTGTTTTGCCAATGGGCGCTCAATTCGCATTTCGGCCACGGCGTGCGCGACTCCGTCTGGCTTTTCCCAGCCGTCGAAATCTGCCACCTGCTGGGACTCGCGGTGCTGGGCGGCACCGTTTTAATTTTGAATTTGCGCCTCATGAATCTGCGCTTCCCGAATGAACCGGTGGCCGAGTTGGCGCGCGACGTGCAGCCTCTCATGATCGGCAGCCTCATCGTCATGCTGATCTCCGGCTTTTTTCTGTTCTCTTCCGAGGCCGTGAAAATGTACGACAATGTCGCGTTCCACTACAAAATGGTCTTTCTGCTACTCGCCATCGCCTTCACGTTCACCATTCACCGCAAAGTAGTGATGTCTGCCGAAGGCCGCGTGCCGCTATTCTGGCGCGTTGCCGTCGCTCTGCTTTCGCTGGCGCTGTGGGCTGGCGTGGGGCTCGCCGGCCGCGCGATCGGATACGTCTGATGCGACAAATTGCCAGTCGCAAAAATAAATTTGAGATTTGTGAGCGTTGCCAGCCATGATCGCTGAAATCGCCCAAGCCGCCAACGACTCGCTTTCGCTGAATCCCATCAACCGCTGGGTATGGGTTTTCCCGGTGGTCGAATCGATCCATATCTGCGGGTTCGCGCTGCTGGTCGGCACTATCGCAGTGCTCGACTTGCGCTTGTCCGACCTATGCCTCACGCGCCAATCGATCAACCGGCTTGCTGAAGTGCTCGCGCCGTGGATTTACCTGGGCATCGCCATTCAATTCGTTACCGGACCGTATCTATTCTCGGCTTCTCCGCACGACTACGTTCACAATCCTTCGTTTCGCATGAAGATGATGTTCCTGGCTGCGGCGCTGATTTTTCACTTCACCGTGGTTCGCGGCACGGCGGGAAAAACCGAACCGCTCGCGCCCGTCTGGCGGCGGCTGGTCGCAGTCGTATCGATGGGGCTGTGGATCGGCGTGATTCTCGGTGGGCTCGGCATCGGATTCTGGGCGGTCAACGACTGAGAGGTATTTCGCGATGTCGCTCCATTCAGCAGCTCAATGGCTGACCGATACGAACTTGAGCACCGCCCTGCGCGAAGATCCCTATCCCTATCCGGTACTCGGCACGATTCACGTGCTCAGCATCGCGCTTTTCGGCGGCATGGTGGCAATGGGCAATTTACGGGTGCTCGGCTACGCCATGCGCGACGTGCCGGTGTCGCAAGTGATCGACCAATTTCGCCCGTGGAAATGGACTGGCTTCGCGATTCTGGCCGCCAGTGGGGTCGTGCTCACCCTGTCCGAGCCAATCGACTGCTACAAGAGCGTGTTTTTCTGGATTTCGCTGGTTCTGCTTGCGCTCGTCGGATTGAACGCGTGGCTCTTTCACTCCGGCATCTATCGCCGCGTCTCCGAGTGGGATACGTCTGCTATCGCGCCGCCATCGGCCCGGCGATGGGCTTGGCTTTCGCTGGTGCTGTGGATCGCCCTCGTCTTCGCCGGACGCCTAATCGCCTTCGGCTGACCTGTCTGAAGATTTGCTCCGTGTCTCTGCTAAGACTCATTGCCAAAAAAGTCGCGACTCGTATTTTAGAGGAGCAGACCTTCAGAGACTGTGCGTGAAAACCGTAGGCGCTTTGTGGTCATGGCTTCAGCCATGACATAAACAAACGGCGCGCAGCGCCTTCCTTTGCGGCTGCGTCACCCGCCGCAAGCATTCGGCATTTTGGCTGTGGCGCTAAACAGCCGCAGCGCGCTTCCTACTCTCCAAGCTCCCGAAAGTTGGCGGCTAAATCGCGCCGTTTTTCATCTGCTCTTCAACGTATTCCGACTGCCGCAGCGTGAGCGCCACAATCGTCAGCGTCGGATTCTCTCCGCCGCTCGAAACAAACTGGCTGCCGTCGGAAACAAAAAGATTCTTCACGTCGTGGCTCTGGCCAAACTTATTCACCACGCCATCGCGCGCATTGTCAGCCATCCGAGCCGTGCCCATGTTGTGCGTCGAAGGATATGGCGGCACTCTGACGATCTTTTTTGCGCCGATCGAATCGTAGAGCGCGGTTCCCTGCTTGTACCCATGTTCCCGCATGGCCGTGTCGTTCGGATGATCGTCGAAATGCACGTTGGGAATGGGCATGCCGAACCGGTCTTTCTTATCCGCATCCACGGTGATGCGATTCGTTTCCTGGGGCAAATCCTCGCCAATTACCCAAAGCCCTGCCACGTTCGCATAATGATCGAGCACCCAGGCGCGCTCGCGTCCCCATCCGCCGGGAATCACATTTTGTGCGAAGCTCGGCAGCCCCTGCGGCAGCAGTTCCATCTGATAGCCGCCCACGAATCCGCGCTTCGCATTGAGCCGCGCTTCGTCCATCACGATTCCCGATTGCGCCGTGCCCCGATACATATGCACCGGTTTTTCGAACACGCCAAACGCCGTGCCGGTAGTGTGCTTCATATAGTTGCGTCCCACTTGCCCGGACGAATTTGCCAGCCCATGCGGAAACATACTCGAATGCGAGTTCAGCAGCAGTCGCGGCGTTTCAATCGCATTGCATGCCACGGCAACCACGCGCGCTTTCTGCCGATGCTGCACGCCTTCGCTGTCTGTATAAATCACGCCGGTAACTTTTCCGGACGCGTCATGCTCGATCCGCAGCACCTGCGATTCCGCGCGGACCTCCGCTTTCCCAGTAGCTTCCGCGGCGGGAATTTCCACGTACATCGTCGACCACTTCGCCTGGAACGTGCAGCCCTGAATGCAGAATCCGGTCTGCTGGCACGACGCGCGCCCATCGCGCGGCACTGAATTTATGGCCATCGTGGGCACGCGAAATTCCGTGTAGCCGATCTTTTTCGCGCCTGCGAACAGCACCTTGCCGTGATTGCTGACCGGCAGCAGCGGAATTCCATGCCTTCCTGAAACGCCCATTTTGTCTTCCGCGCGGTCGTAGTACGGCTCCATCTCTTTCAGGTCGACCGGCCAGTCCATCAGATTCGCGCCCGCAATATTCCCGTAATGCGTGCGCGGTTTGAATTCGTGTTCCTGAAGACGCAGCGCCACCGCTCCCCAATGGACGGTCGTGCCACCAACCAGCTTGCAAGTCCACACCGGCAATGTTGGAAAATTCTTCGCCACCGACCAGGTGCCAGACGTAGTGCGCGGGTCTTCCCAAGTGAACAAGCCAAACATCGCGACCTCGTCGTTCTTGATGTCGCTCATCTGCAGCCGCTTCCCCGCTTCCAGCACGACCACAGGAATTCCTTTGTGCGCCAGCTCGTTCGCCAGCGTTGCGCCGCCCGCCCCGGAGCCAATGATCACCACTACTGATGAATCGTTCAGATCAAAGTTTGCGGGCATCCAGTGCCTCCGCCGTGGCGGCGCAACTTGCCCGCCGCCTATCTTCCGCTCGCGCCTTTGGCTTCATTCGCGCCTTCGCGTTCATTCCGCTTTCGCGCACCGTTGCGTCAGCCGCTTACAGCCAATCAAGATCGTTGAATCCGCGATGTAAATATCCGCTCTGCGCCGACGAGGGCCCCTGATATCCGAAAATCGGCCACAGCGCCCGCTGGTTGTAAAACGAAACCACCGTGGTGCCGTAAACCTTGGCGAAAAAAGGCCCCTGCTCGATCTGCTTGATGGCCGCCACGCGAACGTTTTCGTCAGCCACATCCGCGTACGTTTTCCCGGGCGCCGCTTTCGCTAGCCGGTTCAGCTGCGCGATTCCGCTAACCAGCAGTTTCTTCGCCGATAAATTCTTGGCTGCCTCATCGTTCAGCGGCACGATCGCCTGCGCGTAATACTTCTCGGCAATTTGCGAATGCGGGAAGAGATCGCGCACGAACTGGAGCAACACCCGCGCTTGCGCGGGCGTCAAAGTATCTAGCTCGATGGCAAAAGTGCCATGCGGGTCCACCAACATGGTCGCGCCGCTGACTGCAACCGTGACAATAGCTGCCGCACCGCTGGCCAGAAAGCCGCGGCGTGAAACCTTCAACTTGCGGCTCGCGTCTTTCATTTCGTCTCCTTGCAATACATTATCAGCCTCGGCCGCCAGCCGGTTGCTGCGCATTCCGGGCTGCGTTTGCTACCATAGAGGGCCGATAGCAGGAGAACATACCACTACAACCGACAAGGGGAACACACCGATATGAATTCGGGCTCAAATTATCGCTCGCCGGATAAACACAACCGGCTTTCGCAAGGAATCGCTTTCGCAGCTATTTTGTTGGCAGCCATTTTCCTGGTTCATTCGCAGATTTCCTTGCATGCCGTGAACGCCGCGCCAACCACCACGCCGCCGGCGACCAAGACTACCGCGGACGGCGTCTACTCGCCGGATCAAGCGGCCAAAGGCAAAGATCTCTACTCGCAAAATTGCTCCGCCTGTCATTTGGACGACATGAGCGGCAGCGGCGAAGCGCCGCCGCTCGCCGGCGAGGGTTTTACGGACAGCTGGGACGGCCACACCGTCAACGAACTCGACCAGACCGTCCTGAACACCATGCCGCTCGACAATCCCGGCAGCCTCGATCCCAGCGATGCGCTCGCCATCGTCACGTACATCTTTCAAAAGAACAACATGCCTCCGGGCGCTGCACCGCTCAAGAACGACTCCGCCACGCTGAAGGACATCACCATCAGCACCAAAAAGTAACACGCTGGAATCGCGCCGGCGCGGAGCAAATTTTCCGCGCCGGCGACGCCGCTCGCACGTGCTGCACCTCATCGACGGAACTTCCTCCGCACCGGAAAGGTAACCGGTCCAAATTGCGGCTTCCCGTCACCGTAAAGATCGGCTTCATCGCTAATTTCAATCGGCTCGAAATATCGCAGGAGAGAATCCCGATCGGTCGTCTGCTCATACCTGCCTTCTTCATTGACCAACCATATTGCGTCGAGACCGTCCTGTTGGCTGTAATACCCAATTCGGAAGACACGCCCGATATCAGGTTTCCACCCAGGCGTTTTGCGATCACTGCGAACCAGGCGGAAGATCGAACCGGGCGGAATGATCCTCGGCAACGCTGCCTTCCTGGCTTTCTTTCGGGACGTCTGAGTTTCTGTGCGCTGCATGCGTGATTCACCGAACGGAAAACGCCAGCAGCACATTTCCGGGCTTTCCTCCGCCCACGTTCGCGTAGCCCGAGCCGACGAAAACCATTCCGTTCACTACCACCGCACCCGGACCGCCCATCGAGCCACCCTTCGCCGCAACTCCGTTCACAGTTTTGAAATTTTGCTCGGTGTTGAATTGCCAGAGCACTTTCCCATCTGCCGTCGCAAGCGCGCGGATCAAGCCGTCCCATCCTTCAGTGAACACAGCGCCGGGAATCAGCATCGCCGCCGCCGATTGGCCGAAGCGCAATCCCGCCTTGGTGCGATTCTCTCCATTCGGTGTTTTGGCACCCAAATCGCTCAGCGGCTGCAGCCTCACGTCCCACAAGACCTTGCCACTCGATGGATCGAGCGCCACGAATCTCCCATCTTCCAGCGGCACGTAAAACGCGTCCGCATCGGCTGCGCCTCCGAAAGCGATCTCGCCATTATTCGGAGCAACGGTGTTGATCAAAGGCAGCTTCCAAAGCAGCGCGCCGCGGGCGTCCGGATCGAGCGCGAACACTTCGCCACTCTTCGGCGTCACCAGCAAAATGCGGTGGCCGTTCCGCAGCTTCAGCAGAACGGGCGATGATCCGATGTCGTGGTCCGTGCCAAGATTCTTGGGGCAGTTCTCGGTCGTTTCCGGGACGCAGCCGACCATCCACGCATCGTTCGCTTCGGTCTGGTACGACCAGAGCATTTTGCCGCTTTTCAGATCGAGAGCCACCACGGCATCGGATGTTTTGGGCGCAGGCTCCGTGTACGCGTCACCGGTGCCCACATACAGCGCGTGCCGCTCGGGATCAATCGTCGGCGTGTTCCAAACCGCCGCGCCAGCAGGCGCATAAAGCTGCGTGCCTTTCGAGTTTTTCCGAATCGGCTTCGGCGCTTCGGGAATCATGTAGGATTTCCAAAGCAATCGCCCGGAGTCTGCATCGAGCGCGACTACACTGCCGCGAAACGTGCAGCACGGATACGAGGGATCGGCGCTGAACACTTCTTCCGTAGCAGAAATGGGAACGTAGAGCCGGTGATCGTAGAGCGCGGGACCATTGCTGATGCGCGCCAGATCACGCGTGGTGATTTTGCGCGTCCAGAGTAGCTTCCCCGTCTGCGCGTTCACCGCGTAGACGTTGCCACGCATGTCGCCGAAGTACGCCGCGAATTTAGCGGCTGGGTGCCCTGTAACAGCTCCGACGACAGGCGAAGTGCGCACGCCGGATTTGGCGTGGAACGACCAGTAGACGCAACCTGTGTCCGCATTGATCGAGTAGACGTACGCGTTGTCGCTGCCGACGAATACGCGCCCGCCAACTACCGTCGGCTGTCCGTAGGTCGTCGAGCCATTCGGGAATCCAAAGGCCCACTTCAGTTTCAGTTGTGGAACTTGCGCCGCACTCAGGCCCGCCCGCGAGGCAGATTGAAAACGCGTGTTGCCAGCATCCACGCTCCATCCGTTCCATGCCGCAGCTGATGCGGAGTCGGTGAACGGTGGATTTGTAGAGCAGCGATCGCGCATCGACGCAGCGCTGCCGGAATGCGAAAGATCGAGCGGGCGACCGCCGAGGTACTCGGCCAGTTCGCGCTTTTCCGCGTCAGTCAAATTTTTTGCGGCGGGGGCCATCACGCCGGTGGTGACCGCCGCATAGATCGCTTCGGGAGTAAGTTGCTCGAGCGTCTGCAAATTCGGCGCGCGGCTCACCGGATGCGCTCCGGCGTGGCATTGCGCGCAGGCTTTGTTGAAGACGGCCTCGCCCGGTGACGTGGGAAGCACGCCGCCTCCGCCCTTGAATTGCGCGAACGCTGGCGCCGCGAAGGCGAAAATTGCGATCAGAAATGAGAGTAATACGTGCGCCGGGACGTTCCGGGTAGACAGATACGCCGCCGTTTGTTTTCTATGACTTACGTGCGTTTCTACTCGAGTGACTGTTCCGGGTAGAACCTGGACGCTACGGGCTACAGTTTGGAGACTCGAAAGCAGCGCCGGAAACTTTGCCGCCGTCG
>Ga0307374_10004649_pt1 | contig 22776 bp, 18 predicted proteins | sample OX3MG_FD_202532 | JGI IMG/M metagenome (GOLD analysis project Ga0307374, IMG submission 202532) | Soil microbial communities from Risofladan, Vaasa, Finland - OX-3 | ecosystem: Environmental > Terrestrial > Soil > Coastal area > Acid sulfate soil | place: Finland: Risofladan, Vaasa | collected... | reverse complement strand
AGGGCTCTTCCATCCCCTTCTCCATGCCGGTTTATCCCGGCGCTTTCCACACGTTCCACACGAGAGCCCGGACCGGGCTCATGCTGCCTGTACGCCGGACACCACCTGGGCAGTAAACGGGTAACCCCCAGACTCATCCCAAGACAAACCGGCGGCCTTGGTTTCGAAGTCATCTAAACATCTTTCGACGCGTCAACGGCAGAGGACTCACGTCCATCGCTCATCTTCCCGGCCCACACCTGACGCGGTCTCAGCCACGCCTTTTCCCACGACGTTCAGCACGACAGTCATTGGCTAACGCACCTCGGGGTGGTTTGAAGCCTCCTCCTCGTAAGGCGGCTCCGGAGGATCAGACCCCCTCCATCTCCTCGCACAGCACCACAGGCCAGCAGGCTCTCCATCACTCTCTTCGCCTGCCTCCCGCGCTCGTGTTCACAACCGGTTTTGATGTCACCTAAGACGCTTCCGACACGTCAACGACAGAGAACTCACGTTCATCACTGAAGTTCATCGCTCATCTTCCCGGTCCACACCTGACGCGATCAAGTCGCGCCTTATCCACAACGTTCAAGACCACGGTCTTCAGCCAAGGCCCCTTGCGGTGGTTTAGAGCCTTCGTCCGTACGACGGCTCTGGAGGGCCAACAACCTCCATCTCCCATGCAGCACCGCAGTCCACGAGACCGCCGCCTACCATCACTGCCCCGCTTCCCGCGTTCATGTTCACAAGGTTTCAGGCGTCTTTTCGACGGGCGCTGAATTTCACCTTCTGGACACTTGGATTTAAGCAGTCTAGCCTTTGCCATATCGCGCGGGTCTCCCGGCACACCGCCCCATACGCCTGGGCACAGGTTGCCGGTCTTCTGGCATGCTACAGTTCCCGCACGCCTTTCAGCTCACGGGTAAGCCATCAGACCCACGGACACCTCGAGGCTTATTCACGACCATGATCATCGGGCCGTCCGCGTCGCATCACCGCTGGCCAAGCCTTGATCAACTTGAAGTAGATGATCATGTGAATAACCCTCCTCCTCCGGTCCGCGCCCGCTACGCGGGCGATATATCAATGCGCCTCGTGGCGCACATTAGGATTCAGGCAGTCTAGCTTTCGCCATGTCGCGCGGGTCCCCCAGCGCATCGCTCCATACGCCTGGACACGACCACTGGTTGGCTGCCATGCTGCTGTTCCCTTAACCTTTCGGCGCCAGGTTAGGCATCAGACCCAGGAACATCCCTCCAAGTTCCTCCCTGCTAAACAGGGAATACGGTGAAGCGCCTCGCGGCGCATCATGCTCCTGTCCCCTTCACCTTTCGGATCCAGGTAAGCCATCGAACCCAGGAATATCCTTCCGAATTCCTCCTCACTGAGTAAGGGATACGACAGAGCGCCTCGTGGCGCACCTCATTCGTCTTGGCGCCCACCTCCACCTGGCCCAGGACGGCGCCGTGAATATGATCCAGGGCAGCCAGCAGGTGATCACCGGGTTCCCCGCCGCTGGCCGAGCCCCGTAAGGTCTTGCCATCGACCGCGATGACCCGCTGCTCTCTGCGCCCTGGTGCGGTCCGCCGCTGCACCCAGGTGCCGGCCAGCCCGTCGAAGACATCAGCGTCCAGGCGCTGCAAGGTCCGCCGGAACGTCGATTCCGACGGTACGGCGCCCCTGACCCCGAGCATGCGCAGCGTGTGCTCGTCCGCGTCCGCGGCCCATTCCGCGACCGCGGTGAATGACCGCGCCCCGGCCACGACCGCGCACAACGCCAGGCCCAAGATCACCGCGAGCTGGTGGCGCACACCCCGGCGATGCCGCGGATCAGCCACCCTCGCCAGCACCGCGAGTAAGCCCGGCTGCTCTTCCGCGGTCTCTGCGGCCAGCTCAACCAGGAAGCCGATGGCAGGGTCAATCAGTGATGATGGCGGCGCGGGCATGGCCCCTCTGCGGTGAACCTGGCTGGCGTAGGAACCGCCATGATCACCACAAGCCCGCACTGCTACCCGCCCATCACCAGCGTGTCGCCTCCGAGACCACCATCAAGAATGACTTTGCCGACCCCCTGCTTCCGCCGTGCAGGCATGACTCTGCATCCTTCCAGGGACCAGAGCCTCCAAGATTCCCGGGGCGGTCCGCTGGTATCTCCATTTCGGATCGATCAGAGGGCACGAATGCCAGACTCGACTTCTGCGAGGACTTTAGGAGTGAAGTTGCGCAGGAACGGGATGATCACCACGGTTGTGGCCACGGCAAAGATGCCAAACGCCAACCGGTACCCGAGCCACTGCGCGAGGCCGCCTGCCAGTGCGGCACCCAGCGGAACCGAGCCCCAAGCGAACAGTCGACCGACCGCGTTGTAACGACCCATCATCTCGGTGCTTACGAGTGTCTGGCTAATGATGCGAGTATTGACCGACCACAAGGTGCCGCCCATTCCGCCGAGGAAGGCCGCGGTACCGGCCGCCCAGACGTTGGCGGTGAGGGCCGGAACGGCGACCATGGAGCAGGTTAGGAACACATTGGCGAACATCACCCAGCGACGTCCGAACAACCGGTTCGCAAAGGTGACGCTGAATATCCCGACGATCCCGCCAGCGCCCATAGCCCCGACCAGTGCCCCGTACCCGGCCGGACTCAAGCCCCACTTCTTCGTTGCTACCAATGGCATAAGCGCGAACCATGCTGCCCAGCAGGTGACCAGTATGGTGACTGTTAACGCCATTGTTAGTAGCAGACGTTGACGCCACAAGAAGCTCAGCCCCTCGACGATCTGCTTGTTAACCGAAGGAACGGGTTCGTCGGCAGGGCGTTCGATCTTAAATCGGCCGACCAGCAACGGTGGAATGGCAAGGGCAATCACATAGCCAGCGACGGAAGCTCCGAGTGCGATCATTGTGCTGGCTGCGACGAGCAGGCCTCCCAGGAATGGACCGGCGAACTCGTTGCATACTGTCTCGGCCCCGGTCACCCAGACATTGGCCCTTTCCCGGCCGGCCGGAGCCACTGCATCAGGGACCATCGCGGCCGCCGCGGTCAGGGCGATCACCTCAGCGACGCCCAGGATCGCGGCAGCGATGTAGACCATAGGCATGGTTATCACGTGCATAGCGATCATGGTCAGCAAGCTTACGATCGCGGCGACCCGCATTCCATTGGCTAGTCCTAGCAGGCTGCGCCGGTCAACGCGGTCAGCCAGCACGCCGACATGCAGTGCAACCACAAGCCACGGCAGCGTCAAGATAACCAGCACACCCGACACCTGGGCTGGCGAGGTGGTCAACGACGTGGCCACAAGGGGGAGCGCTACCTTGGTGACGCCGTCGGCGAGATTCGTCAGCGCGGTGAACGCCGTCAGCACCCATGTATTACGCAGGGAAGGATCTGCTTCACCCGACAAGTCGGGACGAGGGGCTCGGGAGCGCCTTGCGCCGAGAATTCCCACTAGGCATCATTCCACGTCGTAGAAAGCAGGCCCGTCAAGATACCGGAGGGTCTGCATGTCACGCATCACGATCTCTTCGACCCGATGTCTGAGAATAGCGAACATAGGGTGGGTCGCACCAGGAATGCTAAGTGAGATCGGATCGCCAGGCTTGACCACCATGTGGAGCTCATACAGGCTTTCCAGCCGCTCGACTTCACTCAGATAGGGGTACGACCGCAAAATACCCGCACATGGTGAAAGCATTCCCACGAACGCGACCTGATGATTGATGCGATAAGTGTCGGGATAATGGTGGTCGAACCGGGCTGGATTTACGTATGCATCTACGGTCCAGTTCAGCTGCGACTCATCAATCGCCAGCTCAGTGTGATAGGGGCAATCGCTACCCGACATACGGGCAGCGATCTCAACCAGGCGCGGGCCGTCAGGAGTCATTTTGATCTCCATATGCGCGGGACCATACCTAATCCCGATCGCGTCTAGCACCTGACAGCCGTAAGAGACCAGCCGATCCTGGATAGCCCCCTCCCGCGGGATAATGTAATCTCCGACCTCTTTGTCCAGAACCCCATTGATGTCAGCATGAAGGGGTCGCCAGATGTCGCATATGTGGTGACGGCCTGCCCGGCTCACCGTATTGAGTTCGTATTCCGTGCCGGGTAGGTATTCTTGAGCGACCACCGACTCGTTCGGCTGGCCGAAGATATCGGCGTCACCAAGCAGCTTGCGATAGGCCGCCGCTGCCTCCTCCGGGGAGTCGCAGAAATAGACGCCCTTGCTGCCCGAGCTCCGTGTGGGCTTGACTACGATCCGGCCGCCGATCCGCTCGTGCCAGCGCCGCAACTCGCCCGCAGAAGAAACCCGGAGCTGCGACGCGGCAGGCAGCCCGGCAGCCGTGATCGTGTCGATCATGGTCCACTTGTCGCGCCGAGCCGCGCTCAGCGCGGTGCCGTTGCTGGCCAGGCCGAGACCCTCACTCAGCGCATCGGCGAGCTCCACTCCGATCTCACTCCCCGCCACCACGGCGACTGGCCGATAGCCCGCGAGCTCGCACAGCGTCTGCGGGAGCGACCCCTTGTGCACGATGTTGGCAACGTAACCATCAAGGCTGAGTGACGGAAGGAAAACCGCTGGCACCTCCAGCGTGCTTTGCACTCTAACGCACTCATACCCTGAGTCACGGAAGTATGGCGCCAGCCGCCGGGTAGGTGCGTAGTCGTCCACTATCGCGACGTTTCCAAGAAGTGACATGGACTCGACCGTAAGCCCTTTCTACCTATCATTAGTATTGACCTGAGTGCTGCCACTATGCTTCCATGAGCAGCAATGCTCACTATCTATTCTCACAATAATGACTACTAAATGCCATGACCGCGTATCAGCACATCGGGTTGGTGACCGAATCCGCATGTATTGCCGGAGGGCCCGACTCACGTGTACCAGAAGCTAGGATGCAGGTCAAGATATAGTCTGCTGCCATTTACCTCATCGGCTGATTCCGGTGATGCGTGGCGCGCCTGTGTCAGTGGGTAAGCCGTCAACCAGCTTACCATCCGTGGTCGCTAGTATCACCGGCGCGACCTGCGGTTTCTGAGCCGGTGGGGGTAGCGGCGGCTCAAGGCGCCGGAACGATGACGTCGCGCCACTTGGAGGACGGAGGGTGGAGAGTGGAGGGTGGATTCCTAGCGATGTGACGGATGATATATAGTCCCTGTATGGGGGCTATAGTTGCACACGAAACTCTGAGACAAGTTGACGACATGGCCCACAAGGGGCGCTCCCAGCATCACCATTCACCGGGAACACCTTCCTGTCTTCTCACAGCCGCAAGGTTTGGATCCTCCGGACATACCTTGCGGCGGAGGACAGAGCGGGCGGGGGGCGGGTAAGCTTATGCCTCCGCTGGCGCTATCGGATGTGATCTGCCCCGGGGTAGGGGAAAACAGTCGCCGAGGTCGACTGCTGAAATGGACTTAAGGAGGCGGGCTGGTGACCGGGCTTCCAAGGGCGGTACCGGTTGACCAGGCTGATCGTGGCGGGCCCGGGGTGGCGGGTGCCGTGGTCGCCGGGGCGTTTGACGCGGTAGGAGTTGTGGCGGGCCGCTTGACAACCCTCGGGTAGGTCCGGTGCCGACGCCGGGGGTTGAGGTGCTTGTTGCGGGTGATATCGGCCATGACCTTGGCGAGGATGCGTTCTTGCTCAGAGGGGAAAGGCCGCCGGGTCAGCGGCCCGGTACGGCAGCCGCATTTCGCTAGCTGACCAGGGAGATCGTGGCGTCGCGGCCGAGTCTTGTGCGTTTGTGGAACCATCGGGCGCTTGCCTGGTGCCGGCGGGTCCACGTGTCCCAGTGCTCGGTGTGGCCTGGCGGCCATGATGGTGCGGTGGCGGCGGCGAGCAGTCGCCTGGCCTGCGGGACGGTGAGCGGGATCAGCCCGGGATCGGCGGGCGGGGACTGGCCGGGGCGGACCGGCGGTGCTGCCTGCGTGTCTGTCCGGTCGCGCAGCAGAGCGGCGGTGACGGCGCAGATCGCGAGGGCCGCGCAGGCGAGCACGGTGTGGCGGGCGATCGCGTGGAAGAGCCTGACCTGGGACTGGTCCAGGCCGAACTGGCCCTTGCCGAACTCGGATTCCTCTTCGGCCGGCCAGCGGAGCCCCGCGGCCCGCACCAGCCGCGCCTTGGCGCAGACCTGTCCCTCGGGCACGTAGCAGTAGTGAAAGGCCAGCTCACCGGTTCTCAGGTGACGGCGGATCAGCAGGGAGTGACGGGAAGAGGCGGTGCCGGTCCACGCCCACGCGTACCAGCGGCCGCCCTTCGGCCCTTTCCCCGCGGAGCGGACCTCCCAGCGGCGCCTGCCCTTCAGCAGCTTCTTCACCGCTTCTTCGCAGGTCAGGATGGTTCCGTTGCCCATGGTGACGCGGAAGTTCTTCGCCACGCGCAGTACGTAACCCTGTTTCTCCTGCTCAAGGTGCTCCCGCAGCTTCGTGCAGCTGCCGTGGACCTCGTCCCCGCAGACGAAGCCGGGAACGAGCCCGTCCGCGACGGCATCATCGACGATCCCGATGGCGAGTTCGCCCTTCGTCTTGAACGCCAGGTCCAGGGGCAGGGCTGTGACCAGGGACTTTACCGGGTCCTTGATGTGCTCTTCCGGGATCCGCTGGCGGAAGCCGGCCAGGACCTGCCCGGTTCCCTCCCGGATCCAGGCCGCGTGCACGGTATTGATCCCGTTGGCGACGCCATCCGCGCACCCCATGTGCTGCCGCTTCACGCCGGCAGTGCTTTCGCCTTTTTTCTCCTGCCCGGTCTCGTCGGGGGCGAGGATCTTCAGCCGGCCCTTCCGCTTCCCCCGCTTGCGGGCTGCGGCCTCCAGTCCGTCCGCGCCGAACCTGCGCACCACTCCCATCGCCGCTGACGCATCCCAGGACGCGTGGTTAAGCAGCCTTTGCGTCTTATCAGGCGTTCTGTCCCCGGCGAACTTCGCGATGCTCCACCCGTTGCGCTCGGGAAGATCGCTCATCACCGCAGCCAGGTACTTCCCGACCTGCAAAAACGCCTCGATGCGCCCGAATTGGGGCCGCAGCAGCTCCAGCAGCTCGTCACGTTTCCGCTTCGCGGTCTTCGCGCCTATCCTGGCTGACGCAGCCGTCTCTGATTTTGCAGTTCTCACAAGCACATGATCACGAGGCGGCTGCCCCATGTCCGGCGAACCCGCAAGACCACGCAGAAGACCACTTAACCGCAGGTCACAGGCCAAAATGCGGCTGCCGTACCGGGGGTGGATGATGCGGACGGTCCGCTTGAAGTTGACCCGGTCGGGATTGAAGCGGCATCAGCGGAAAGCGTCGAAAGCGTAGCGGCAGCATCAAAACCGGGTCTAGTCGTTGCCCCGGGACGCAACAGGATGGCCGAGGTCGGGCAACTGCACCCGGCCAAGACCAGGATCGTGTTCTGCAAGGACAGGAACGGCGGTACTCGGACTGCGAGCACAGGTCGTTCACCTTCCTGGGCTACACGTTCCACGCCAGGAACGCACCCACCCTGGACGGGACCAGCATGTTCACCGGGTTCCTGCCCGCGGTCAGCAAGGGGTGCATTTTTTTGACCGGTATCAATATGCCTTCATTTCGTGTTGAAACGGCCCGTGCCGGGAGAGTCCGGGGTTCTTCGGGCATCTCATGCGTTACATTCCGTGATTGACGCTGGTCAGCCGGGTGGCGGTGGCGTGGCCGGGAGACGGGCGGGGGAGCGTGCCGTTGCCGGTTCCGCGGGTTCCGGGGCCGTTTCCGGGACGATGGCGGGAAATCATTCCCGGCAGGCACCTGGAGGCTGCGGTGACGGTGAGGTTCCCGGTGACGGTGAGGCAGGTCTGCGAGGACGGGAGCGAGGCCCCGCTGGACGGGGAACTGGCGGCGGCGCTGGCCGCCCCGGCGGAGCAGTTCGCCGGGCTGGCGGCCTGGGCGGCGGACGAGGCCCGCTACCTTGACCACGGCGAGCGGGAGAAACTGATCGCGGAAGAAGGCCGTGACCTGAACCGGAAGCTGCTGCAGGCCACGTTCGGTCTCGACGCCGCCCGCGAGGAGCGGGCCGCCGGAGTCACCAGCGCCGCGGGGATCCGGCACGGCAACGTGGAGAAAGGCTGCGAGCGGGGCCTGGCCAGCGTGTCCGGGCCGGTCACCGTCACCCGGATGGCCTACCGCAACTGGCAGGAGCCGAGCCTGCACCCGGCCGGTGCCCGGCAGGTCCTCCCCGATGACCCGTACTCCCTGGGCATGCGGGCCCTGGCCGCGCACCACCTGGCCCGCACCGGGTCCGGGCAGGCCCAGGAGGAAATCGAGGACCGCACCGGCGTGAGGACCGGCCTCGCCCAGCTCGCCGGCATCGCCGCCGGCCTCGCGCGCTGGACGGACGACTTCTACGAGGAGAGAGCCCGCGACGCGGAGAAGGACCTGCCCGCCAGCGACGTGATCATGATGCAGGGCGACGGCAAGGGCATCGCCATGCGGCCGGAGCACCGGAAGAACGCGGGAAAGGAGGACGGCACGCGGCCGGGGATCAAGAAGATGGCCGGGGTCGTCGCCGTCGCCGGTTTCACCCCCGCCGCCCGGGAACCGGAGGACATCGCCGCCCCGCCCGCCCGCCGCAAGGCGCACCCCGGCCCGAAGGCCCGGGACAAATGGGTATCCGCCTCCGTCACCGAGTCCATCGAGGACATGATCGCCGCCGCCTATGACGAGGCCGGCCGCCGCGACCCCCAGCGGGTCCGGCAGCGCGTCTTCCTCGCCGGCGGGAACAGGCAGCAGATCACCGCCATCGAGAGCCAGGCGGAAGAAAGGGGCCTGAAGGTCCCGGTCCTCATCGATTACATCCACGTCAGCGGCTATACCGGCAAGGCCGCCGCGGCCCTGCACCCCGGAGATCCCGTCGCCGCGGGCCAGCAGGCGGACGGCCAGCTCCTGCGCGTCCTGCACGGCCGGGCGAAGGCCGTCGCCGCGACCCTCGCCTCCGTCGCGAGGAAGACGCGCGCGAATCCCCGCAAGCGCCAGCCCGGCCTCGCCGACGTGGACCGGGCCGTCACCTACCTGGAAAACAACCAGAAGCACATGAAATATGACAAGGCCCTCGCCAAAGGCTGGCCCATCGCCACCGGGATGATCGAGGGCGCCTGCAGGTTCGTCATCGAGGACAGATTCGGAATCACCGGCGCGAGATGGTCTCCCGACGGCGCCGAGACCATCCTCAAGCTCCGCGCCGTCGTCGTAAACGACGACCTCGGCGACTACATGACCTACTACAAGAACCGCTACCGCGACGAGCACCACCTCAGCCGCTACGACGAAGACACCATCGAGAGCCTCAACCTCGCAGCATGACCGAAACACCCCCGAATGAGTACCGCTCAGAAAGATGCACCCGTCAGCAAGGACGCCCTCAAGAGAATGAGTAGGTTGTCTGCCCCTGGCGCATCCACCTGCGCACCGCCATGGAACTGGAGGACCTGGCCGTGTGGATCAATCCCATCGTCAGACGCTGGATGACCTACTACGGCAGGTATTACCGGACCGCACTGTACGGCCTGTTGCGGCGCATCAACGCCTACCTGGTGCGCTGGGCGTGGCGGGAAAAGTACAAGAGGCTGCGGCCATTCAGGAAAGCCCGGAGATGGCGGCACCAGTTGACCGCACGGCAGCCACGCATGCTCGCCCACTGGGCCTGGATGAACGAATTCTGACCAGATCAGAGATGGACGAGCGGAGTGACGGGAGGCTGTCACGCTCCGTTCTGTGGGAGCCCAGGGATGAGATTCCCCCGGGCCACCCGGCGGGCGAGGGGGATACGTTCGCATACGGATCGCTGGCAACCACTAGGGCGTCCCCTGCGTCGGCGTGGACATCTCCGCCGCGGCTGTTTATCGTCCACCTATGACGAATGGCTGACCGCTTTCGCCGCGGCCGGTTGGGCGCTTCAGTCCGTACACGGCTCCGCCCAATGGTTACCTTTTCGAGCTTGCCCCGGCTGATTGCGGTAGCCAGCAAGCACTATGGCGGCCACCGCTCCGACGCGTCGGTCGGCTGGAACTTACGGTCACGGCGAAGTGTTATTCCACGTCATAGAAGGCGTAACCGTCAAAGTACCGCAGGGTCTGCATGTCGCGTACCACAACTTCCTCGACGGGGTGTCTGAGGTTCACGATCAGCGGATGGGTTGCATCATTAACACTGCGGATGATCGGATCGCCTGGCTTAACCGCCATTTGAAGCTCGTGCAGGCTCTCCAGTCGCTTCACTTCGCTGAGGTAAGGGTATGACCGCAGGGTGCCTGAGTACGGCGAGAGCATGCACACTGACGCGAAAAATTGGTGGATTTGATAACCATCCTGATAATGACGATCGAAGCGTCCGGGATTGACATACGCGTCCACGGTCCAATTGAGCTGGGATTCACCCAGGGACAGTTCCGCGTAGTACGGGTTGTCCATGCCCGACATGCGAGCGGCGATCTCGACGAGCCGGTGGCCGTCAGGGGTTATCTTGATCTCGATATGCGCCGGACCGTATTGAATCCCGATCGCGTCCAGCACCTGGCAGCCGTAGGACACCAGTTGGTCCTGGACAGCCCCCTCCCGCGGGATGACGTAGAAGGCGGCCAGCTTGTCAAGAACTCCATTGACGTCGGCACGCACCGTCCGCCACATATCGCAGACATGGTGGCGGCCGGCGCGGCTGACCGTATTGACGACGTACTCTGTGCCGGGCAAGTATTCCTGGGCAACGATCGACTCGTTCGGCTGGCCGAAGAGGTCCGTCTCACCGAGCAGCGTGCGGTAGGCGGTCACCGCCTCGTCCGCAGAGTCGCAAAAGTAGACCCCCTTACTCCCGGCACTTCGCACGGGCTTGACGACGATCCGGCCGCCGATCCGCTCGTGCCAGCTGCGTAGCCCGTCCTCGGATGAGACGCGGAGCTGCGCCGCGGCGGGGAGCCCGGCGGCCGTGATCGTGTCGATCATGGTCCCCTTGTCGCGGCGCGCCGCGCTCAGCGCGGTGCCATTCGTGGCCAGGCCCAGGCCCTCGCTCAGGGCGTCGGCAAGTTCCACCCCGATTTCACTTCCTGCCACTACCGCGACCGGCCGGTGCCGGGCCAGCTCACGCAGTGTCTTCTCGACCGAGCCCGTGTGCACGATGTTGACAACGTAGCCGTCAAGGCTGAAATTAGGCAGGAAAACCGCTGGCACTTCTGCCGTGCTCTGCACCCGGATGCACGAGTAACCCGCCTCCCGAAAGTAGGGTGCCAGCCGCCGCGTGTGAGCGTAGTCATCCACTACCGCTACGTTTCCGATGAGTGACATCAGCTCGATTGTACGCCTTTCCATGAGTGGGTTCTCGAGTTCGGTTCTGGTTAGCCTCGATCATCCAGGGGTCGACCGTGCCTGATTACTGATTGTGCCGGTGTCTGTTTTTGCTTCTCGTGTCCGTTTCCCTTCTGCGGGCGGGGTGCACGGCAGTCCCGGTGTGCCCGGGCGTGCACCGGCTCCGACCGCGCCGGGCTGGCCTCCTTCCGTGTCACTGGGCTGGTCCGTGCTGGTCAGGCGGGTGCGGGCAGGGCGCTGACGCGCTGCCAGCAGGCGAGGAACGCGTCCTTCCACGTTATCTGAAGTGCGTTTTTGGGTGTCTACGACGTAGCTGAAGGGGCCTTCGAGCTGCGTCGCAGACACGTTATCTAAAGCGGTGGCCACGACGCACCGGAAGCAGCGTGACCCCGTGACCTGCGCTAATCCCCTTGTTGCTGCCGCTTTTTGTTCCGTGTCCCGCGCGGGAACGCTCCGCGGCGACATGCCTACGACGCAGAAGTCCTGGTCACGCAGGGAATCTGCGGGAGGGCTTCAGATAATCCACGGCCAGTCGCGGCTGATCTTCAGGGTCCGCCTGCGGGCGTGGCGGACGAGGCGTCCCGGAATGTGCCACAACCTGTAACTTCTCTGAACAATCAATGTGAACTTGAGAGTTCGGATGTCGTCCCAGGCCAGGGCACTTGCGCGAACGCTCAAGGTCGGCCGGGGCCGGTGTCAACAAGCCGCAACGAGGAGAAGGCAGGCGAACCATTCAGCACCGGATGTCCGCTTTCTGTAGTGCCGGGCGGGGTCAGGGCCGCTGCGACTTGCCGATCACGACATTCCGGTCAGCGTCGCGGCGTCAGACTGTGGTCACTCCGCCTTCTGAGCTGCGGCGACGTCCCGTTGTTCAGTTAACAGGGCGCAGGGTGTCCGGTTCGGCGTCCTTGAGTTCGTCCTGGTCGTAGAGCCCGAGCAGCCGGGCCCAGGCCTGCAGGTCGGCTGCGATGTTCGCGGCCGCGACCCAGCCGCAGTTGACCCTCCACGACTTCGACGGGAGGTTCCGCAGTCCGGCGGCCTTGGCGGTGCGGACGCCGTCCTCGACGACGGCGTGCTGGCGGTGCAGGACGTCGATGAACTGGGCGTGCCTGCTGCCCGGCACCCCTTCCATCCCTTCCTCGGGGATGTTCGTGACGATGACGGAGTACTTCCAGCCGGTTTTCTTCTCGTAGGCGGTGAGCTTCTTCAGGTGCCGGCCCGACGGCTTCACCCGGCGGACGATCCAGCGCAGCCCGTCCGGCCAGTTCCCTGACCTGCTCATCAGCCCGGTGACCTCGGCGACCCAGGTATCGGCCTAGACGTGGCCGTCCTGGTCCACGCCCGGCATCCAGGCGCTTTCGGGGATTCTCCGGATGTCGTCCTCGTCGGTTTCGGTGATGGCCCAGCCGCTGGTGAACAGTAGTTCCCCGTCCGGGATTTCGGGGCTCATCATGTGGTTGACGAAGTCGTGGCTGGTCCCGGCGCCGTCGAGCCGGACCAGGATCCTGCGCCGGTGCGAGGGCGGGACCTGGGCGATCGCGGCGGACAGCACGCTGACGTGGTCTGACGCGGTGTTCGAGCCCGCGTTCCCGGGCCGCAGCTTCATTTCGAGGGACTCGTCCGTGTTCGCGCACCAGCCGCCGGGCGGGTGGAAGCCGAACCCCGACTTATAAGTGGGCGCCGCCTTCTCCTTCCTGGAGTGCGCGGTGACCAGGGTCGCGTCCATGTCGATGACCGTCCAGCCCTCCAGTGCCCGGCCTGCGACCTTAACCCAGGGGAAGCCGCCCGGCCGCTTCTCCAGCTGCTCCCACACGTGCACGCGGATTTTCGCCCTGGCCAGGGCGATCCTCGCGAGGGCGGCGTCATCGGCCAGGTCCAGGGTGCGGCGCAGCGTCTGCCACGTCACCGGCTCGCCCATCACCGGCTCCAGCTGCCCCAGCACCGCGATGTCGCTCATCGACGTCCCGCCGAGCGCGATCATCACCGCCGCGGACGCCATCACCACCCCGCGGTCGACTTCGGGGAACCGGCCTTCCCTGGCCAGCGCGCCGCCGAGGGCCGCGGTCAGGCCGGTGCGGTCGGCGAGCTCGCGCAGGATGATCCCGCCGGCATGCCCGACCAGCCCCTCGCCATCGGCGGTGACCTGCAGCTTGTGGTCCCACGGCGTATCCTTCATCGCGAAGAGCGCTCCAGTCTCAGGAAATTACGTGCGTGTCGTTACCGCGTAATCTCCCAGGACCAGGGCGCTCTTCGCCTTCCCGACGCCGAAAAAACCAGCCATCATCCCGCCGTTGAGCCGACAGGCCGCGGACGCCCGATCCGGTCCTGCACCCGCCGGGTGCACCCCGCCACCCCTGGCCGCCCTAGGGGCAGCCGCAAAACCCCAGGTCAGCCGAACGGAGTGAATTCCCCGGCGATAAACGGCCGATAAAGCCGAATGCCGGAGGTTAGCGTGGCTTTCTGTGCGCCCTGGAGGATGGGAGGTGACCATGACATAACGCCATGGTGGATCTTTGTGTCCGTAAGCTCGTCGCCGCTCGCCGGTGAGAGTCCGGTCCGGGTAATCGCCAGGGAGCCCGGTAGCAGGCTGGCGGCTTGGTCTGGAAACGGGCCGCATCGGAGCCCAGCGTCACAGGCCCTGTAAGGCGGAGCGACGATGCGGTCCGCAGCATGATGCGAAGCCTGCGGCGTCGTTAAGAATCTTGTCCGTGAGGGCGGGTGCAGGGAGTGCCGAGCCCTTTGGATCGGGGTGAAGGCGATGGAAGCGGCGAAGAGCCTGGAAGCGCAGCCGTGAGGGTGGCGGCGGGAACTGGGGCCGCCCTCCCCGGCCCGGCAGCCTGCGGATGTTGCTGCTGGCGCGTGGCGTCTTATAACCGGTGACCCGGGAAGCGGATCGCTGGCCGGGTGGGCGTCGCAAATGGCCAGGTCACGACGTTGATGACGCTCTTTAGCGTGGTGTCGTCGCGAGCGGCGAGGGCCGGTCAGGCTAGTCACGCGGGTGGCCTGCCAGGGCACCTCCCATCAACTGGCATGCTCGCGTGTTCGAAGGTCCTGTATTCCCTGCCGTGCCCTGGGTGACCGTTACTGTTCGTGGTCACCAGGAGCGTAGCGGGCCCAGGTCTGCCCGGCCTGGGCGGCGTGGCGGTGTACTGCCAGATGGCCGTAGCCGAGGGCCTGGGCGATCACGGGGGCGGGGGCCTGGAGGACGAGATCACGCAGGGCGGCCGTGCGGGCGGCGGTCGCGGGGATGCCGAACTGGCGCAGCGTGGTCCACAGCGTGCCGGCGTGGAGGGGCTGGCCGGCGCGGCGGCCGGGCAACAGCCAGCGGCTGGCGGGGTTGGTCGCGGTGTTGGTGTTCTGCCGGTTCGCGACGAGCTGGAGGAGCAGGCCGGCGAAGGGCTCGGGGACCGGGACGGGCGGATCGCCGAGCCGCAGGAGCAGCTGCCCGTCGCAGCGGGTGATGTCGTCGATGGTGAGCCGGACGATGCGGCTGACTGGCTGGGCGAACAGCAGGAGCAGGCAGGCCGCGGCCCTGGTGCGGACCGGGGCCTGATCCTCGGTGAGTGCCCGGCGGAGCAGCTCCAGCCGGGTGCCTGCGGAAAGGACCGGGCCGCCCTGGGATGGCCGCAGCGGGGGAAGGGCCCGGCGGGGCATGTGGCCGGTCTTCATCGCCCAGGCCAGGAAGGCGTGCGCGGACTGCCGGGCGTAGGGCCTGGCGGCGGCATGCCAGGCGTCGATGTCGGCCTGGGTCGCCCGGGTGAGGTCCCGGCCCCGGTCGTGCAGCCAGGCGCAGAACCGGGCGGCGGTGTTGAACTGGGCCATCGCGCTTTTGGCGGTGCTCGGCGGCAGCGGCCCGGCCCGGGCGTTGCGGCGCATCCTGGCCAGCTGATGCCACAGCGCGTACTGGCGCAGGATGGCGGTGTCGGGCTGGCCGCCGGGCCCGGCCAGGCGGCGGTGCAGCCAGGTCTCGAAGTGCAGTACCTGCTTGCCGATGGCGGGCAGCACGCCGCAGGACATCAGCAGGTCGCGCAGGTAGGCGACGGCCCGCCAGTTCGGCAGTTGGGCCAGTGCCTGGTGGGTGAGCTCGATCTGCCCGGTGGCCAGGCCGGTGAGCAGCCGGCCGACCTGCGGGTTGTTCGACAGCCAGTCCAGCCCGGCCTGCGGCTTGGCCATGGCGGTCACCGCGTCGAACAGCGGCGTCAGTGCCGTGCTGATGTGGCCGGTGCCGTCATCGAGTGCCACCGTCAGCTTGCCGGCCAGGGTGCACCGCTCGCACAGCCGCCCGGCCAGCAGCAGGCCCTCGAAGCCGCAGCGGCCGCAGAAGAAGTCGCGGGTGATGACGGCGCAGTCCCGGCAGATCGGTGCCCCGCCGGCGCGGCGGCCGGGCAGCAGCCGGCTGGCACCGCAGCCGGGGCACTGGCCGTAGGTGCGCGCCGCCCGCTGATAGCAGGTCCGGCAGATCGGCCCGTCGCTCCAGTTCGCGGCCAGGCCGGCCCGGCGGCCGCAGCGGGCGCAGTCCCGGATATGCCAGCGCTCATACTGCTCGGGCGTGCGGTAGGACGGGCTCACCGTCCCGGGCGCAGCCGGGCCCGCCTGGGCCGGATGATGCCGCCGCCGGGGCCCGCCGCCGCGGGCCCGCCGCCGGCTGCGGCCTTGCGCGCAGTGACGCTCTCGGCGCTGGTGGCGATCAGGTCGGCGGGCGTCACATCGAGGATGTCGCACAAGGCGGCCAGCACCGGCAGCGACAGCCGCTCCGGGGTGCCGGTGACCAGCCGGTGGACCTGGGAGGCCGACAGCGTGATGCCCCGGTCGGCCAGGTGCGGCACCAGCCCGGTGGTGGTGAACAGGCCGCGCTCGGCCATCACGTTACGCAGCCGCCACTGGTAGCTGACCTGCCGTTTCGCCGTCATGGCGTCCTCCTGTCCTCCCGCAGTACCGCAGCTGCCGTCTGGTCCAGTGCCCGCCGCAGGGTGCGGGTGCGGAAATCGCTGGACACGCACGTGTAGATCGCCGTCGTGCTGGAATGCTCGTGCCCGGCCTGCTGCTGCACGAACAAAGCGTCCCAGCCGGCCTCGATCAGGTGCGTCACATACGACCGTCGCAGCGAGTGGAAATCCAGCCCGCCATCCAGCCCGGGCGCGTCCCGGTAAGCGCCGAACCGGGCGTCGATCGCGGCCAGCCCGATCCGCGGCACCCGCTCCGACGGCCACATCGCCGGGTTGCCCTGCACCGCGTGCAGCGGCCGGACGTCCTCGGCCCACTGCTGCAAGACCCCGGCGGCCCACGGCCAGACTGCCAGCACGCTGCGCCGCTTGGGCGGCGAGCCTTTCATCGCCTTGCCGTGCCGCACCTGGCACACGCCGTACTCGCCGAACTCCGGTCCCTGTGGGTTAGGGCCGAAGTCCGCGACATCCAGCATCCGCACCTCGTTGCGGCGCAGCCCGAAGCCGTAGGCGACCTTGTACAGCGTCGCGTCCCGGAACGCCGGCCACCAGCCCTTCCGCCCCGCCGACCGGATCACCTCCACCTGCTCGTCGGCGTAGCCGGAGAACGCCTCCAGCTCGCCGGCGGTGAACGCCCGCTTGGCCGGGCCGGACTCACCCTGCTGCACGTGGACCGCGGTATTCCACTCATGGCACACCTGGACCGGGTGGGTGCCGAACCGGCTCTCGCACTCGGCCGCCCATTCATACGCCGGGTCGGTGAGATAGCCGCACAGCAGCCGCACCGACTCGGTGTAGTTCCGCACCGTCGACCGGGCCAGGTGACGCACCGCCCGCAGGTCGGTGCACCACTCACCGGCCAGCTGCGCCGACCACTGCCACGGCAGGCAGCCCGCATGCGCGGCGAACGCCCGCACCGCCCGCCGGCGGTTCTCGATCGTGCCGAACCCCAGGTTGCGGGCCAGTTGCTGGCTGGCCCACCCGGCCAGCATCGCGTCGAAGACCTGCTCCTCTGGCCGCAGCAGCGCCACCCCGGCCACCAGTTCCAGCCGGGCAGCCCCGGCAGCCGGCCCGCCAGCGGCGCTCACTGGTCCCGTCCCTGCCGCACGCCGCGCCCGGCGCCGGCGACCTTGATGCCAGGCGGGGACCGCGGCGGCGCCGGCACCGTGACCGTGGCGGTCGTGGTGCCGTTGGCGTGCAGCACCGCCCGGGCGACCAGGGCGATATTGACGTGATCCAGCCCCCCCAGCACCGCCCGCAAGCTGACCGGCACCCCGCCGCCCAGGCTCGCGGCGATCCGCAGCACACCCGCCTCGCTCGCCGAGCACGCCAGGCCGGCACCCCCCAGGCCAGCGGCGGCTGCCTGCCAGTCGATCCAGGCCACCGGCGCCCCGCCCGGATCCGGGCAGGCACCCACCTGCGCGAACCGGCGGGCGAACTCGCCGTGCCCGGTCCAGTGCCCGTGCGCCACCAGCAGCTCCGCCGCCGCCTCGTCCGCGTGCAGGCCGCGGGCCCCGGCCCGCAGCATCGCCCCGAGCTCCCCGCCGCCCGCGCCGTCCCGGCCCGCCAGCGGGTACCTGTGATGATCTCGGCCCATCGGCTGCTCGCTTCCTCGCTGAAGCCCGCGTCAGGCACGGGCCGCCGGGAAGATCGCTACCCGCCGTGGTCATCCAGCGCTCGCATCGGATGCGAGATCCTCGCACCTAATGCGTCGCCCCGCAACAGCGCAGGTCAGCAACCCGGCCACGACCATCGCGCCGGGCGAGCACGACCGGGCCCGCCGGCACCAGCACGCACGCCCGGCCCGGAAAAGCCAAGGTCACGCGCGCTGATCGCAGCCCGAAACGCCACGCGCATGCAAACCGTCGCGTATTCGCACCAGATGCAATACGCGACAGTTCTCCAGGGCGCACGAAAATCCGCGCTAACCAGTTTGAGCCGCCGGCCCGGCGTCAGTACGGGGCTCGGGATCTGGCGGCATCCGGTCCGGCCAGGCCGAGCGGGACGCGCGAACGTGCTCGGCGCCCCGTGCCACTACCAGGATCAGGCGGCGCAGCGCCGAGATGTTGGCCTGCGGGTCGCCATCCACCGCGATGAGGTCCGCGTCCTTCCCCGGCACGATGGACCCGGTCCGGTCATCGACGCCGAGGGCACGGGCGGCCCGCGAGGTGGCGGCCTCCAGCACCTCCCGCATGGGTAGGCCCGCCTGGACGAGCGCTTCCAGGCCGATCACGTATTCGTCGTGAGGGCAGTTGTCGATCCCGGCATCGGTACCCGCGATGATCTGCACCCCGCGCCGATACAGATCGGCGACGACCCGGCCCAGCGCCTCGGAGCGTTCCGGCATGAGGAGAGAATGGATATTGGTGGTGGGACAAACGTAGATCCCGGCAGCGGCGATCTCGTCGGCCAGCGCAGGATCGAAGTCCGAGCCGAAGACGCCGTCCGGCCCGGTGAACGAGCAGTGTTCGAGAGTGGCGACCCCGGCCGTGACGGCGTGAGCGATTCCCTCCCGGCCGTGTGCGTGCGCCGCCACCCGCATGCCGAGTCGGCTGGCCTCTTTCACTACTATGGTTAGTTCGTCGGCGGTGAAATGGACGGACCAGGGCGCGGATCCCGCGGTCATGAAGCCTCCCGTGGACATCACCTTGATGAGGTCCGTCCTCATCTCGTGATGTCGGCGGACCATCTGGCGCAGTCCGTCCGCTGATTCACACTCGCCTCCCATGAACCAGCAGTGGCCGCCCTTCGCTGTCAAGGGCCGCCCAGCCACCACGAGCCGCGGGCCCGGTACATCACCCCGGTCGATGGCGTCCCTCACCGTGACGTCCAGGAACGACCTGGCACCGAGGTCGCGGGCGGTCGTCACGCCGACGGCCAGCAGCAAGGCGGCGCCACGCAGCATGAGGACGACCTGCTCAGTGTCTGTTTCAGCCTGCATCCGCTCCACCGGCTGCGGCCCACCGTCGAACCCGAGGTGCACGTGGCTGTCGACCAGCCCGGGCATGATGGTCGCCGCCGCGCCCAGGTCTACGAGTTCCGCGGATCGTGCCCGGTCGGCGGCCATCACCGATGGAAGAGACCCCACCGCGATGATCGACGTTCCCCGGACGAGCACGCCACCCGGGCGGATCGCCTCGGTGCCGACCCCGGTCAACAGCGTCCCAGCCATGTACAGCCGCGACCCCGACGGATCGAACTGCTGACCTGGCCTGCCCCCACCTACGCACGGGGCATAAAGAGAATTCGCGATGAATTGACGGTAGCTAGTTAGGTCCCGCGTCGTCAAGGCAGGCGACACCTGAATTGGAATCGAGACACTCGCCTGTATAGGAAATATATCAACGGCATATCAGCCACTGGGACGATTGGTTACAGCCCTCGCAGCCGGCTCAGGAGCTATGTGACGTGACCGAGACAGAGACAGCCGCATATTTTGGTAGTGACGGCGCGGGGCCGCGGCCCCGCTTCCACCATGTTGGTATACAGACCAGAGATCTGCAAAATTCGGTGGCCTGGTATGCCGACTTCCTGGGATGTCGGTCGGCCTGGTCGCTCAGCAATTTCTCGGATCTCACGTTGAGCAGGTTGCCTGGCATCAAGCGCCTGGTTGAAATGGTCGTTGGCGATACACGAATACACCTGTTCGAGCGCGACGGCAGGCCGGCGCCCGAAGCAGGTGAGAGTGTCACTCAGTTCCAACATATCTGCCTGATGGTCGATTCACCGGAAAAGCTGACCATGCTGCGCCAGCGGTGGATCGACCTGTTCAAATCCGGTTCCTACTCGTTTGCCCTGAACGACCAGCCGTCAGAAGTTGTGACCGACGAAGACGGTGTTCAGAGCTTTTACGCCTACGACGTCAACGGCCTTGAATTCGAGTTCACATACTGCCAGAACGATCAGCGATGACTGTTAACTGGGATGTTGTCCTGACGGACTCGCCGCCTGGCACTGAATGGGACTATGGCGGGTATCCCTATGGGCTTGAGCCATTGACCCTCCCGCCGGCCGACTGCCCCGATGTGGTCCCCACGGGCCGGAGGTCAGGCGATCATGATGACGAAGGCATTGCCGCGCGTCGTCTCATCGGGCTGGTCAGATCGGAGGGCGGCCTCGGCGGCGCTGTCGCGCCCTGCCGAGACGACGAGCAACTGTACGGGTTCCGGTGGATTACCGGCCACCAGGCTAGTTTCATTATCTGGTGGCTGACGGCCCAGCTCCTTGGCCAGGTCGGCCGCGGTGAGGTGGCACCCGGTGACGCGGCATCTCCGCTGGCCGGCTACATCCGCGCGTACTGCGCGTTGTTGCTCTACTCCGGCTCATGTTCGCCGGACGTCTACGACGCGGTCATCCGCCCCAGCATGCGCCTGCGTCATCCGAGCTTCAGCGGCAGCTGGGCCGCGGATTACGCACCGCTCAGAGCCTTGTTCCGGGGAGGCCCCCTGCCGATCGGTGACGTACCCGGCTCTGCCGACGTACGCGATGCTGTCAGGCTGCAGCAGGCGATCCATGACGGCATAGCCGCCAAGCTCGTGCCAGACGGAGAGTCCCTGCTGCGGCGGTCCCCCGTACGCCGTACCCAGCCGCAGCTGCGGAGCCTGATCTATGACAACTACTTCATGACGCTGCGGGCCCCGGTTTCGCGGGAGGCCGTGGGTGCGCAGCTGCTGCGTCGCGTAGTCGCGATTGCGCAAGATGTGGCGATACAAGGAATTGATCCCGTCGCGTCCATGGAGCCCGGCGTGTCGCCAGAGGACGAGCTACCAGTGGAACTGTGCGTAGACGAGGTAACTGAACTCAGGCGCAGCTTCTCGGACGTCCTCGCGCGCTCGGCGGCGTACGCGGCGCGGTCGGCACCCGAGGTCCTTCCTGATCAGTCCGGGCATGGCACCCGTGGTCACGAGGCGAGAGCAGCGGAGGTCGCGTCGTGATCTCCCGGCCCGAGCTGGCCGGCTGCCTGGGCGCAGTGTCCTCGTCTCCGGCTCTGCGGTAGCGTCTTCGTTTCCGGCTCTCTGGAACAGTACGATGAATGCGAGGGCCATATCGTCTGATGGGGTTTTACCGGGGAAAGGAGGTCGGCCGGTGAGCGGGCTTCCCGCAGCGGTACCGCTGCTGCGCTCGTACGACGCGGCCCGGATGGCGGGAGAGGCCCTCGCACTGCGGGAGGCCCAATGGCAGGTCCAGCAGGAGTACTACGGGCCGGATGGGTTCTTCGGTGCCCGCGAGATCGACTGGCGGGTTCTGCCGTTGCACAGCCCTGGCGGCGACCAAGCCCGAACCGACTCCGGCGGTGCGGGCCTGGTGGAATACGCAAGCACACCGTTCCTGCGTGAGGCCCCCTACTTCGCGGAGATCCTGGCTGAGATGCCCGCGCCCCTGCGGAGTGTCCGGTTGATCGCCCTCGGTCCCGGCGTTGAGGTGCGCGAACATCGCGACGAAAAGTGCGGATACCCGTGGGGGGTAATGCGGCTGCACATTCCGGTCATCACCAACCAGGGCGCCAAGGTAATCATCGATCAGCAGGACATGCACTGGCAAGCCGGTCAACTGTGGTTTGGCGACTTCAGTCGACCGCACTATGTCCGCAACACCGGCGATGAGCCGCGCGTCCATCTGGTCATCGACGTTCAAGTGACGTTGGAGTTGCTCACGCTGTTCCCCCGCGAATACCTGGACGAACTGCCGTGGGCCAACGTGCTGATCGCGCGGAAGCCGTTGCCGCTTCGTCCCGCCGATTTGGCCGGGCTGCGTTGTAAGGTCCCGATCCCTGCCGAGTTCCCGCAGTGGTCCGAGGACGAGGACGAATATCAGGCGGGACCGGATGTCGACGGAGCAATCGAGGTCCTCGACGGCCGCCTCATTCTGGTCGTGGCCGGTGAGCCAGCCTTCGGGCTGGTCCATGTGGGCCTGGGCGAGTTCCGGCTCGAGGGGTGGACGGAGGAGCGAACGCTCCACCTCGACCTGTCCGATCCGGATCCGACAGTGCGCTTCCGGGTCAGGACGGGCCACAAGCTCACCGAATGGATCAGGTCGGCCGCCGCGACAAACGATCCGGCCGGTGATTGAAGGGCCTCCGTCGGCCCCTCGTGTTTCCGAGTTAGGCGGCGACGCTGTCGCAGGTCCATGCTTCCAGGTCGATTTGATCAAGACCGTCCTGGCCGAGGCTCAGACCTCCGGAAGTTGCTGTGCGAAATGCTCGGGTGGTTCGCGGAGTTGTTGATCTTCCCTCCGAAGGAAGTTCCCATATATGGCCCCACAGCAGAAAGTTCTTCGTTGCGGAGCACCTCGGGGTGAAGAATTTTGATGTTACTCATTGGTAGAGGATTCGGCGATTTAACAAGTTTCTGCAAAGGCCACGATCGTGTTCCCGCAGGTGGCGGCTTTGATCATCACTGACTTCCGGAGGTCTGAGGCTGTCGCATAACTCTTGTGCCTTACCCGTCAAGTCGCGAGCTAGATTCGATAAAAGATCGTTATATAAAGTCATGATTGGGGAACGCTCGTACTGGATAATGAATTGTGGGCTGCAACTTCCT
>Ga0307374_10004647_pt1 | contig 22778 bp, 20 predicted proteins | sample OX3MG_FD_202532 | JGI IMG/M metagenome (GOLD analysis project Ga0307374, IMG submission 202532) | Soil microbial communities from Risofladan, Vaasa, Finland - OX-3 | ecosystem: Environmental > Terrestrial > Soil > Coastal area > Acid sulfate soil | place: Finland: Risofladan, Vaasa | collected... | reverse complement strand
AGGGTGGCTCCATGGACAGCACTGAGCACTCAACGTCGGCCCTCGACGCCATCGAAACGGTGGCCTTCAAGGTCGGCCTGAAGGGATACAACGTTGACGAAGTCGATGACTTCTTGGAGCGTCTCGCGCTCGAGACGCGTCAGTTGAAGGACTTGGTACAACAGCAACGTCAACAACTTCGCCAAGCCTCAGAACGCATTTCTCAGCTCGACGCGCGTGGTCCCCAAGCGCCGCCACCGGCGCCGGCGAGCGTTCCCGGCCCCGCGCCCGCTCGTACGGGCGGCGCCGGCGCCGAGCAGGTCACTTCAATGATCGTCATGGCCCAGCAGTTCATCGAAACGGCACAACAACAAGCCGAGGCGAAGGCGAAGGAACTGACCGCCTCCGCGCAAGAGCGCGCCCGCGAGATCGTCGCGGAGGCTCGTTCACGCGCCGAGGACGAAGTCAATCGACTTAACGGGCTCAAACAACGACTGAGCGAAGACGTTGACACGTTGGCGCGTCAACTCGAGAGCGAGCGAGCGCGCTTGGGCGGTTGGCTCGCGGAATTCACTCGTTGGGTCGAGTCGTCCTTGCAGGTGGCTTCGAGCGCCAAGACCCCGCCCGCACCGGCGCGCGAGAGCGCCCCTACGCCACCGCCGGCTCGCACTGATTCGCCCGCACCGAGTCCGGCGCCCAGCGCGCGCCAGAGCCCCCCACCGGCGCCGCCACCGGCGCCGACTATTGGCCAGGTCTTGAACTTCGACCAAATCCCGCGCGACGAGCGATTGTAAGTCCTTCGCCGACTGGTAACGTCGGCGAGCACTTGTTCAGGGCAAGGCAAAGGAGTTCATAATGCCGTCGAAGGCGAAATCGACCAAGAAAACCAGTCCGGCAAAGAAGGTGCCGGCCAAGAAGGCGGCACCAAAGAAGACGCCCGCCAAGGCGCCGGCCAAGAAGGCGGCACCAAAGAAGACGCCCACCAAGGCGCCGGCCAAGAAGGCCGCCCCCAAGAGGTCGCTAGCGAAGAGCGCTAAGCAGACCGCCGCCGAAAAGGCGAAGCAGGTCGCGGCCGCCAAACTCCAGCGCGAGCGCGACGCCAAGGCCAAGGAGGCCGCGCATCGCGCGGCCGAAAAGGCGAAGCAGGTCGCGGCCGCCAAACTCCAGCGCGAGCGCGACGCCAAGGCCAAGGTCGCGGCCCGAGAGAAGGCCGCCCTCGAACGTGCCCGTGCCGCGGCGGCGGCCAAAGCCAAGAAGGAGCGCGACGCCAAGGCGCGTGTTGCCGCGAAAGAACGCGAAGCGCAGCGCAAGGCCCGAGAGAAGGCGGCCACGGAGGCGAAGAAGCAGCGCGAGATTGACGCCAAGCGTAAGGCCATCGAGGCCGAAAAGCAGCGCAAGCTGCGTGAGATAGAACGCCGCGACGCCGAAGAGCGCAAGCGTCAAGAGCGTCGTGAGGCCGAAGAGCGCAAGCGTCTCGAGGCGCTCGAGCGCAAGATGCACTCCAAGCCCTACGAGCACGAAACGGCCTTTCTCGAAGAGTTGCGTGGACTCTTGCTCGAAACGCGGGCCGCCACGCAGGCCCAGATCGCCATTAGCGAGTCTGAAGCCAACGAAATGCTGGTGGATCGTGAACGACTCGAGTACGACGACGAAGATGGTTCGAGCGTCGCGTCGGATATTCAGCGCGATCAACTCAAGGAGTTTGCCTCGGCGTTGCGCTTGAAAGTCGACGAAATCGACGTGGCCCTTTCGCGCGTCGACGATGGCAGCTACGGCCGTTGCGACGAATGCTTCGAGCCAATCTCGAAGGCTCGCTTGCAGGCCCAGGTGCCCGTCTTTACGTGCGTTTCGTGTCGAGCCAGCGTCTAAGACGGCGCCACGCTCTACTTCTCGTCGGCGTCGCTACGGCGGTGGCGCTCGGTGACCTCGTCACGAAGGCGTGGGCCCGTCACGCTCTCGCCGGGCGCGCTATCCACGTGTGGGGCCCGTGGTGGTGGCGGCTCAACTTCAATCGAGGCGTTTCCTTCTCGTTTAATCCGTCGGGACCTCGTTGGACCTCACTGCTCACCGTCGTGCTGCTCGTGGCGGTGGCGTGGTACGCCCGCCGAGCCCGCCACTGGGCGACGGTCGTCGGCTTTGGACTCGTGCTGGGTGGAGGCGCGGGGAACCTGCTCGACCGGGTCACCTCAACGCCGCCGCGGGTCACGGATTTCGTCGCGGTGGGCGCTTTCCCCGTTTTTAACCTCGCGGACGCCGCGATTACGGTGGGCGTGGTGACGATCCTGGTCTCTTCGTGGCGCACTCAGGTCCGGACGCACTCATGAGTGACTCGCCCTATGACGTCTTCGACGGCGACCTGTTGGACCTTGAAGTCCCGAGTTCCCTGGCCGACGTGCGCGTCGACCGCGCACTGTCACTGCTCACGGGCCTCTCGCGTTCCGAAGCCAGTGACGTGATCGCGAGCGGCGCGGTGTCCCTTGATGGGCGCGTCGTCACGAAGGGCTCCGCGGTGCTCGATGAGGGCCAGCACCTCCAGGCGCGACTTCCCACGCCTGGCACCGAAGAAGTGTCCCCCGATTCGAGCGTTCCCGTCGACGTGGTCCACGATGGTGGGGATTTCGTGGTGGTGAATAAGGCGCCGGGTCAGGTCGTGCACCCGGGTTCGGGCCACCACGAGCACACGCTGGTCGCGGGCCTCGTGGCTCGTTATCCGCGGATGGCGGAACTGAGCCGAGAGGGCCTGTGCGAACCCCAGCGCCCGGGCATCGTGCACCGCTTGGACAAGGGCACGTCGGGCCTGCTGGTGGTCGCGACGACCCCCGAAGGTTTCATCAACCTCTCCGCGCAGTTGCGCGCGCGTTCAATGGAGCGCACGTATCTCGGTCTCGTGGAGGGCCACGTCGTCGAAGAGCGAGGCATCGTGGACGCCCCCATCGGACGCTCCACCCGCACGCCGACCATCATGGCGGTACGCGCCGATGGTCGCCCGGCACGCACGAGTTATTCCGTGCTCGGCCGACTCGATAAGCCTCAGCGCGTCACGTTGCTCGAGCTAAAGCTCGACACGGGTCGTACCCATCAGATTCGCGTCCACGTCGCGACCATTGGCCACCCCGTCGTCAACGACTTGCGTTACGGCCACCGGCGCGACCGCCGCCTTGGCGAAGAGAGGTTCTTCCTTCACTCGTCGACGTTGGCCTTCGATGACCCTCGCAGCGGGGAGCGCGTGACGACCCACGCCCCATTGCCCGCGGACCTCGCGCCCCTCGTCGAGGGGATCAGCGTCGCTTAGACGTTCTCGTGTGCCGCGACGACCGCGTCGTCGTCGCGAAGAAGGGCGAGAGCCTCTTCTTCAGCTCGGCGAACCCGTCGCACGCCGATATCCATCTTCGTCGCGGTGGCCTGAAGCGACAAGGGCGTCGCTCCGTTTAAGCCGAAGCGGTGCGAGAGCACCTCGCGCTGGAGTTCGGTCAGTTGGGAGAGTGCTTCACGAAGTTGGTGATCCATCATGTTCTGCTCGATGTCACCCACCCAGTCGCGCTGACTCGGAGCGACGAGGTCACCCAACGTCGTGGCTGAGTCTGACGAAGCGGGCTGGTCGAGACTGGCCGTCACGCCGGGCAGGCTCTGAAGGTGCTCGCGCTCGGCCTTGGTCATGCCGGTCGCTTCGGTGAGCTCGTCGTCAGTGGGCTTTCGACCAAAGAGCGAAGTCAACTCGGCGTTCGTCGCTTCGAGGCGTTGAAGCTGTTCACCTACTTCGAGTGGAATACGAATGGTGCGGCCGTGTTGTTGCACCGCGCGCTGGAGCGCTTGGCGAATCCACCATGTCGCGTAGGTCGAGAACTTAAAGCCGCGCTCCCAGTCGAACTTCTCGACCGCGCGCAGGAGGCCAAAAGTGCCCTCCTGGACCAGGTCGACCATTTCGACGCCGCGGTCTTGGTACCGGCGGGCCCAGTGGAGCACGAGTCGCAAGTTGGCCGCGACCATCTGTTTTTTGGCGTTTTCATCGCCGGCAGTGACCCGCTTGGCCAACTCGACCTGCTCGTCGTAGTTCGGCATTGGGTAGCGATCGAGGTCGCGCATTAATAAACCCAGCATGTCGTTGGTATTGACAGCGGAACGACGGGGGGTGGTATTCATCGACATCTCCTTAGCGTGGGGGGGCTACCTATTTCGACGCGCTCCGTAGGGATATTTCTCCTATGGACGCCTTACTAATCTACCACGAGACGGCGGTTTTGGCAAGCCTTTGGCTACGCGCTGTGGGTTCGCGCCACGGGTTTGACGCCGCGCGCCTGGGCGACCATGTCGGCCAAAGTGAAGCTCGAAAGGTGCTCGCGCATGTGGTTACCGACGTCCGCCCACACGCCCAGCAAGACGCACTGGCCCTCGTGGTCGCAAGCGCCGTCCTGGTGAGGCTCGCCGAAGTCCCCCGCCGAGATGGGACCATCCACTGCTGCCACGATTTCGGCGAGCGTGATCGATTCCGCCGGACGCGCCAGTACGTAGCCACCGCCAACCCCACGCTTGGAAAGCACCAGACCCACCCCCTTCAGGCTCAACAGAATCTGTTCGAGATACGGCTGGGGGAGTCCGGTGCGTTCGGCGAGGTCGCGTACCGAAGTCGGCACGTGATAGTTATCACGCAGCGCGAGGCTGAGCAGTGCGCGACTGGCGTAGTCACCCCGCGTAGAGACCCTCACCGGCCCAGTCTACTGACGGTCCTGGCCGCGTTCGGGGCGCGCAGGCGCGCGGTGGTCTTGGCGTCTGGCACACTAAAAAGGTGCCAGAAACAGATTCCGACCCTGAACCCGTCAATCCCGACCAGGTCCTCGCGCCAGGCCAGAGTGAGGGGGAGAGCGAAGATGAGTCGACTGACTTCATCTCCCAGCCCGCCAAAGTCATGCGCATTGGATCGATGGTCAAATCCCTGCTTGACGAAGCACGCAGCGCACCTCTCGACGAAGCGGGTCGCGCGCGTCTTCGTGAGATCTACGAAACTTCGATAAGCGAACTCTCGGGCGCTCTCTCACCCGATCTCGGCGAAGAGCTTTCTCGTATGGCGATGCCCTTCAGCGCTGACGTCCCCTCGGAGTCCGAATTGCGCATCGCTCAAGCCCAGTTGGTGGGCTGGCTCGAGGGTCTCTTTCACGGAATCCAGGCCTCGCTCTTTGCCCAGCAGGCCGCGGCCGCGGCCCAACTAGAGAAAATGCGTGATCGCTCGCTGCGCCCTGGTCCCAATGAACCTCGGGCAGGGACGTACCTCTAGGGCCATGGTCAGGTCATTCGTGGAAGAGGCCGACGTGAGGGATAGTGTTCAAATCCCAACCTTGTAATTTGAGTCCGTGAAAGTAGGCGTGGTCGGTGGCTGAGGAGTTCGTCCATCTGCACAACCACACGGAGTACTCCATGCTCGACGGCGCGGCGCGCGTCGAAGACATGGTGCTCGCGGCGAAGGCCGACGGTCAGCGCGCAATCGGCGTCACCGATCACGGCAACCTCTACGGGGCCCTTGACTTCTACGAGACCTGCCTAAAGCATGGTGTGACGCCAATCATCGGCCTCGAGGCGTACATGGCGGCGAACTCCCGGTTCGATCGTCCTCCGCGGCGCGGCAAGATCGATGACACGGGTGGCGACACCGACGGGGGTCAAAAGCTCTATCACCACCTGACACTGCTCGCTGAATCCAACGAGGGCTATCGACACCTGCGTGAGCTCTCGTCACTGGCGTTCCTCGAGGGCTACTACTACAAGCCGCGCCTCGACTGGGACCTACTCGAGCGCTATCACGGCGGGCTGATCGCGACCTCGGGGTGTTTGGGCGGTGTCGTGTTGCAGGCACTTCTTCGAGATGATCAAAAGAAAGCCCTGGCTCTGGGCGGACGCCTGCAGAGCATTTTTGGAAAAGAGAACTTCTTCATCGAACTTCAAGACCACGGACTCGCCGAGCAGCGTCGCACGAATCCCATGCTCTTAGAGCTCGCGCGCCAACTTGACGCCCCACTGCTGGCGACCAACGACCTGCACTACGTACGCCACGAGGACTACGAAATGCACGACGCGCTGTTGTGCATCGGAACGGGCTCGCGCGTCGCGGAGACTGAACGTTTTCGCTTCGGGAGTGACCAGAACTATCTCAAATCGGCCGCTCAAATGCGCGACCTCTTTCGAGAAGTGCCTGACGCCTGCGACAACACGCTATTGATTGCTGAACGTGCGCGCGTCACCATTGAATTTGACAACGACGCGCTGCCGGAGTTCCCGCTGCCCGTCGAGTTCGAGTCGCAGAATCACAAAGAAGGAGCGAATCGCTTCCTGCGCGAGTTGAGTTATCAAGGGGCTCGCGAGCGCTACGGCGATTTGCGCGACGAGGTTCGTGAGCGTCTGGATTACGAGCTCGAAGTCATTGCCAACATGGGATTTTCGGATTACTTCTTGGTCGTGTGGGACCTCATCCGCCACGCTCGTGAGACGGGAATCCGGGTGGGACCGGGACGCGGCTCCGCGGCGGGCTGCTGCGTCGCGTACTGCCTGCGCATCGTCGACTTGGACCCGATTCGCTACGGACTCATCTTCGAGCGATTTTTGAATCCCGGTCGCAAGCAGATGCCCGACATCGACATGGACTTCGACGAGCGCTACCGCGGCGACATGATTCGCTACGCGAGCGAGCGCTACGGCTCGGATCACGTGGCGCAGATCGTGACGTTTTCGACGATTAAGGCGCGCGCCGCCGTGCGAGACGCGGCCCGGGTCTTGGGCTACCCGCCCCAATTGGGCGACAAGATCGCCAAAGCCATGCCGCCGCTCGTGATGGGCCAAGACCTGCCTCTCGAGGCCTGCTTCACCCCGATGCCGGGCTACGAGGGGCGTTTCGCCGAAGCGTCAGAACTGCGCAATCTCTACGGGAGCGACCTCGAAGTAAAGCACGTGGTTGACGTCGCTAAGGGCTTCGTGGACAAACGCCGTCAGGATGGCATACACGCCGCGGCCGTCGTGATCACCAAGGAGCCAGTGCTCGAATACGTTCCGGTGCAACGAAAGTCCGGTCCGAATGGGTCGATCGAAGACGCGCCGATCGTCACCCAATACGAAGCCACCGCGATTGAAAAACTCGGATTGTTGAAGATGGACTTTCTCGGGCTGCGCAACCTCGCGATCATCGAGCGAACCCTCGAGCACATTCGACGCCGATACGAACACGCAGTCGACATCGATCACGTGCCCCTTGATGATCCGAAGGTCTTTGAGATGTTGCGCCAGGGCAACTCCATCGGCATTTTCCAGCTCGAAGGCGACAAGATGCGCCAACTCATGCGACGCCTCGCTCCCACCAGTTTCGACGACATCGCCGCGTTGGTCGCGCTCTATCGGCCAGGGCCCTTGAGCGAGAATGTTCATAACGACTACGCCGATCGCAAGAACGGGCGCCAGAGCATCAGCTTTGACCATGAAGATCTCGCCGAGATCTTGGCGGAGACCTACGGGCTGATGATTTACCAAGAAGACATCATGCGCGTGGCGACCAAGATCGCGGGATTCTCTATGGCCGAGGCGGACGACCTGCGCAAGGCCTGTTCGAAGAAGATTCGCGAGATGATTCAAGCCCAGCGCGCCAAGTTCGTGGACGGCGCCGAACGACAGGGCTACGGACGCGAGCTGGGGAACTTAATCTTCGACAAGATTGAGCCCTTCGCCGACTACGCCTTCAACAAGAGCCACGCCTATGGTTACGCCCTCATTGCGTACCAGAACGCGTGGCTGAAGGCGAACTATCCCGTTGAGTACATGGCGGCCCTGCTGACCTCGTTTAAGGACGACAAGGACAAGGCCGCCGTGTACCTCAACGAAGCTCGCCAAATGGGTATCACGATCGGCGTGCCCGACGTCAACGAATCAATCGCGCAGTACTCGCCGAGCTCCCTCACGCCTTCCACGATCCTCTTTGGCCTCGCCGCGGTACGCAACGTGGGCGAGGCCCTAGTCGAAAAGATCGTGGCCGAGCGAGAGCGGGCTGGACGCTTTGCGGATGTCTATGACTTCGCGCGCCGCGTGGACCCGGCCGTGTTGAACCGCCGTTCCATGGAGTCGCTGATTAAGGCGGGCGCCTATGACTCTTTTGGCCTTCCTCGTCAGGGATTTCTCCTCAAGGTCGATGAATTAATTGACGCCACGCTCGCGCGGCGAAAGGACATGGCGCTGGGAATCTCGACCCTCTTCAGCGCTTTTGATGACGCGTCGGGCGCGGGGGACTGGGAGGGGACCGAGGTCGCGATTCCCGACGTCGAATTCGAACGCTCGGTGAAGTTGGATTTCGAACGCGAGATGCTCGGTACCTACATTTCAGATCACCCGCTCAACGAACTTGCCGCGACACTCTCGACGCGCACCGATGGATCAATCGTGATCGTTCGTGAACGAGGCGAAGAACTGGCGCGTTCGAATCGCCCGGCGACCGTGGGCGGAATACTTACCGAAGTGCAACTTCGCACCACCAAGGCCAACCGGCAGTACGCCCGTGTGGTAATTGAAGACTTAAGCGGTTCACTTGAGGTGAACTTCTCGGCGAACTCCTTCGAGCGCTTCAGTGGCTTTCTCGCCAAGGACAACGTGGTCTTGATGAAAGTGCGCGTCGATGATCGTGACGAGGAGCTTCGCTTCTCGGCCCTCGAAGTTGAACGATTGGTGCTCGACGCGACCTCCAATGAACTTCGTCTGTCGCTCGCTGCTGAAGATCTGACCCAACCCACGATCGCGACACTTCGCGAAATTTTGACTCGCTATCCCGGTCCTTCGAGCGTCATTGTCGAAACGGGCGTCGCCGGAAAGGCCTTTCGTTTAGGGCCAGAATTCAACGTGAGCATTCCTCAGGTCGTGGCCGATTTGCGAAGCGAATTTGGACGAAACGTCATTAAGGCCTAGGGCCGAGAGGGGGTACCCTCGTCATCCCGTAGAATGGTTCGTATGGCAATGACTGTCGTCACAAAAGACACCACGGCCCTAAGCGATGCCGAACTGGCGGAGATGGCCGATCTGTGCGTGGATCGCGAGCCGAATTTCGATATCGGCTTCTTGTCCAAGCAGCGCGAGGAGTGGGTGCTCGTCACCCAGGCGCGTGAAGGCAACAAGCTGCGGGGCTACTCGTTTTGCACGCTGGAACGTATCGGAGGAACGCCCTCGCTGCTCGTCGGGCTCTTGCTCGTTGACCGAAACGCGAAGGCCGATCAGTCGCTTCGTGCGATACTTCACGACCAGTTCCGTCGAGCCCTACTGGCCTTTCCCGATGAGGACGTGCTTTTAGGGGCCAGACTCACCTCACCCGACGGCTACCGCGCTTTCGCGGGGCTCCAGGACATCGTTCCGCGCCTGGGCTATCGCCCGACGGGCGAAGATCGCGCTTGGGGGCGCCGATTGGCCAAGCGATTTGGTTCGGAAAAGTCAATCGACGACAAGACCTTCGTGATGACGGTGGCCCCGGGTCCCGTGGGCTGTCTCGACTACACCTCGGCCAAGGGACCAATTCCTGACGGCGCCGACACGTTCTTTGCGAACATCAACGCGGAAAAGGGTCAGCGCCTGGTGGTCTTTGGTTGGGCGATGGCCGAATCGCTGGCGTCGGGCAAACTGCCGAAGTAGCTCAACCGCGCGGCAGCAGACCGGTGCAACTCTTGTAGCAGTGGCCGTCGATGGGACGTGAGAGCGTCGTGAGCACGTAGGTCGGTCGAAATCCCAGGGCGGTCGCCAGGTCCTTGCCCGAGAGCGATGTCCTTCGCGTCGCCTCAATCGTGCGAATCGCGTGCTGGTCTTCACAGAGCAGCCACACGTCGTCACCGAACCATCCAAAACGCACCCAGGTCGACCCGTCGTCGGGTCGACGCATCAGCTGGGGCCCGCGGTCCGCGGCGATAAGCGCGACACTCGGACGCTCGCCACGAAACTCCCAATAGGGCGCGCTTGGGCCTCGAAATCCAAAGAGGGGCCCATCGGCTGGGCTGGCCAATTGCTCGAGCCAGTGGCGAACCCTTCGGCCCCGGTACGTACCGAGGCGACGGGGAAGGTCGCTGAGCGTGACCGCTTCGGGTTGAGCCAGGTCGTCGCGTTCGACGTCGCTGGCCAGTTGCCCCTCGACCACGTCAAAGACCGCGAGGTCGGTCTCGAGTCCCTCGGGCCAGGGCACGCGCCAGCGAACGATTGCTTGCGAGGCGACGTCGATCACCGTCGTGGACTCGTTGGTCGAACCGAGCACCAGACCCAGTACGACGGAATCGGGCGTGAGGTCGACCGAGGCACGCTGGGGAGTGCGCTCCACGAGTCGACGAATGGCGCGGGCGGCGGGATCTCGAGTGAAGAGGGCCATTTACGCTTGCGTGTGGTCGAGTTGTGCGTCGAGATCGGCGACACTCTGCACGGGCAGTTCGCACACGCCCGCCCTGCAGACGTAGGCGAGACCAGCCTCGCGCCCGCGAAGTAGGGGCGAGGATCCAGAGCCGGTGATGAGGACAGTGCGAAACATCGCCCTCGATCGTACGTGGTCGCTCAGGGCGTTGGCGTCGCCGGGAACAACAATTTCTATGCCCTCGAGAGCAAAGCCGGCCGCCGCGACGAGGTCGACGACCGCACCAGGATGCTTTGCGAGCAAGGGTGTCGCGAGTTCGACGAGACGTTGAGCGACCGTCATAAGATGCTGGTCGTCGCTACAGAGTGCGAGACGCGAGAGGGCCCGGGTCGTCACGGCGTGCGCCGAGTGAGTTGCCCCATCGAAGATCTCTTGTGGGCGCAGCGCCAGATCGTGTACTCGCTGGTCAACGACCGAGATGCCGAGACCGACGTGAGGCGTCGTGACACTGGGCACGTCACCCTCCCAGAAATATTCGAGGAGGTAGGTGGCGACGTCGTTGCCGTGGCGAAGCCACTCGCCGTCACCGGATGCTTCAAAGGCGTCGACGCAGGCGTCAACGAACCACGCGAGGTCGCTGGCGGTGGCGACGGCTCGGCGAGACTCGGTGCGCCAGCACGTGGTGCCGTCGAAATGGGTGGCGCCCAAACCCGCCAGGAGCTCGTAGGCGCGCTGCTCGAGTCGTGGTACGCCGCTCTGTAGCAGGGCACTCGCGTACATGGCGTTCCATTCGAGAATCACTTTTTCGTCACGACCCGGCGCGACGCGAAGTGCACGCTGCGCTCGCAGGGCGTCACGGGCCGCGAGGAGTTCGCGCGGGCACTCGAAGGGTGAATCGATCGAAAGTCGAGGATTGGAGTGTCCCTCGAAGTCCATTTCCTCGAGGCTCCAACGATGCAGGCTCGGTTGCACGGCGTCGTCGAGCCCCGCCGCCTGGAGACAGGCTCGCACCTCATCGGGCGTCCAGGTGACGTGGCTGCCCTCGTGGCCGCCGGCGTCGGCGTCGAGCGATGAGGCGTAGCCATGCTCGACACGAAGTTCTCGTTCGACGAAGTCGATGGTCTCGAGCGCCGCGACTCGCCACTCCGCGCGAGCGAAGCGCTTGGCCGCTCGCAGGTAGCAGCGCGCGAGGAGAGCCTGGTCGCTCAGCATCTTCTCGAAGTGCGGGACCCGCCAGTCGTTGTCCACGCTGTAGCGCGCGAATCCGCCCAAGAGATGGTCGTAGAGCCCGTTACGCGCCATGGCGTCAAGCGTCCCTTCGACGGCTCGGCGCGACTCGTCGTCGTCGAATTCAAGCAGGGCTTCAACGTAACTCGGACGCGGGAACTTAGGCGCCGTGCCAAACCCTCCACGTTGATCAAAGCGGCTGACCAAGTCGTCGCGAAGCAGTCGCCGCGCCGCGGCAAGATTGAGCTGCTCGGTCGCCGGCGCGAGATGGTCGAGGAAGCGGATTTCTCTCTCCAGGGCTTGGGCGAGGTCGTCGGCCTGGCGTTCCACGGCCACGCGTTGGTGCTGCCAGGCGTCGGCCATGGCCGCGAGTAGTCGGTCGAATCCGACTTGGCCTCCACGGTCTGTGGGCGGGTAGTACGTCCCCGCCATGAAGGGACGTCCCTCGGGCGTGAGGAAGACGGACATGGGCCAGCCGCCGTGTCCGCTCACGAGCTGAGTGGCTGCCATGTAGACCGCGTCGAGGTCGGGGCGCTCTTCACGGTCGACCTTGATCGGTACAAAGTCGCGGTTCAGCGCTTCGGCCAACGCCGGATTTTCGAAAGACTCGTGGGCCATGACGTGACACCAGTGGCAGGCCGCGTAACCGACGGAGAGAAAGATAGGACGATCGAGCGCGCGCGCGCGCTCGAGTGCGTCGTCGCTCCACGAGTACCACTCAACGGGGTTGTCAATGTGTTGGCGAAGATAACTCGAAGTCACCTCGTCGGGTACGTCGCGCAGCCGAGGCACGCCTACGCACCCGTCGCTTGTTCAACCACGATGTCCGCGTGGCCCGCGTGGCGCGCGTACTCCTGGAGCAGGTGGAAGAGGATTCTCTCAAGACTCGGCGGTTCACCTTTGAATCTCGGTCCGGGTGGGCTCACGTCGTGCAGGTCGTGCCCGAGCACGATCTCGGAAGTGCGCCGACCTTGCGCGTTGAGCGCGCCAACGAGAACTTCGAAGGACTCCTCCTCCTCGACGTGCCATCGATCATCGCGCCAATCCCCCCACGGCTCAGCCATCGAGAGACCTAAGAACCCCCACTCGAGCCAACGACGTTCGACGAAAGCGAGATGCTTGAGCAACTCGAGGGGCGTCCAACCAGACTTCACGTGGCTAAGGGAGAGTTCGGCTGGTGAGAGGGTCCCAAACCGATCGATGATGGTGGAACGAAAGTAGTCGAGGTAGCCCACGAAGAGTGCCTGACGCGACGGCACCTCGGTCTCGGGCGAGGGTGGCGGTTGGTGAAGATCTGGCACCACGTCAGCGACTCGCCTCGCACATACTTCGTTCACGCATCCGTTCACTGTACGGCGCACCCGTGTTCTCTCGTGCGAGACGCCGAAGGCTCGCTACGCTGCAGTACTTCGACCACTTCGTGAAAGGTAGAGGCGATGAGCCCTTGGCAGTGGACAAGAGGGAAAGGCCGATAGGGATGGGCGCGCTCGACGACAACGTGGTTCTCGTCACTGGTGCCAGCCGTGGAATCGGCTTGGCCATCGCGCATAGGGCGTGGCTCGAAGGTGCGAGCGTAGTTCTGACCTCGCGCAAGATGGCGAATTTGGAGAGCGCACTGGCGACCTTTGACGATCCCGCTCGAATCCTGTGCGTCGAAGCGCACGTCGGCGCGCGCGGCGACGCTGAGCGAGTCGTCGCGGCGAGCATCGATCGCTTCGGACGCCTTGACGCGCTGGTGAACAATGCGGGAACGAATCCCTACTTCGGGCCACTGGTTGACATTGATGACGCGCGCATGCAAAAGACCTACGAGGTAAATCAGGCATCGATCGTGACTCACAGTGCCGCGGCGTGGCACCAGTGGATGAGCGAACACGGTGGCGTGGTTGTCAACATCGCCTCGATTGGTGGCCTGAGCCCCGAGCCGGGGATTGGTTGGTACAACGCGACGAAAGCGGCGGTGATCTATCTGACCAAGCAGTTGGCCCTTGAACTCGCACCCAAGGTACGCGTGAACGCAATCGCGCCCGGCCTCGTGCGCACGGAACTCGCCCGATCTCTCTGGAGTGAAAACGAGGCGGCCATCAGCGAACACATTCCCCTGCGTCGCGTGGGCGAGCCCGAGGACATTGCGTCCGTCGCGTTGTCGCTGTTGTCGAAGGAGACGTCGTGGATGACCGGGCAAACCCTGGTCGTCGACGGCGGCACGACCATTAACGCCAGTGGGGGCGTCAGCTAGAAAAGCTGCGCCAGGTCCGCGCGGCGGATCTTGCCGTTCGAGGTCTTGGGAATCGCGGCGACGTAGCGAATCTCTTTAGGCTTCGCCCACGGCCCGATGCTCTCTTCGGCGCGAGCTCGAATCTGATCGTCGAGGTTCGTCCCGTCGCCGACCACGAGGGCGACGACCCGTTCGCCCCATTCGCGGTCCTTCATCCCCGTGACCGCGACGTCGCGCACGCCGCGCACTGCGCTCAGCGCTGACTCGAGCGCCTCGGGCCAGATTTTCTCGCCTCCGGTATTGATGACGTTGCCGAGGCGGCCAAAGACTCGAACGTGACCGTTGGCCGCGTGGCCCCCGTCGCCCGTCGGGAACCAATCGTCGTGGCCGTCGGGCCCGGTCGCTCGAGGTCGCGGCGCGTCTCGGTAGGCGCGAAAGAGGGTGGGTGACTTGACGAGGAGCTGGCCGTCGACGCTCGCGACCTCGACGCCCGCCAGGGCGACGCCGTCGTACACAACGCCCGAACCGGTTTCGGTCATGCCCCAGGTCGTCGTGACGTTGGGGGCCAGATCAAGTGGTGGCTTCGCGCCGCCGAGCAGCACTCGCTGATACGCGCTGAGGTCGTGACGTGCGAGTTGGGTGCGCACGACGCTGACGTGGGTCGCGCCTCGAGCGGGCGCCACGCCTAGTTCCTCGGCGGGGCCCCAGAGCAAGGTCGCCTCAGTAAAGATCGCGCGCAAAATGACGGCGAGCCCACCGATGTGGCACGCCGGCAACACGGGGTACCAGACGCTCGCGGATGCGCCCCTGAGAGCAGCGTTGGTGAGACGAGCGCTCGCTTCGAGCGCGTCCCACGTCAGCTCGACCGCCTTGGGCGCGCCACTTGACCCCGAGGTCAGCATCACGAGACCCACGTCAGGCTCGACTTCGCGACCCGTGGCGAGGGGAGAAGATCCTTCGAGATCGCGACGCCTCGTAGCACCAAGGGTCTGAATCTCCTCTTCACGTCGGCGCGGTGAGAGGCGTCGGTCGAGCACGCAGAATGCGACACGATCGCTCACGCACTCACGCAGCGCGCGCTCCAAATCAGAGCCGAGGTCGTAGTCGAGCGCGAGCAAAGTTGACACGAAGAGAGAATAGGGCGAAGTAGTGAACGCGCCGTGCTAGAGAGGTTGGTCATGGCGACCCTTCGATACGAGCGGCGTGTCGACGCGCCGGCTGACGTCGTCTGGGACGTCGTGGGCGATCCAGCGTCAATCTCTGAGTGGTTTCCCGGCATCGTTTCGTGCGACGTGGAGGGTACGCGACGCACCATTCGCACCGCGACGGGGCTCGAGATGCCCGAGGAGATTCTCGCCAACGACTCCATTCGGCACCACTTTGCGTATCGCATCACCGCACCGATCTACCGCTTCCACCTGGGCACCATTGACGTCGAGGCGATCGACGAGTCTTCGTCGACGTGCGTCTATGAAACAACGGCGGTGCCCGACGTCTTGGCGCTCATCATTGGCGGCGCGACGATTGGCGCACTTCGAGAGATAGGCCGTCTCGCTGAGGCGCGCTTTGAACACCGTTAGGAGAGTACGTGGGGCGAAAGATCTTGTTCATCACCACCGACCAGCAGCGCTACGACACGTTGGGGGTCAACGGTGGGCAACTGGCGCGCACCCCGCACCTGGACCGACTGGCGAAAGAGGGAATTCGCTACGAGCGCTGCCAGCCGACGTCGGTGGTGTGTATGCCTTCGCGAGCGTCGATGCTGACGGGTCAATTTCCCTCCACGCACGGCGCGTGGATGAACGGTGTGGCTCTGGCGGAGGATGCTCCGTCGGTCGCCGCGTCGCTTCACGACGCCGGATACGCCACCGCGCTCATTGGCAAGGCGCACTTCGAACCGTTTCTCGATCCCTTCGGGCGATTTCAAGAGAACGCATTGGCCAATCTGGGTGTGCCGACGTTGGAGTCACGGTGGTTCGACGGGCGTCGTGGCGTGCATCGAGGTTTTGACTACCTCGAATTTGCGACCCACGGTGTTTTGGGACCGCTGCACTACGCGAAGTGGATTCAGGCCCAACATCCAGAAGTGGTCGAGGGCTTTTATCCTGTCCTCGACGGCGATCTCAACGTCAATGACCTGGGCGGGGGGGACTCCGGAGCCCCGCAAGTCAAGTTCAACGACGTGCCTCGCGAGTGGTATCACACGGATTGGGTCGCTGATCGAACCATCAACTGGCTCAATCAGCAGCCCGATGACCGCGACTGGTTCTGCTGGATGAGCTTCCCCGATCCTCACCATCCCTGGGATCCGCCGCGCTCGGAACTGGCTCGCGTGCCCTGGCGCGACGTGGAACTCCCGGCGAACTATCCCGTCACGCCGAGTGAGCGCGAGGCCCTGTTGGATCAAAAGGCTCGTCACTGGCGCGCCTGGTACGACGGGCGCGTCGTTAGCAATTACGAGGCGCCGGCCAAGTGGGTGCCGGCGACCCTCACCGCCGATCAGGTGCGCGAGGTCAACGCACTCAACGCCGTGGAGGTCGAGTTGATCGACGAAGCCATCGGCCGCGTGCTGAGTGCCCTCGCGCTCAAGGGTTGGGTTGATGACGTGGACATTGTTTTCACGACCGATCACGGGGAACTTCAAGGGGACTTCGGACTCCTTTTCAAGGGGCCCTATCACGTCGACGCGCTGATGCGCTTGCCGCTCATATGGCGTCCCGCGCCGTCGAGCACCCCTTCGCCGGCCGTGGTGAGCGCACCGGTCAGTCTCGTGTCGCTCGCGGCAACTTTTCTCTCGATCGCTGATCTGCCCCGACCTTCTTGGAGCGAGGGCGCGGCGCTGCCGACGAGCGACGTCGACGCCGCGAGACGAGGTTTTGACCAGAGCGTCACTGAATGGGACTCGGCGCTCTTTGGCGTAGACGTGCACGTTCGTTCCGTCGTGACTCGTGACTATCTCTACAGCGAGTATCTGCCAGGAACGATGCACGATGGTTCGGAAGGTGAACTCTACGACCTGGCGGACGACCCGCTGCAACGAGTCAATCGGTTCGAGGAGCCGGATTTTTCAAGTGTTCGCGCCGCTTTGTCCGAGCGGCTGCGCGAACACGCCGAACGACCCGGTGAGCGTGCCCGTCCCGGAGACTTGGTGGCACCGGTGTAGCGAAACGATAGCGTGGTCGCCATGGCCGACACCGTTATTCAAGGCTCACCAATCGATCCCGTGGAAGCGTTTCGACACCAGCCGCTGCCCGCGTGGGAGCGCCGCGGGGAGTTCGACGACATTATTTTTGAGGTCGGCGAGGGAATCGCGCGCATCACTATCAACCGGCCCGAGCGGCGCAACGCGTTTCGCCCCCAGACGCTCTTTGAACTCGCCGACGCGTTCGAACAGGCTCGCGACGACGTCACCGTGGGAGCCATCATCTTGACCGGCGCGGGTCCCGACGCTTTTTGTTCCGGCGGAGACCAGAAGATCCGAGGTGACGACGGGTACATGGGCGACGACGACGTCGCGCGTCATGGGGTGGGACGCTTGAACGTTCTCGACTTGCAGATTCAGATTCGTCGACTACCCAAGCCCGTCATCGCTCAAGTCGCCGGTTACGCCATCGGGGGAGGCCACATTTTGCATCTGGTGTGCGACTTGTCGATCGCGGCCGACAACGCGCGATTCGGTCAGACGGGTCCTCGTGTGGGCTCCTTTGACGGCGGGTATGGCTCGTCGCTCCTGGCGCGCACCATCGGGCTCAAGCGCGCCAAAGAGGTCTGGTTCCTCTGCCGTCAATACGACGCGAACCAAGCGCTGGAATGGGGTCTCGTGAACACGGTCGTGGCGCTCGCGGACCTCGAGACCGAGACCGTCGCGTGGTGTCGTCAGATCTTGACGCTTTCGCCGATCGCGCTTCGCATGCTGAAAGCGGGCTTTAACGCGGCCGATGACGGCCTGGCCGGGATTCAACAACTCGCGGGCGACGCGACGATGCTCTTCTACATGACTGAAGAGGGTCAAGAGGGCCGCGACGCCTACGTCGGCCATCGCGCGCCCGATTTTTCTCGTTTCCCCAAGCGTCCGTGATTCCCGCGCCAAGCCCGCCGCGGCGCTGGCTGCTCGCCGCGCGACCGCGTACCTTGCCCGCCGCCGCCGTGCCGGTGGCGGTGGGGGCCGCGTCCGTGGAGCCTCTCGGCGTGAACTGGGCGAATACGCTCATGTGCCTCGTGATCGCTCTCGCGCTGCAGATCGGAACGAACTACGCCAATGATTACTCCGATGGCGTGCGCGGTACCGACGAAGTACGCGTCGGCCCCTTTCGTTTGACCGCGTCAAAGTTGGTGCCGCCACGACACGTTCGTAATGCCGCCTTTGTCTGTTTTGCCGTGGCCGGGGCCTTTGGTCTGACGCTGGCCGCGAGGACGTCGTGGTGGATCGTCATCATTGGCATCAGCGCGGTGCTCGCGGGTTGGTTCTACACCGGCGGCCCAAAGCCCTATGGCTACTTCGGATTCGGCGAACTCTTCGTTCTCGTGTACTTCGGCTTTGTCGCGACCGCGGGCACGGCCTACAGCCAGCATCGCCATATCCCCTCGCACACGTGGTGGCTCGCGCTGGCCACGGGAGCCATGGCCTGTGCCCTCCTCGAGGCGAACAATCTTCGAGACGTTGACGGCGACCGAGCGGCGAATAAGAAAACGCTGGCCGCTCGACTCGGGCGCACGCGAGGCTCGATGTTGTACGTCGCTTGTGTCGTCGGCGTGGTCGCCGGTCTGCTGGCGGCGGGTCAAGCCCTGGAGGCGGGCGTGGGGCTCGTGCTCTACGCGCCGGCGCTTCGCATGGTGTACTCAGAAAAGCGAGGCCGCGAGTTGCTGCCGTTACTGCAGTACACCGCTCGTTCGCAATTGCTTTTAGGTGCTTTCATCACGTTTCTCCTGGCGCGGGCTTAGTCCAAGAACGCGAGCACCGCCTCCGCACACGACGTTGGGCGCTCCAGATGCGCGGCGTGGCCGGCGCCCTCGATGAGTACTTGCTGGGCCAGGGGGATTTCCTTCCCCAGCGCGACGGCTTCGAGCGTGAACTTGGCGTCGAGGGAACCCGAGAGGACGAGGGTAGGCACGTGGATCTCGCTCAGGCGTGGCTGAAGCCAGTCCTGTTGGCCCGTTCCGGAGCGCCGAAGCGACTCGGCGAGACCAGTGGCGTCGCGGCTTCGCGACGAGCGCTCTTCTTCAGACGCTGCCAACGTCGCGAAGATCGGCTGGGCGAGCCAGGCGTCAAGAAATTCGTCGACACCGACTTGCTCGACTCGACGGGCCCACTGCTCGTCACTCGCCCGGCGATCACGCCGCGCTAATTCATCACTGATGCCGCGCGTGGCGCCAAGCAGCACCAGTCGAGAGACGCGCTCGGGATGGCGAAGGGCGAGGTGCAGGGCGACTCGCGCGCCGTAGGAGTAGCCCCCTAGGGCGAACGTCGGTTCGGGAATCGCCGCGGCCAACAGGTCGGCGGTTTCGTTGAGATCAGCGAAGACTGAGGCGTTTTGGCCGTGGCCCGGCAGGTCGAGTGCCAAGACTTCGTGGCGTCCTGCCAGAATGGTTCGGAAACGACGGGCCGAGTCACTGGTCTGGGTGAAGCCGTGCAGCCACACCAGCGGGGAGCCCGATCCGTCGCGCCGCAGACCGAGGAGTGCCATTGACCAAGAGCGTACCGAGCCCGAGCGAGGTGCAAGCCACCTTCGCGGCGACGCTCGTCGACGAGTGGGTGCGCGACGGGCTACGCGACGTCGTGATCTGCCCGGGCTCGCGCTCGACGCCCTTGGCGGTAGCGTTCGCCGATCGAAGCGAGTTGCGCGTGCACGTTCGAATCGACGAACGAAGCGCGGGCTTCTTCGCCATCGGACGAGCCCTAGTCACCAAGTCGCCGGTCGCGGTACTCGTCACGAGCGGCACCGCGGCGGCGGAGTTGCACGCCTGCGTCGCTGAAGCCGATCAGGCCGAGGTACCGCTCATCGTTATCACGGCTGACCGCCCTCCGGAACTACACGGGGTGGGTGCACCCCAGACAATGAATCAACGCCATCTCTACGGCGACATGGTGCGATGCTTCGAAGAGCCCGGCGTTGCTCGAGCGAACGTCGCTGCAACGTGGCGTGCGCTGGCCAGCCGTCTCTTTGAAAGCGCTCGTGGCGGCGAAGAGCAATCCGGTCCCGCGCACTTGAACGCCGCCTTTGTGGAGCCGCTTCTCGCCGACGCCGGCGAACTTCCCCGGGGCCGTGATGACGACGCGCCGTGGCAGCGCTCTCGCACGGTAATGACCACGAGCAACTGGTCCGCGCCGGGTCCGCGCATCTTGGCCATCGTCGGACGTGGCACCCCGCAAGCTTGGGTCCAAGAAGCTCGCGCGCACCACTGGATGGTCGTGGGCGACGCGACGACGCCGGACACGTTGGCGCACGCCGACGCACTGTTGCGCTCCGAGCAGTTCGCCAACAGTGTTCGCCCCGACGTGGTCGTTCGAGTCGGTGGTCTGCCGTCGTCGAAGTACCTCCTAGAGCGCTGGCGTGGGTGGACAACGCGCACCGTCGGCTTTCGCGGAGCCGGTTTCCTGGCTGATCCGGAGCGACTCATCGAAGAGCGCTTTGAGGGTCTGCCGGCCATGGCGCCCTCGTGCCGTGGCGACGAGAAGTACGTCGCCATCTGGGAGCGCGCCGCGGCCATGGTCGCGGGGCTGCTCGAGCGCGCCGATGAGTCCTTCAACGAAATCGAAGTGGCGCGAACGACGGTCGAGGTAGCCAACGAGAGCGCCACGCCTCTGGTGATCGGTTCGTCCATGCCCGTACGTGACGTGGAGTGGTGGGCGCCGCCACGGCGCGTCGCGGTCTTTTCGAATCGCGGCGTGAGCGGTATTGACGGCGTGGTGTCAACGGCGCTCGGGGTCGCTTCGGGAGCCCGAGCTGTCGCCCTCGTCGGGGACGTCACGATGCTGCACGACGTGTCGGCGCTTGTCGACGGGCTCGGGTCCTATGGTGGGACGCTCGTTATGGTGGTGGTGAACAACCAAGGTGGAGGAATCTTCTCGTTCCTTTCACAGTCCTCGATGGAACACGGCCGCTTCGAAATGCTCTTCGGCACGCCTCGAGCGCTCGACCTCGAGCGGGTGGCGACCGCTTTTGGTCATCGCGGCGCCAGTGTCAAGAACGCGAGCGAACTTCGCGTCGCGATCGAGCAAGGATTGGCGGTGCCGGGACTGAATATCGTCGTGGCGAATGTGCCGGGCCGCAGCGAGAACGTCGAGGCGCACCGGCGCTGGAACGAGTTGGTCATCGCCGAGCTTGAGGGGGCCTTGTGATCGCCGCGTTGCCGTCGTCACTGCTGGCCTCGATCCCGCTGGCCATCGCCGCGGGCTTCGTCTCGTTCGTCTCACCGTGCGTCTTGCCACTCTTGCCCGGGTACCTCGCGTTCTTGAGCGGGGCGACGGGCCGTTTGGAGGGCCGTAGTGGCCGCGGACGCGCGGTCGTGGGAGCGCTGGCCTTCGTGTTGGGCTTCGCCATTGTCTTCGTGAGTTTCGGCGCGCTCTTCGGGGGACTGGGCGCCACACTGCGCACGCACCAGCGCACGCTCGAGGTCGTCTTTGGCGCCGTGACGATCGCCCTCGGCCTCTTCTTCGCTGGCTGGTGGCCCTCGTCGTTGCTGCAACGCGAAAAGCGGGTGCACCATTTGCCCAGGATCTCGGTCCTGGGCGCCGCCGCACTAGGTTTCACCTTCGCCTTGGGCTGGACGCCCTGCATCGGTCCAACGCTGGGCGCGATTTTGTTTCTTGCCGCGTCGAATTCAGGAGCGACCGCGCTTCGCGGATCGATTTTGGCGTTCTTTTACTGCGTCGGCCTCGGCGTGCCCTTCTTGGTGGCGGCGCTCGCCACCGAATGGATGTCCACTGCCTCGACATGGTTGCGTCGTCACGCGAAGGTCCTCGGACGTGTCGGGGGAGTGATGTTGATCGTGATCGGGGTATGTGAGGTCACTGGTCTGTGGCACAGCTTCGTCCTCTGGCTGCAGGTTCACCTGCCGTCTTCGACCTCGGTGCTCTAGAACCCTCTCGTAGACTCAAAGGATGAATCTCCGCGAGGACTGGCAGTTCCGAGGGCTCGTCCACCAGACGACGGATGATGGCGTGCTCGACCGCCTGAGCGCGGGTGGCCTCACGGCGTATATCGGTTTTGACCCGACGGGTTCGTCACTGCACCTGGGCAGCTTGATGCAAATCTGCCTCCTGCGACGACTGCAATTGGCGGGCAATCAACCAATTGCCCTCGCCGGCGGGGGCACCGGACTCATAGGCGACCCCAGTTTCAAGGACACCGAGCGACCACTGCTCACCCGCGAACAGTTGCACGCCAACGTCGAGTCAATCGGCGCGCAGTTGTCACGCTTCCTCGACTTCTCCGCCGACGCGGGAGCGAGTCGAGCGCTCCTGTTGAACAACGAAGCGTGGCTGACGACGATTTCGCTGACCGATTTCTTGCGCGACGTGGGCAAGCACTTCACGGTGAATCAGATGATCGCGAAGGAGGCGGTGCGCAGCCGGCTGGAACGAGACGACGTGGGGCTCTCCTTCACGGAGTTCTCCTACATGCTGCTGCAGGCCTACGACTTCTTACGACTGCATCTGGACTATGGCTGCACGGTGCAGTTGGGGGGCTCCGATCAGTGGGGCAATATCACCGCCGGCGCCGAACTCGTGCGTAAAGTCACCCGTCAGAGCGTGCACGCGGTGACCTCGCCCCTGCTCCTTCGCCCGGACGGGCGCAAATTCGGAAAGTCCGAGAGCGGCAACGAGCACGTGTGGCTCGACGCCACGATGACCTCGCCCTACACGCTCTACCAGTTCTTGTTGAATAGTGAAGACGCCACCATGCCGGCGTTGCTGCGCTTTTATACGTTTCTGAGCCACGACGAGATCAGCGAACTCGACGCGAGCGTGCGCGACGCCCCCCAGGAACGTCGCGCCCAACGGGCGCTGGCCGA
>Ga0307374_10004645_pt1 | contig 22783 bp, 16 predicted proteins | sample OX3MG_FD_202532 | JGI IMG/M metagenome (GOLD analysis project Ga0307374, IMG submission 202532) | Soil microbial communities from Risofladan, Vaasa, Finland - OX-3 | ecosystem: Environmental > Terrestrial > Soil > Coastal area > Acid sulfate soil | place: Finland: Risofladan, Vaasa | collected... | reverse complement strand
GCCGCATCGTCTCGACCAGGACGGCCAGCTGGAGCTCGCCGCGGCCGAGCACCTCCCACATGTCGGGGCGTTCGGTCGGCGCCACCCGGATGGCCACGTTGCCGATGAGCTCTGCGTCCAGACGGGACTTGAGCAGGCGGGCGGTCAACTTCGTGCCGTCCTGACCGGACAGGGGCGAGGTGTTGATGCCGATGGTCATGGCAAGGCTCGGCTCGTCGACGGTGATCGCCGGCAGCGCAACCGGGTTGTCCGGATCGGCCAGCGTCTCGCCGATGGTGACCTCGGCCAGGCCGGCCACCGAGATGATCTCGCCCGGGCCGACCGACTCGGCCGGCACCTGCTCGAGCGCCTCGGTCACGTACAGCTCGGTGATCTTGGCCTTCTCGACGGTCCCGTCGAGCCGGCACCAGGCCACCTGGTTGCCCTTGACCAGCGTGCCGTTGTGGACCCGGCAGATGGCCAGCCGTCCCAGGTAGGGAGAGGCGGAGAGGTTGCAGACCAGCGCCTGGGTCCCGGCATCCTTCTCGAAGGCGGGAGCCGGGACGTGCTCGATGATGGTCCTGAACAGGGGCTCGACGTTCTCGCCTTCGACGCCGGGCTCGGTGCTGACCCAGCCCGCCCGGGCGTTGGCGTAGAGGATGGGGAAGTCGATCTGGTCCTCGTCGGCGTCGAGGTCGAGGAACAGCTCCTCCACCTGGTGGACGACCTCCGCGATGCGGGCGTCGGCCCGGTCGACCTTGTTGATGACGAGCACGACCGGGAGCCGGGCTTCGAGCGTCTTGCGCAGGACGAAGCGGGTCTGAGGCAGCGGGCCCTCCGAGGCGTCCACCAGCAGAAGGACCCCGTCGACCATGGTGAGCCCGCGCTCGACCTCGCCGCCGAAGTCGGCGTGACCCGGGGTGTCGACGATGTTCATCTTCACACCGCCCCAGCGCACGGCCGTGTTCTTGGCCAGGATGGTGATGCCCTTCTCGCGCTCGAGGTCACCTGAGTCCATGACGCGGTCGGTCAGCTCCTGGTGGGCGCCGAATGCGCCGGTCTGGCGCAGGAGCGCGTCGACCAGGGTCGTCTTGCCGTGGTCGACGTGCGCCACGATGGCCACGTTCCTTATGTCATCGCGGGTCTCCATGGGGGTACCAACGATAGATGACCTGGGTCAGCTCTCATTCAGGCGGCTGATCGCAGCGATGCCCCCGCCCCGCCGAGGGCCAGCTCCACCGCTTCCGCACCGAGGGTGAGGGCCGCCGGCTCGGGCTCCACCCAGACCAGGTGGCCGGAATCGGGCCACCACCCCACCACCCGCCCGGGCCCACCGTCTCCCCGCAGGCGGAGGGACTCGACAAGGGTGACCAGGGCGAGCTCGGCACGCACGGAGCCCCGGCGCGGGCCCGACAGCACGACGAGGTGGGCGTGGTCGGTGCGCACGTCGGCCCGGCCGCGCAGGGCCAACAAGGCGGAGTGCGGGCTGTCCCACCAGTGGTCCCGTCCGATCTCGGGTGGCGAGGAGAACGAGGACCAGTCGAGGGCACACCAGAGGCGGGTGGCCCAGGTCACCGCCTCGGCGCCGACGGCGGCCCGTCCGGCCGGCGTGAGACCGTCGACCCAGCGGTCGAGCTGGGTGGCCGAGGAGCTGCCCTCGCCGACCCAGCGCGAGGACTCGGCCAGACGGGCCCGCACCGCTTCGAGCGGGGAGCGTGCCGCCCTGCCGGCCAGGAGGCGAACGGCGGCCACGCCGATGGAGCGCCGGGCGGTGCGGGCGGTCCAGGCGAACGGCTCGCCGCGTCCGGGGTCGTCGCTCTCGGTGGTGAGCGCGGTGCGCACCTCGTGGTCGGTGATGCGAAACCGGGTGGCGCCGGCGCGCCGGACGGCGAGGCCCGCCAGCTTCGTCTTGGCCCCCTCGAGAGCGAAGCGCCACGCCACGGCGTCGACCGCCGGAACGGGCTCCACCAGAGCATCCATGAGGCGGCTATCCATGAGGCGGCTATCCATGAGGCGGAGATCCATGGGCGGCAGGGTCCTGTGCCAGCCAGGCGGTGAGGTGCGAGGCGATCGCCCTGAGGTGTTCCTCGCGCACGTCCTCGACGCCGTAGCGCCCGGACACCGACTCGAGCAGGGCCAGACGGAACGGCGGCGTCCCGCTGCGGAGGGTCTCGAGCAACGACAGGTAATGCAGTGTGCGTCGCGCCACGGCCCACGGGCCGCCGGTCGACAGGCCCAGCGCGCAGAGGGACGCGGTGCGCGGCCGGGGCAGCCCGACGACGAGGTCGAACATCCCGTGCAGGACGATCCGCCCGCCCGCCAGCGGGATGGCGACACGGTCATTGGTGCGCGGCATCCATCCCGGGGCGAAGCGGGGGACCAGCGCGGTCAGGTTCCGGGCATGCCGCGCGAGCGTCTCGGCCAGAGCGGTGCGCGCCGCCGGCCCCAGCGACTCGATCCGCCGCACATCGTGCTCGTTCCCGGCCGCCCGGAGGGCGTCGAGCGCATCCCCCAGGGGGTCGTGGATCTCACCGGTGTGGACGAGCTGGCGCAACAGCGTGTGCACCAGTCGCGACGGGTCGAGGCGATCGTCGGCGCCGGGGTCGTGGCCCGACAGCTCGTCGTGCGAGCCGAGCAGCTGGCGCGGGCCGAGGAAGAGCGGTGGTGCGTGCTCGCCACGGGTGGCGACGACGTCGTAGGCCGCATCCTCGAGCCAGGCCCGCAGCCCGCCGGCCAGCCCCGGGTCGAAGCGGGGACGGGCGGCGGCGTCGCCGCGGAGGAGCGCCAGGACCTCGGCCCCCGTGCCCGCGTCCGCCGGCGCGTCACCCGGAGGGGCAGGCCGGAGAAGGGGCCGGGGTGCGACGAGGACCATCGGTGCAGTGTGCCCACGGGGTGTGACAGTCCTCTACCCTGAGACGCAGTGGCACCCGCGCTCCTGCTGGCTTCGGCCGGCAACACCGCCTTCCTCGTGATCTTCGGGATCTTCGTGGCGGCGATGCTCGTGCTGGTGGTCCTCGTGATCATGTGGGCGGTGCGCCACGACATGGCCGGCCGCAAGGCGTGGCGCGCCCGCCAGGAAGCGCAGATGCAGCCGCCGACCGATCCGCCCGGAGCATCGTCGTGAGCAACGCCGCGGACGGCGGCGCCCCGGGAAGCTCCTTCGACGGCGACGCCGGAGGGAGCGGCGCCACCGGCAACGGCACCGCGGGCGACGGGAAGCACTTCGAGGGTGCGCCGGCGCCGTCGTTCACGGAGCGGGTCCGCGCCAGGTGGGCCCAGCGCCGCCACGGCGGCAACGGTCACCAGCGCGTCCCGGAGCGGACGGCCTTCGTCCTCGCCGGCGGCGGGAGCCGCGGCGCGGTCCAGGTGGGCATGCTGCAGGAGCTCATCCGGCGCGGCATCCGGGCCGACCGCGTCTACGGGGCCTCGGTCGGCGCCATCAACGGCGCGTCGTATGCGGGGCAGCCGACGCTCGAGAACGCGGAGAAGATGGCCGACATCTGGCGCGCCGTGAAGGGGACCGACATCTTTCCCCGCGGTCCGCTCGATGGCCCGTGGGCCTTCTTGCAGAAGCGCCCGTCCGTACACGCCAACACCGGGCTGCGGGCCATCATCGAGGCGGGCATCGACTACGAGTACCTCGAGGAGGCCACCATCCCCATTGAGGTGGTGACCACGTCGCTCACCGACGGCCGGGAGCGCTGGATCGGCCACGGCTCGGCCGTCGAGGCCGTTCTGGCCTCCTCGGCCATCCCCTCGATCTTCCCGCCCGTCATCATCGACGGCGACATGCTCGTCGACGGCGGCGTGGTCAACAACGTGCCGATCAGCCAGGCGATCGGGGCGGGCTGCGACCGAATCTACGTGCTCCTGTGCGGGCCGCTGCACTACCACCCGCCCCCGCCCCGCCGCCCGCTCGAGGCACAACTCACTGCGTTCTTCGTGGCCATCCACGCCCGCTTCATCCGCGAGCTGGCCTCACTCCCGCCGGGCGTCGAGGTGGTCGTCTTCAGCGGGGGCGGCGAGCCGTCGGGGCAGTACCGCGATTTCTCCGCGACGGCGACTCTCATCGAGGAGGGCCGGTCCGAGGTGGCCGCCGTGCTCGATCGCTACGTCGGGACCTCCCAGCACATCGCCCACGCCCCGACGCCGGCGCCCACCGGCGCACCGGCCCATGCCGCCCCGCCGACGCCGACGCCGACGCCGACGCCGACAACGCCGACGCCGACAACCCCGACGCCGACAACCCCGACGCCGACAACCCCGACGCCGACGCCGACAACGCCGTTGTCGCCGTGAGCACTGGGCGCTACCTGCTCTCCAACGACGCCCCCGAGGCGATGGACCGCTTCATCGCCTTCACCACGCTGTTCGACCCCGCCACCTTCCGGCACCTCGACGGCCTGGGCCTCGCCGCCGGCTGGCGCTGCTGGGAGGTGGGGGCCGGCGGCACCTCGGTGGTGACCTTCCTCTCGGGGCGCGTCGGTCCGGCGGGACACGTCCTGGCCTCCGACATCAACGTGGCCTGGGCCGGCGAGGCCGTCGCCCCGAACGTCGAGGTCATGGAGCACGACGTGGTGGCCGATCCGCCCCCGGCGGGTCCCTTCGACCTGGTCCACGCCCGCCTCGTCCTCGTCCACCTGCCCGCGCGCGACGCTGCACTGGCCACAATGGCGGCCGCCCTGCGCCGGGGCGGGGTCCTGCTGATAGAGGACGCCGACCCGGCGCTGCAGCCGCTGAGCTGCCCCGACGAGATCGGGGCCGCCCAGGAGCTGGCCAACCGCATCCGGCGCGGCTTGCGCACCCTGCTGGCCGACCGTGGCGTGGAGCTGGCCTACGGCCGCACCCTGCCCCGCCGGCTGCGGGCCGCCGGGCTGGTCCAGGTGGGCGCCGATGCCGCCTTCCCGGTGAGCGATCCCGCCTGCGACGTGCTCGAGACGGCGACCGTCAACCTCATCCGGGACCAGCTCCTCGAGCACGGCATCGCCACCGAGAGCGAGATAAGGCTGCACCTGGAGAACGTGGCGGCCGGCCTGCTCGACCTGGCCCAGCCGCCGATGATCTCCTGCTGGGGCCGCCGCCCGCCTGCCGCCTGAGCGGTGCCGGCGGCCGGACCGCCGCGGCCGGCCCCGGGATGCTGCCGAGCCGCGGCCGCGGCTGTCACTGCATCCTGGTGAAATGGGAGGGTGCTCGACGCCGTGACCGAGGCGGTGCCCGAATCCACCGGGCCCGACACCGCCCCCGAGACGCTCTTCCATCTGGCCGTGGCCAGCTGGTTCGCACGCCGGTTCCCGTCGGGGCCGACACCGCCCCAGTCGGCGGCCTGGCCCCACATCGCGGCGGGGAGTGACGTCCTGGTGGCCTCGCCCACCGGCTCGGGCAAGACTCTGACGGGCTTCCTGGTCGCCATCGACGCCGCCTACCGGGCCGCCGAGGCGGGCTCGACCGTTCGGGGGACGCCCGAGGTCCTCTATATCTCTCCGCTGCGGGCGCTCGCCGTCGACGTGCACGAGAACCTGCACGTGCCGCTCTCGGAGATCCGCGACGAGGCGGCCCGCCTGGGCTGCCCCGATCCGGGGCTGCGCGTCGCCATCCGCACCGGGGACACGCCGGCGGCCGAGCGTGCCGCCATGAAGAAGCAGTCGCCCGACCTGCTCGTGACGACGCCCGAGTCGCTGTACCTCCTCCTGACGGCGCCGTCGTCGCGGGCACTGCTCCGGGGCGTGCGGACCGTGATCGTCGACGAGGTGCACACCCTGGCCCGGGACAAGCGGGGCAGCCACCTTTCGCTGAGCCTCGAGCGGTTGGACGCACTGGTGAGCGAGAGCGGCGGCCGTCTGCAGCGCATTGGCCTCTCGGCCACGCAGCGGCCGCTCGACCTGGTGGCGCGCCTGCTGTCGGGCGTGCACGACGACCGCCCGCCCACGGTGATCGTCGACTGCGGGCATGCCCGCGACCTCGATGTGGCGATTGAGCTGCCGACCACCGAGCTCGAAGCCGTCATGAGCGGTGGGCAGATGTCCGACATCCTCGACCGCATCGCCGAGCACACGCGCGACCACCGCACCACCCTGATCTTCGTCAACACGCGCAAGATGGCCGAGCGGGTGGCCCATCAGCTGGCCGAGCGGCTGGGCGAGAACGAGGCGGCCGACGGGAACGACGTCGACGCGTCGCTGCTCGTCGCCGCCCACCACGGGAGCCTCTCGGCGGCTCGCCGTCGTATCGTCGAGACGCGCCTGCGCGCCGGCGACCTGCGCGCGCTGGTGGCCACAGCCTCGCTCGAGTTGGGGATCGACGTCGGCCCGGTCGAGCTGGTGTGCCAGATCGGCTCGCCGCGCGCCATCGGCACCTTCCTCCAACGCGTGGGACGGGCCAACCACCACCGGGACGGCACGCCGGCGGGTCGTCTCTACCCGACCACGCGCGACGAACTGGTGGAGTGCACAGCGCTCCTCGCCGCGGTGCGGGAGGGCCGGCTCGACCTGTTGGAGCCGCCCGTCGCCCCGCTCGACGTCCTGACCCAGCAACTGGTGGCCGAGGTGGCGTCCACGGACGAGCGCGACGTGGAGGCGATGTGGGAACTGACCCGCCGTGCCGCCCCCTACGCCGACCTGTCCCGCAAGGACTTCGACGACGTGGTGGCGCTGGCCAGCTGGGGCATCGAGACGGGTCGGGGCCGGCGCGGTGCGCACCTGCACCTGGACGCGGTCAACGGCCGCCTGCGGGCCCGGCGCGGGGCGCGCCTGGCCGCGCTGACCGGCGGGGGCGCCATCCCCGAAACCGGGGACTACCGCGTCGTGCTCGACCCCGACGGGGTGACGGTCGGCTCCGTGCACGAGGACTTCGCGGTCGAGGCGACCGCGGGCGACATCTTCCTGCTGGGCACGCATTCGTGGCGGGTGGCCAAGGTCGAGGTGGGCACGGTCCGCGTGTACGACGCGGGCGACCTGCCGCCGACCATCCCGTTCTGGCTGGGCGAGGCCCCGGCCCGCACGGCCGAGCTGTCCGAGGCGGTGAGCGACCTGCGCGCCGCCCTCGAGCCGTTGCTGGTGGCGCAGGACGGCGACGGGGCGCGCCGGCTCGTGCGCGAGCGCGCCGGGGTGTCCGCCGAGGTGGCGCAACAGGTCGTGGCCTACTGCGCCGCCGGCCTGGCCGCGTTGGGCCATCTGCCGACGCGCCAGCGGATCGTCGTCGAGCGCTGCTTCGACGAGAGCGAGGGGTCGCAGCTGATCATCCATGCGCCCTTCGGCGGCCGCATCAACCGCGCCTTGGGCCTGGCGTTGCGCAAGCGGTTCTGCGTGTCGTTCGACTTCGAGCTGCAGGCGGCGGCGGACGACGACACGGTCGTGCTGTCGCTCGGCCCCCAGCACAGCTTCCCGTTGACCAAGGTGCAGTCCATGTTGAGCAGCGCCAAGGCACGCCAGGTCCTGACCCAGGCCGTGCTGCTGCATCCCATGCTCGGGGCGCGCTGGCGTTGGAACCTCAACCGTGCCCTGGTGCTGCCCCGCATGAACGGCGGCAAGCGCCGGCCCATCCACCTGCAGCGGATGGAGGCCGACGACCTGCTGGCCGCCGTGTGGCCGGGCCTGGCCGCCTGCCAGGAGAACGCGCCGCCCGGACCCGTCGCCGTGCCCGACCACGTGCTGGCCCGCCAGACCGTCCACGACTGCCTGACCGAGGGGCTCTCCGTCGACGGTCTGGTCGAGGTCTGGTCCCAGGTGGAGTCGGGGGCCATTGAGGTGCACACCGTCGAGTCGTCGGAGCCCTCCCCGTTGTCCCACGCCATCTTGAGTGGGCGCCCCTTCACGTATCTCGACGACGCGCCCCTCGAAGAGCGGCGTACGCGCGCGCTGTCGGTACGGCGCGGCCTGGGCGAGCTCGGCCCCAACGGGCTGCCCGTCCCGGCCTCGGAGCTGGCGGCGCTCGACCCCGAGGCGGTGGCGGTCGTCCTCGATCAGGTCCGCCCGCGTCTGCGCAACGCCGACGAGCTGCACGACCTGCTGCTGGCCCTCGTGGCGGCACGACCGCACCGCGAATGGGCGCAGTGGTACGACGTGCTGGCGGCCGACGGCCGGGCCGACACGCTCGACGGCTGCTGGGTGGCCACCGAGCGCCGCGAGGCGGCGACTGCCCTCGGCGCCGACGACGAAGCGGCGGCGGCCTGTGTGGCCGGCCATCTGGCGCTGGCCGGCCCGGTGACCGTCGAGACCCTGGTGGCCGCCTCGACGTTGCCGGCCGGGGCGCCCATGGGCGCGCCGCTGTCGGTGGCCCGGGCTCGCACGGCCCTGGCCCGTCTGGAGGCCAAGGGCTCGGCCATTGAGCTGCCCGACGGTCGCTGGTGCGCCCGCAACCTGCTGGTGCGCCTGCACGGAGCCAGTCGCAGCCGCCGGCGCGGCATGGTCGACGCGGTGCCGGTCGCGGAGTTCGTGCGCTTCCTCACGCACTGGCAGCACGCCACGCCCGACAGCCGCCTGGAGGGGCGGGCCGGCCTCCTCCAGGTCCTGGAGCAGCTCCAGGGCATCGAGGCGCCCGCGGCCGAGTGGGAGTCCCAGATCCTCCCCGCCCGCGTCGCGGGCTACGACGCGCGCTGGCTCGACGAGCTGTGCCTGTCGGGTGAGATCGTCTGGGGCCGCCTCACCCCGCGCGCCGAGAAGCCCGGGCGCAGCGGGACGCCGTCGCCGGCCACGCCGCTTGCTTTCGTGCGGCGCGACGACCTCGAGGACATGTTGCGCGCTGTGCGGGCGGGGGCACTGGCGCCCGAGCCCGAGGTCGGTGCACCGGCCGACGTGCTGGCCGCGCTGCGGACGCGCGGGGCCTGCTTCCGGCCCGAGCTGGCCCCGGTGACCGGCAGGCTCCCGGCCGAGGTCGACGAGGGCCTGTGGGACCTGGTGGCCCGTGGCCTCGTCACCGCTGACGCCTTCTCGGCGGTGCGGTCCCTGCTGTCGGCGCGTGACCGCTGGCGCACCCGGACGGTGCGCCGACCCTCGGGGCGCCTGGCCCGCCGGCGCGCCCCGGTCGGGACCGGCATCGGCGAGGGCCGCTGGTCGCTGCTGCCCGGGCCCGAGGTGCTCGGGGCGCCGGCCCTCGACGACGGCGTGCTCCTGCCCGGCAACGAGGCGCTGGCCGAGACCGTGGCGCAGCAGTTGCTGGTGCGGTGGGGCGTGGTCGCCTGGGAGCTGTGGAGTCGCGAGTCGTTCAAGGTGCCGTGGCGCGAGGTCGTGTGGGCCCTGCGCCGGCTCGAAGCGCGCGGATTGGTGTTGGGTGGCCGCTTCGTGGCCGGGCTCTCTGGCGAGCAGTACGCGCTGCCCGAGGCATTCGACGAGCTGCGGGCGACGCACCGGCGCGGGGCCAGCGGCGAGCAGGTGGTGGTGGCCGGAGCCGACCCGCTCAACATGACGGGCACCGTCCTCGGGGGCGCCCGCGTGCCGACGCGGCGCAACCAGCGCGTGGTCTACCGCGACGGTGTCGTGGTGGACCAGCTCGAGGCCGGCTGACGACGTGACCCCGAACAGGACCATCGATCTCAACGCCGACGTGGGCGAGGCGAGCGATGGGGCCGCACTCGAGGTGGAGCGCACGCTCATGGGACTGGTCACGTCGGTGCACGTGGCCTGCGGCGGTCACGCCGGCGACGACGAGTCCATGACGGCGACGGTGGCCGCGGCGTTGGAGCGCGGCGTGCAGACGGGCGCCCATCCCTCGTATCCCGACAGCGGCAACTTCGGGCGGGAGCCGATGGAGATCGAGCGCGCCGAGCTGAGCGTGTCGTTGGCCAGCCAATTACGAGCGCTCGACCGGATCTGTCGGGCGGCCGGCACGAGCGTGGCGTCGGTCAAGGCCCACGGCGCGCTCTACGAGGAGGTGGCCAAGGGGGGCGCCGTCTACGAGACCTTCCGCGACACCGTGCGTGACGTCCTCGGTGAGGACATGGCGTTGGTGCTCCCGTCGGGTTGTCGCGCGCTGGCCATGGTGCTGCGCGACGGCATGACGGCGCACGAGGAGGGCTTCTGCGACCGCTCCTACCGGCACGACGGCGGGTTGCTCAGCCGGAGCGAGGCGGGCGCCGTGCTGGCCGATCCGGCGGCGGCCGCGGCGCAGGCCCTCAGCCTGGCCGGTGGCGCCGTGGTGGCCGACGACGGCGCGGTGCTGACCTTGTGGGTGGACACGCTGTGCATCCACGGGGACTCGCCCGGCGCGGTGTCCATCGCGACGGCGGTGCGCACGGCCATGGCCGACCTCGGGATCGCAGTGGTTGCGCCGGCGCGTGCATGACGCGGTCCGTCCCCGTCGGGGAGGCCCGGCTCCTCGGTGACCGTGCCTTCCTGATCGGCGTCGCCGACGCCGCGGCAGCCCGGACGCTGGCGGGGGAGCTGGCACCGGCGCTGGCCCCCGACGCCGAGGTGGTGTCCGGCGCGGCGACCGTCATGGTGCATGCGACCGCGGCCGACGCGGCGCTCGGGCCGATGCTCGAGCTGGCTGCGGTCTTGGGCGAGGAGTTGCGCCGGCGCACGCCTGCCGGGCACGTGGTCGAGGCGGGACGCGTCATCAGCATTCCCTGCCGTTTCGACGGGCCCGATCTCGGAGAGGTGGCGGCGCTGGCCGGCGTGCGACCGGACGCGGTGGCGGATCTGCTTACGGCGCACCCACTGACCGCAGCCGTGGTGGGCTTCTCTCCCGGCTTCGCCTACCTCGAGGGCCTGCCGGTCCCGCTGCAGCGGGTGCCCCGGCGCGCCCGGCCGCGCCCGGCCGTGGCGGCCGGGTCGGTGGCCATCGCCAATGGCTACGCCGCCGTCTATCCGACGGCGTCGCCCGGAGGCTGGCACCTGGTGGGGCGGACCAGCTTCCCGCTGTTCAGCGCGGCGCGCGCGCCGTACGCGCTCCTGGCGCCGGGGGACCGGGTCCAATTCACGGTGGCCGGAGTGAGCGATCGCAGCGAGCCGGCGCCGGTGGCCGCACCGCCGTGGTCCCTTCCGGCCGCCGCCCGGGCGGTGTTCGAGGTGGTGGCGCCGGGGTTGCGCGCCGTGGTGCAGGACGGCGGGCGCCGGGACGTGGCGGCGTCAGGTGTGCCGGCGACGGGCCCCGCCGACCCGGTGTCATTCGAGCTGGCCAACCGGTTGACGGGCAACGGGACGGGATCCGGCGCGCTCGAGCTCACCGGGGGCGGGACCCGGTTGCGCTGTCTGGACTCCTGCCACGTGGCCGTGGTCGGCGCCGACCCGGAGGTGCGGGTCGACGGCACGCCGGAACGGGCCGGACAGCTCCTGCCCCTCGATGCCGGCCAGATGGTGGAGATCGGGCGTCAGCGCGCCGGGTGCCGCAGCTACCTGGCGGTGTCCGGCGGCCTGCTCGGGCCGGAGTGGTTCGGCAGCGCCGGGACCGACGAGCTGACCGGACTGGGTGACGGCCCGCTGCGAGCGGGCGACGTGCTGCACGCCGGCGAGTGGGCGCCGCCGCTCGGGGATCATGTGGTGGCGGGCGGATCCACCGACATCGACGCGTCGCCGTCGGTGGTGGTCGAGCTTCGTGTGGTCGCCGGCCCGCACGCCGAACACTTCGCCGCCGCGGCCCTGACGCGCTTGGCTGACACTGTGTTCGTGGCGCAGCCCGAGTCCAACCGAGTCGGCGTGCGCCTCCGGCCCGAGGCCGGCGCCGTGGGGTTGCGCGAAGGGACGGGCGGGGGAGGGCTCGACTCCCAGGGAGTCGTGACGGGCGCCGTGCAGGTCCCGCCCGACGGTGATCCGGTCGTGCTCATGCCCGATCACGCCACGCTCGGGGGCTACCCCGTGCTGGCGGTCGTGGTGGCGGCGGACCACGGCCGGCTCGGACAGTGCGCGCCGGGCACGCGGGTCAGGTTGGTGCCGATCACGCCGGCCGAGGCGGACGCGGCCCGACGCGTGGCGCGTCGCGAGGTGGAGCACGCGGTGGTGGGTACGTTCCCGCTGGCAGTGGACTGACCCTTCAAGCGCTCTGAGGTTCGCTTGCAGGGCACCGGACGTGACTCGCCTGTTACAAACACATCGACGTGCCTAGATGGAGCGTCAGGGAAGACGAAGCTTGATTCCCGAAGCGTCCGCCAGTCCCGGATCCATGTATGCGTCGAGCATACGGAGTGTCTCGTCCGTCTCCTCGAAGGTCGACCAATCCATGGCACCAGTCCACTTCTGGGTGAACTGGAGAACCGATATCAGGGTCTCACCGCGACCATTTCCATTGCTCACTCCGGCCAGGCCTGCGAGATAGTTGTTCCGGTAAACAGTGGGTATAACGATGCGTACCTGGCCGGCCGCGGACAGCTGCGCATTCACTATGATTCTGGCGACTCGGCCGTTCCCATCGTCGAATGGGTGACATTCGGTGATAAGCAGCATGAGCGCAACCGCACGCTGGAACGGGTCAGTGATTGAGGCAAAGACATCGAATCCCCTGCGAAGTGTCCCTACAACGAGCTCTGGTTCAACGAACGCATACCCGCCTGCATAGTTCGCTAACTCTTTGAACTCGCCGGGGTGTTTATCGGGCCGACCGGCCATCAGGACACGATGATTTCCGCGCAGGATCTCCACCAGCTCGTCTGCGGTCGATGGCGTAAGACTCCGAGTCGCTGGATCGGAGACGATCTGATACGTGGCAGCAACATCATGTGCATCCGCAGGACGTTCAGGCGGAATCTCGCCGTCGATCGCAATTCTGCGGGCTTCCTCAACACCGAATTCGGTACCTTCAATGAAGTTCGAGAAATATGCTTCGAAAAAGGGTTCCCAAGCCCATCGACTAACGGCGCCAAGTGTCGGACGAGGCTCCGGAGCTGTGTCACTGAGCAAGTCAGCAAGTGCCCGGAACATCGAAAGGCGGTGCTCGTCGTACGGGTCTCCCGATAGCCGAGCGACGAGTCGTTCAGAAATCGGCCTGGAACCCGTAATCGTTCCGAGGACAGAGGCCAGCCGATCTCGGACCACTTTGACGGGTCCGGAAGGAAGAGTCCCTGCCACCACATCGAGCTGAGCGAGGACATTGCTTATTGCTCCAGCGCCTCCGCGGCGAGCGAGATAGTCGATCTGATCTTCAACCACTTCGGTGCCGGCTTGTCTCGCGGGCCGGTCCTTTGGTGGGCGGCCGGCCACACTGACGTTTTCAACTAATCGCCGCGCTGGACCAGCCAAAAAGAGGCCGTCCGGCATGGGCATGTCGCCTGGCAGCTGACCGGGGCCCGTACGCGGCGAAATCGTCACGCCGGGCAGGAAGAGATCGGACTGGCGGAGGGGCTCTGGGTGCGCAACAAACACCCACCCGTCGACAGGCTCGCCGCCAGCAATGGCGGTGCGGTCGCACAGAACGCCGCCCGGCCAAAACACCGAGATGATCCGGCTCCGATGGTGTCGGACCGCGTGTTCTGGCGGAAGTGTTGCGTCCACGATGTAGATGCCTCGTGCCGCTCGAAAGGCCGTACCCGTCTTTGCCTGGCGTGAGAGGCCCGCCTTGTTCTGAGTCGTTGCGATGACCAGCCGTCCGGCGGGGTGTGGAGAAGGGGCGCCCCGAACAACCCTGGTGGGTTTATCGACCCTGGCTGGGGCTCCATTAGCAACTACAGAATGGTTATCAACCATGAAAAGCAACTTTAGCCCCTAAATAGGCAAGATCGTCCCCTGGATGTGCCCCAACAACAGGAGAATCTGTTTGGTCCCGCCCCGTGAGTGCTCGAGCAACCAAAGGCATGAAATCCCCCTTGAAAACAACCTCAGCCCCGGAATCCCATCAGAAGGGACAGGAAGCTCGAAGAGGGGATTGACGAATCTCAAGGATGCGGTTTCATTGCTTCAGTGAAACCGAGGAGAAGTCTCATGACCCAAGCTGAAGTAGTCGAGACCCACGAGCACGAGGTGATCATCGACGTCAACTAACGGGTCTGAATGATGAGACCGCAAACGAAGTAAACGCTTGTTTGAGCCTTAGGGGAGCGGCAATCGTCTGGCAACACGACGGAAAGGTGGAACTTCTCGGTGGCGAAGAACACCTCCAAGAGACGTTCTCAATGGCGGCACAGCGACAGGAATTTCGTGCCTCCGACCTAGCCGAGGATCTTCAGCTCAAGGTGCAGAACGTCAATAATCGGCTGAAAAAGCTTGTCGATGACGGAGCCCTGATTCGAGATCGCAGAGATCCTGATCGAGGCGGACGAGAATTCTTCTACCGGATTCCCTGTAGCGCCTGACACGAGAAGAGAAAGCAGTTCGTTCAAGGCTCGCCGACGCCGAAAATTGCGTCAAACGGCTCCCCTCATGCATTTCGGACATTGGTCCGACTGACGTTGGTAACGGAAATGGGTCGCCAATTCGTGGTGCCTGCTGCGTCGAATCACGAGATCTGAAGCGTCTTCGTCAGCGCTGAGTCGTGTCGACCGACTCTCAGACGAGCAGCTTCACCGCGGTGCCCAACCCGATGACGATGACCGCGGCGCGGAGCGCCGGCGCGGGGAGCGCCAGGGCCAGGCGGGCGCCGGCGTAGCCGCCGACGAGGCTACCGGCGGCCAGCAGGCCGACCGCCTCCCAGGCCAGCCCGCCGTGAATGAGGAAGACGACGGCGGCGATGCCGTTCACGATCATGGAGAGCACGGCGCGCAGACCGCTGGTGTGCGCTAGTGAGACGGGGAGGGCCAGGCCGAGGACGGCGAGGAACATCACGCCCATGGCGGCGCCGAAATAGCCGCCGTACACCGAGGCGGCGAAGACCCCGACCACCAGGAGGACCGGTCGCGTCCGGGGGTGCGCGTCGCCCCGATCGAGCGCCCGCCGCAGAGCCGGCTGGGCGGCGAACAGGGCGGCGGCCCCCAGCACCAGCCAGGGCACCACGTCGTCGAAGGTGGCGGTGGACGTGGTGAGGAGGAGCAGGGCGCCGGTCACCCCACCCAGTACGGCGACCGGGGTCAGTTCCAGGAGGCGGCGGGACTGGTCGCCTATCTCGCGGCGGAAGCCGGCGGCCGAAGCGACGTAGCCGGGCCAGATCCCGATGGTGTTCGTGATGTTCGCCGTCAGGGCCGGGTAGCCCAGTGCGAGCAGGATCGGGAACGAGATCAGGCTCCCGCCGCCCGCCACCCCGTTGAAGATGCCGGCGCCCAACCCCGCCAGCAAGAGGAGCACGACGTGGGACGCGGGCACGCTCGAACAGTACGGGACGGTGGGTGCCGTCCCGTTGACCTGATTGACCAGCCTCTGCCGGCTGCGGGCACCGCCCTCGCCTCCCACGGTTGTGACAGAACCCGAATTGTTCACAGGCAGGCGCAAGGTTCGCCAGAGTGCCCCGTTTCTCGAGCGAAGGCGAGGGAGCCCTCCGTGTCGCGGAGGGACGGTCAGGGGTAGCGATGAGGGGTTGGATCAGGATCGCCGCGGTGGGGCTGGTGGCCATGACGCTGTTCTGCGCCGTGTCGTCCACGGCCGGTGCGCAGACCAACTCGTGGAGCGTGCAGTCCAACGGTGGCTTCGTCTCGCTCGATCTCCTCGACACCGTGCAATTCGCCGGTGGCGGCTCGGAGGCCGACGCCAGCAACGCGCCGATGTCCGAGGCGTCAGGCACCGGGGCGTGCCTCTCGACCGCGTCCTCCACCAACCCGTGCCCGACCACGCCATCCTCGTCCCTGTCCGGCGTGGCCTCGACCACGACGCAGGACGCGGTGGCCAAGGGTAACGGCGTGACGGCCATGCCAACGGGAAGCAGCTCGTGCACCGTGCCGATCGACACCGGGCTGCTGAATGTCAACGTGTCGTGTGGCACGGCGTCGGCGGCGGTGGATGGCAGCGGGAACCCGACGGCGTCGGGCACCGGCAACCTGGCCAACGTGTCGATCAGCCTGAGCCTGACCAGTGTGCTGCAGAAACTGCTCGGGGGCTCGCTGCCCTCGGCGGCGTCGGTGTGCAACGACGTCCCGGCCGCCTCGGGTTCGTCGGGGTCCAACTCGAACCCCCTGTCGCCGGCGGTGCAGGCGCTGTTGAACAACGTCAACGGCATCCTTCCGGCCAACCTGGCCATCAACCCCTCGAGCGTCGCCGGTGGCAGCGACGTCAGTGGTGAGTGCTCCGTGCTCAGCGGGTTGCTGACCCAGCTCAACGCCGCCAACAGCACGTCGCCCGTCACCGGGCTCGTGACCGGGATCCTCAACCAGGTGCTCGGGCTCACCGGGGGCAACGCCGCCAGCGTTGAACCGCTGACCATCGACCTCGGCGGATCGACGTCGGCGGTCAGCTCGAGCGGCAACGTCGTCACCGACTCGGTCATCCAGCACGCCGTCGACGTGAATCTCTTCGGCTTGGCCGACCTGCAGGTGGCGCCCACGACCGCCTCGGTGGCGCTGGACCGCGGCACGGGAACGGTGACGCCGAGCTGCAATGCCGGCCTGGTCTCGTATTCGACCAGCGGCTCGCTGCCGACGTTCGTGAACATCACGCAGCTGACGAGCCTGGTCAACCAGATTCTGGCGCAGGTCGGCGCCAGCAGCGCGCTGGGCTCGGCGCTCGGGAGCCTGCTCACCGGCATCATCGACTACACCCCCGACGGGAACCTGCTCACCTGTGACACCTCCGCCCCGGGCACCTCGGCCAGCGCCAAGGTCGGCGTCCTCAACCTGGGCCTGCTGAGCGCCCTGCAGGGCGGCGTCGGCCTCAACGTCGGCGACGTCAGCGTCACCGGGAGCTCGACCGTCGCCACACCGGCTGTCGCCACCTCGCCGGCCACGGCTCCGGCGACGCCGGTCGCCGCCCCGGCGGCCGTGCCGGGCGTGACCACGGTGCACACGGGCGAGTACTGGGCGGGGACGCTCCCCGACATTCTGATGGGAGGCATGGGCCTGGCCGGCCTGCTGCTCATCGGCCGGCGCCGCGTCGCCTCGCTTGCACGCTCTCTCAGCTCCTCCAACCGCCGCCGTGGTGGCTCATGAGCCATCGGTACCGATCCGTTCCGGATCGTGCGGCGGGCCGCCACCGGGCCCGGCCTCCGGGACCTCCTCCGTTCCCCCTCCGGTCTCGGGGGCCGGCCCGGTGGCGGCCGTTCCCAGACGACGACGGGGACACGACGACGCGCTGACGCAGTGACGTACGCAGGACACGCAGGACACGCAGGACACGCAGGACAGATCTTCGGAGGATCTTGGAGGGAGAAGCAGATGCAGCGGGAAGCGGTGCTGCGAACTGCTCGGGACGGGGTGGCGGAACCTCGTCCCGAGCGGGCGCAGTCGGAGAAGTCGGCGCTGTGAAGGCCCTGCACGAGCTGCAGCGGGCCGGCATCACGCTCGCCGGGGTCGTCCTGCTTTTCGGCGCCGTCTTCGCGGGCAGCTATGCCTTCGCCCACCAGGAACACCAACGCACGGCGCAGGCGGTACTGGTCGGGAGCGAGCGTACCGCCATCGCCAAGACCGCGGCGCAGAGCAACGGGACCTCCTGTCAGGTGTCGGGGGTCAGCCCGGGCCAGCTCTCGGGCATTCTGAGCATTCCGGCACTCAACCTCAGTGCACCCGTCGAGGAAGGCACCGACGACCAAGAGCTCAACGTGGCGGTCGGGCACGACCCGCAGTCCGTGTGGCCCGGGGTGGACGGAGCCGCCGTCTTCCTGGCCCACGACGTCAGCTACTTCGTCCATCTGAACCAACTGAAGCCCGGGGACGTCATCATGTACCAGACCGTCTGTGACACGGTGAAGTTCCAGGTGAGTGGACACCAGGTGGTCCCCGCCGGATCGGCGGTGTCGAACACCACCGCGCCGAGCCTGGTGCTCGACACCTGCTGGCCGCCCAACGCGCTCTTCTTCACCCCGGACCGGCTCCTGATCCGGGCCACCGAGGTCGGCGCCGCCACCAGGGGCACGAGCCTGCATGCGGGCGCGCAATTCGTGCGGACGATCGCAGCCACCGACTACACGACATCGGCCCCGAAAGCGCTGCAGGCGCAGGGACTCACGCTCCAGCAGAACGAGGCCCCGATGGGCACCATGAAGCTGGTCAACGCGTCGGTGGCCTTCGCCCAGTCGCCCGGCCCCCTCTCCCTGGAGGCCGCCGCCCTCGAGACGTACTTCGGCGGGTTGCACGCCGGGGCGCAACGCCAAGGTGCGTGGTGGGCGGCCATGGCGCCACACCTCCCCCTCCCCCCTGATCTGGGCGGGGCGATGGTGACGGGGCACGACGCCCCCCTCAGCGTCGAGATCGACTCCGCCACCGGAACGCCGGCCCAGGTGGTCCTGCGCACCTCGGTGACCCTCTCAGGCGGTTCCTCTCCCGGCGAGCACGCCATGACGGTCGTTCTCCCTGTTCACGGGGCTGTCGTCACCATCGCGAGCTGGACGTTCTCGTGAGGCGGCCCGGCGACGCCGGGCGAGGGTAGAAGTGTCAGAGAACGGACCGCAAGGGCGGGTGCGAGGGCACGTTTTTCATGACGAGGACCCCGGGGAGGGGCGTTGGGGAGGAGGACGCATGACAGCGAGCCTGGACGAGATGTACGAGGAGATGCTCCGGGGGGAGTTCAGCTCCAGGGGGAAGCACGCGGCCGCCGAGGCGGCTCCGGCCTCGGCCGAAGGCGTGTCCGCGCACGGCGTCCACGCCGCGCCGAGGGGCGCCGCCGACGCGCCGATCCACGACGGGTTCGAACTGCAGGCCTCGCCGACGGCTGCCGAGGACGTGCCCGTCGGCGTTGCGGAGGGCGAGGGGCCGAGGGGGCTCGCGCGCTACCGCAACGCCGCCATGGTCGGGGCCGGGGGGCTGGCCTGTGCCGCGGTGGGCGCGTTCCTCGGCGGCATCGGCGGCGACTTCACCATTGCGCCCGCGGCGGCGCACCCCCTGGCATCGTCGGTCTCGCAGGACGGGACGCCGGCAGCCAACGCCACCAACGGTGGCGCGGCGACGGCGAGCAGCACGGAGGCGGTCGTGACCGCGGCCCTGACGTCGCTCTCGGGCTCGCTGACCCAAAACGCCGCGCCGCTCCAGTGGTTGACCGCGCAATCGGGCTCGCTGCCCGAGACCGCGCCGGCCACCCTGGCCGACCTGCCGGGAGCCGGGTCGGCCGGCACCGGGTCGGTGGGCGACACCGGCGCCGGTGCCGTCGCGACGGCGTCCGGGACCGCCTGCTCGATCACGACCGACCTCGGGCTCGGCTGCGTCATGGGCAACGTGACGACTGCGCTCGGGGATGTCGGCACGCTGCCGAGCGACCCGACCGAGGAGCTCAGCACCCCCGTCCCCTCGCTGACCGGCGTGGTCACCGACATGACCGGGACGCTGGCGAACCTGAGCTCGCTCCTGCCGATCTCCTCGCTCCCGCTGCCCGCCGGCGGCATCCCTTCGCTGGGCCTGCCCGCGATCCCGGGGGTCCCAGGCCTGGGAGGGCTCGGGGGACTCGGCGCGCTGGGCAGCGGCCTACCGGGCTCGAGCGGGGCAACCAGCCTGCTCTCGGACCCCGGTGGGATCGCCGCGCTGCTCGACGGCGTGACGGGGGCGGTCACGGGCAGCACCGGCTCGGGTTCGACCTCGCCCTCACTCCCATCGCTCCCCCTCGGCGGAAGCGGCGGCTCGGTGCCCGGCCTGCCCGTGACGGCTTCGGCCGGCGGCAAGGCGTCGACCCCGCCAGGGGGCGCCTCGGGTGGCGCATCGACAGGGAGCACGACGACCACGACGTCGACCAGCAGCACGACGACCACCACGACGGTGACGGTGCCGCTCCCGTCCCTGCCGGTTCCGGTCAGCGCCCCGCCAATGACGATCGGCGGCATCTCCGTCGGCGTGAGCAGTGGTGGCTCGGGCTCCGGTCTGACCCTGTCGCTTCCCTAGGTTCGCTTCCTCGGGTGACGGGCCGCCGATAGCCTGCGGAGCGCCCGCCGGGTCCGCGGTGCGGCGCCACCGACTGGAGGTCCCATGGTCAGGCTCACCTGCCTGCTGCGTCGCAAGGACGGTCTCACGCCCGCCGAATTCCATGCCTACTGGCAGGAAGTGCACGGCCCGCTGATCAAGGCGAGCAAAAGCGGCAGCCACGTGGTGCGCTACGAGCAGCACCCCCGGCCGCTCGACGACTACAGCGGCGACGACGACCCCGGGTTCGACGGGGTGACCGTGCAGTGGTTCGAGGACATGGACGCCTACCGGGCCCACATGGGGGAGCCCGACTTCCCTGACATCTGGACCGACATCGGTAACTTCCTCGACACGGACAAGCTGCACTTCATCGTCACTGAGCATCCCCGCGTCGTCATGGGAGACAGCTTGGGGTCATTCCCCCTGGCCTGACTGGCCCGGTGGCGGGACCTGGTCGGATTCGGCCGGCTGGAACGGCGGCGGGGGTGGCGGCAGGGCGGTGAGCCCGGGGACTCCGGCCGGGTGGATCGATACGGTGGGGGCAGGTGTCGCACCGGGAGCGGACGGGGCCGTGGGCTCGGCATCGGGTTGGGGACTGGGCAGGGCACGCAGCGTGGTGCGGACCGGCGGCCGGGCCGCCTCGGCCTCCGCCTTGCGGCGCTCCATGAGATCGCGCAGCTCACGCCAGGCCTTCCCACGTGTGCGAGGCAGCTCCGCCGGCAGACGCTTGAGGAAGCGGTTCACCTCCCGGCGATGCCGCTCGGCGACACCGCCCATCACGAAGATGGTGGCAGCTCGCAACCGGCTGTCGCCGGTGGCGAGGGCGGCCATCTGTACGGACGCCACCTCGGCGTCCTGCATGTCGCCGAGCTCGCCCTGCAACACGGTGAGCGCGCGCACGTAACGCGAGGTCCGCCCGTCGTAGACGTCGCTGCTGAATTCAAGGGCGTAGCGCAGGCGTTTGCAACGGATGCGCAGGGCATGGAAGTCGGTCACGACCCCGGACCGCTTGGCCCGCTTGGCTGCCTTCGTGACCTTCTCGTGGCGGGTCAGCACCAACTCGGGCAAGCCGATGGCGGCCGGCACCCGGGTGGCGAGGGATCGCCGCGCCGGTCCCTGCTGCGCCATGACGGTCAGCCCCTTGGCCAGGCGATCCCAGCGCACCGAGTCCAGCCCCTGCAACATGTCGGCCCGCGCCGCGTCACGCTCACGCTCGAGGAGCGCCGCAAGTTCGGCCAGGGGGTCGCGGCCATGGTGATCGAGATCGAGGCCCAGGTCGGCATGGCTGAAGGACATGCCCGCCAGGTTCTCCAACTGCACGTCGAGGTCGCGCACGGCGCCGAGCAACCGGGCCAGCCACCCGAGCTCCTCACGGAGCATCTGTGCCCGGACGGGCAACACACCAACGAAGAGCGAGAGGGCGGCCCGCAGGCGGCGCGTCGCCACCCGCATGTCGTGCAGTTCCTCGGGATCCTCGCCCAGCCGCGTGCCGGGCTCCTTGGCCCGCAACACGGCAATCTGGCGCCGCACGACCGCGAAGGCCACCTCGCCCATGGTGGAGGTGGCGGACACGTCGGTCGGCCCGAGCTCGGGCGTGCCGGGGATCTCCTCGCCCAGCGCCAACAAGCCCGCTTCGAACTTGGAGAGTCGGGCCGGTTGCAGCCCGCAGGTCATGCGCAGCTGTTCCACGATCGGCGCGAGCGCCTCGAGCCAGTCCGGCTGGACCTCGACCTCGATCCGCCGCAGCTGCATGGGCCGCTGCCCGGTTCCGACCACGATCAAGGTGTCGTCGAGCGCGACCTCCGCCACGTCGGTGCCCCCGACGCGCAGCGCGAAGGGCCGGCGCCGGGTCCGGACCTGCAAGACCTCGCGCAGCCGACGCGAGCCGACGATGGCGCGCAGCCGCCGACCGACCGGCCCGTCATCGCCCAGGCCGTCGAGGCCCGACGTTGGCAGAACCTCGGTGACCTCCAGGCGCTGGCGCAGGCCGCTGCCTTCGGCGGGGCGGTTGTCCTTGAGGGTGACCTCGTCGTGCCGCCCCCGGCGTCGCGTGCGCACGACGAAGCCGGCGCGGACAATGCGCCAGTCATCGGTGTCGCGGTAAGAGTCGACCAACCGCCGCGGCGGTCGCGCCAGCGCGGTGATCGTCCCCCCGGCGCCGGTCTCGATGGCGAGCGTCGGGAGCGTGGCGAGCCACCGCTCCACCGGACGCAGGTCGAGGGCGTCGAATTGCCACTCGATCTCGACCGGCGCAGACCGGCCGGCCTCGTCTGCCTTGGACTCGGACATCGGGTGCACGCTACTGCGGGTGCGCAATTGCTCGCCTGAACGGCTGTTATTGCCGCGGTTCGGTGGGAGGGCGACGGTAACCTGCAAAGGCGTGGCGCGACGAGCGATGACGGCCGAGCTTCCCTCCCAAACCGATGTGGTCCAGGCGGCCGGTGGACTGGTCGTGCGCCGTCAGGATGGCCTCCTGCAGATCGTCGTGGTGCACCGGCCGGTGCAGCACGACTGGTCGTTCCCCAAGGGAAAGCTCGAGGCGGGGGAGACTCTCGACGTCGCCGCGCTGCGCGAGGTACGGGAGGAGACGGGCATGAGCTGCGAGCTCCTGCGCTTCATCGGCCACACTGAGTACGTGGACCGGAAGGGCCGCCAAAAGACGGTCGCCTACTGGATCATGGCGGCCACCGCCGGCTCCTTCAGCCCGAACGACGAGGTCGACGAGCTGCGTTGGCTGCACCTCGACGAGGCCAGCCGCCTGCTCTCCTATCGGAGGGACCAGGAGCTGGTGGCAGTGCTCATGGCGGCTGACCAGGTCGACCCCGTCATCTAAACGCACAGACATTTTTCTGGATTTCTGTGTTTATGGCCCGATGGATCGGGAATAATGGCTGAAGCGATCTACCGCCTGATCGCACTGCCGGCGTGCGTGCCCCAGTCGAGAGCTCCAGGACCTATCGCCAAGGGCCCTGTGACAGCGCT
>Ga0307374_10004644_pt1 | contig 22785 bp, 19 predicted proteins | sample OX3MG_FD_202532 | JGI IMG/M metagenome (GOLD analysis project Ga0307374, IMG submission 202532) | Soil microbial communities from Risofladan, Vaasa, Finland - OX-3 | ecosystem: Environmental > Terrestrial > Soil > Coastal area > Acid sulfate soil | place: Finland: Risofladan, Vaasa | collected... | reverse complement strand
TCCGTGAGGAGGTCCCAGTCCGTTGCGTACGAACCGGGCGACGACGTGCCCATCTCGAGTGCAGTTCCAAGTACTTCAATTGCAGTGGCGAGACTCTCCTCGCCTGAACTCATCGACGTCGATTCAACCCGACGCAGCGCCCCTTCGGCACGAGCCAAGATTCGTGTGGGCAGTTGGGATGAGAGCGGACGAATAATCTGCCGGAACGCCTCCACCGTGTCCTCGCGTCGGAATGTCCATCTTGCAACAAAAGAACGCGAACCCTCGATGGAGTCTCCGCCTTCAACCAACCCGTGATCATCGACCGCGACCATCGCTGCCGACAATGAGCCATTCAGAACGATCAGCACCCACGAATCGACCAATTCCTCGCGTTTTGAGATATCAATACCCTGTATCCCTTTTGGGAGGCCGCCCACGTCACCAGGAAAACCGACCACGACGGTCGCACCAGTTGCCGCAAAAGCTGCGTACCGTCTTGCCTCAAGTTCGAAATAGGCACGGCGCTGAAAAAGTGCGAGTATGAAACTTGACTGCAGATTCGAGGTACCTTCAACAAAATCTCCCGCAATAGCCGAGGCAAACGACCTCTTCATTGCTTCGCAAATCGCACCGACGCTACGTTTTGAAAGCCAACGCGAAGGAGACGACGCGAGAGTACCTGCTGTCATGACGCACCGCCGCTCGCAAAATAGCGACCCGCCTGTGACTCCAACGCCCTTGGCATACGGCTATGTTACCCCAGCATTACGAATCGAGGTCATTGCCGCAGACTCAAAGGCCCGAAGAACAACCCTTTGCGAGGATCGAACGACGCTCGACCGAGTGCGAGGCGGATCGGCGTGTCGTTTCGAGCATCGGATCTCATGCACGACACGGTTCAACTCCCACATTGCGTCTCATTACCCATAGGTGAAACTTCCCAGTTGCACTCTCGATCGTTCGACCGACCTCTTCGGTATCACAGCCTTACTCAGGGCTCCGCTGCTACTCTAATTCCATGGGTGTAATTCACATTTACGAAAAAGACGAAGTACTCCCTGATCTTGCGCCGCTGATCTATCGGCAACGTCTGGTGATTGAAGGACATTGCCCAAAACCGATCACCGCACCGGAGATCGAGTGCTATCTCAGGACGCTTTCGGTCGTATGTTGCATGCAACGCCTCAACGAGCCGGTCACACACAGTTCCGATAAATACGGATGGGCCGGCTGGGTGCACTGGGAGGCATCTGGTGCGCACCTCTACGCCTGGGAAAAGCCGCTGCTCTTCTTTAGCGTCGACATCTATACCTGTGCTGAGTTTGACAAGAAAAAGGTCACCGAATTTACGAGCGCCTTCTTTGCCGCCAAGGAGGTCGTGGCCAAGGAGTTTTGACAAGGTCTCCTCTCAAATGAATCCGACTCCTCACGCATTCGAGATCAAAGAGCTCATTGCCTCTTCGATCGATGTGTCAGCACCAGAGCCTTTTGGAACTTATCTTTTCGCTTATGACGAGCAAGGCGCCGAAATTGCGCGTGATCTTGAACGCACCGTCTTCCTTGAAGCCTTCAACAACACCTCGTCTTTGCTCTTTGATGAGTACCATCGCTTTGAGCGCGCGAGCATCTTCATTTGCGTCATCGACCACCGACGCCGAGAGTGCGCGGGAATGATGCGGGTAATTCTTCCGGTCAGAGGTGGACCGGGACTCAAGAGCCTTCTCGATGTAGAGCCAATCTGGAAAAGAAGCGCTGCGACACTATTCGAAGAGGCAGGTTTGGAATACGACCCCGACCAATCTTGGGACATTGCTACGCTCGCCGTTGCACGCGAATATCGCACCGCTGCCTCGCTCGGCTTGATGCACATCGGCCTCTATCAGGCGATCGCTCGGCTCGGACGACATTTTGGGGTGAAGTGGCTCGTCGCTATCTTGGACTATGCCGTCTATCGTCTCATCCGCCTCCAACTTCGGCGTTGTTTCGTCGCTCTTGCAGAAGAACGTTCGTACCTGGGATCAGCACGAAGCGTTCCGGCATGTTGTGCACTTCAGATTGCCGAGGCTGAGACCAGAGAGAATGACTCGATACTTCACGAACTGATCTATGTCGGCTCGACGATCAAACCCGCGCTGAGACAGTTAGACCTATCTTCAGCTATCGGTCGGGTTGAGGAACTCGTCGACGTCAGTTCATCGAGCAACGACAGGAGGCAAGCACCGAGAATTCCACGATGAAATACCGGCGCTGACAACAAAAAGACAGGTCATGCCCCGTGCCTGAGTGAAACCAACTCCACAGAGTCGCGGACTTCATCACTGCTTACCTGATCAAGGGTTGCTCCGCTACGGCGGACCGACAACAGGTTCAAGACATGAGGGAGCTGATCGATACGCGCAGGACGGGCGTAGAGATAGCCCTGCGCCACCGAACAGCCGACCGCACGAAGCCGTCTTGCCTGGTCCATCGTCTCGACCCCTTCGACGACGGTCCGGATGCCAAGCGCGTTGGCCATTACGACGATCGCCGCGACGAGTGATTCCGAAACAGTATTTTCCTCGCTCAATGGTTCGACGAAACTGCGATCGATCTTCAGTACATCAAACGGAAGGCGCTGCAAATACGATAGTGACGAATATTGCGTTCCAAAATCGTCTACCGCAAGCGTGATTCCAAGCTCGCGAAGCGCATTGAGTGTCTTTATCGCGCACTCGGGATCTCTGATGATCTCTGACTCGGTGAGTTCTAGACACAGCGATGAAGCTGACAATCCATGAATCGCCAACATGTGAGTGACGCGCTGAACCAAAAGTTCGTCGCGGAGCTGGTTGACAGAGAGATTTACTGAGACCGTTAGATGCTCCATACCGGGCGTCTTGCGACTTTCCGCGAGTACACGAAGTGCCTCGTTGAGCACCCATATGCCGAGCTCGTTGATGAGTTCGGTCTCCTCGGCAAGATGGATGAAGCGACTAGGGAGAAGGACGCCAAAGGTGGGATGCGACCACCGAACCAACGCCTCCATGCCGAGTACCTGATGATCTTTCATCTCCACGATTGGCTGGAAGACGAGTTGAAGCTCTCCCCTGCGCACTGCGTGTCGCAGGTCGCGTTCAAGTTCGACTCGCTCAAGAACGCTCGTACGCATCGACTCTTCGTAGACCGCTATCGAATCCCGACCACCGTCTTTCGCCTGATACATCGCGGTATCGGCTTCGCGAAGAAGAATCTCGACTTCATTAAACCCGACTCTCGCTCGAGCACCCTGATTCGGCTGAGCGAATGCGAGTCCAATGCTTGCTGAGATGACAAATTCGACCTCGGCAACATTAAATGGTTCTCTGAAAGTTCGGCGAATTTGGTTCGCAAACTCGCTCGCGCTCTCGACAGAGACAACCTCGCCAAGAACGACAACAAACTCGTCTCCTCCTATTCTCGTGACTAAATCGTCCGGTCGGACACTTGCCTGCAGGCGTCGGGCAACTTCGACGAGGAGCGCGTCACCTTGAGCATGTCCAAGAGTGTCATTAATGAGTTTGAAGCGGTCAAGATCGAGAAAGAGAACACCGATCTTCTCCTCCCCTTCAAGCGAAAGACCCTCGAGAGCTCTTTCGAGATAACGCTCCAAATATCGGCGATTCGGGAGTCCTGTCAAGGCGTCGTGCATCGCCTGATGCTGCAACCTTGACTCTGATCTTTCGACGTCATACAACGCGCGGACAATTTGCAATATTGCAATTCCGCTCAACAGCATCACCGTGATGAACAGACCGAGGCGGGTGTCAAAATTCTCATTTTGCAACCGGAGAAAGAGAAGGGACGGGGTACCGAGACCAATCGCGACGAGTACGACTCTCGTCGGGTTCCAAGGTTCACTTCCCTCAAGTCTTGGGGTGAAAAGTGTCTTCATCGAAGGTTCGAGCATCGCCGCTGTAACCGCGGCATAGGAGACGATGAAGGGAATATTTACAAGAACGTGTGCTGAGGCCACCAAATGCAGCTCGGCACACAGCTGAAAGATGTCACCAACAAAGAGCCAGACCAGCGAGATGAAAACCAACCTCTCGCTCTCGGATCTCTGGTGGCCGGGTGAAAAGGCAATCTGAAAGTTGGCAACGAGCAAAAATGCCGCGATTGCAGGATACGAAACCAGAATAATCCGCACCGAGTTAGGAGTTCCACTTCGACCGAGAATGGGTTCAATAAGGAATACCCATGAGACTGCAAGCAGCGCGAGCGCAGCGATACCGCCGTCGTAGAAGACCCCAAAGCGTCGCCTCTTCGCGTGTGGGCGTGAGATCAAAAAGCCGTAGAGCGCGACCATCAAGAGCGCATATCCGATGAGAGAAAGAAAGTCAGGATCAAGATTTCGATGAACCGTTAGGTTGCCAAGGGTATTGAAACGCACCCGCAAGACTCCCTCAACGACAAACAGAGACAGGGCGACCACAACCATCGCCCATGGCCACGCCGGTTTGGGCCGATACTTCTTCATCCCGAACAAAGCCGCGGATAGCGCCGCGACCGAGACGAGACCGAGGACCCAGGGGCCTGCAACGGGTACAAAATCAAGGATGACCGCGATGAATGCAAGAGAACCGATGACCGAGCGACGACGCGACGCATCGGGAGACGGTGCCGTATCCGCCTCAGGTACCCAGTCCGCTCCACATGGCACCAAAATGGTGTCAAAATCGGCGTCTCTCATTTTCCCGCTCATCAGCGTCTCTAACGGCACCAAAAGGCGTGAACTTGAGGAGATCCGCCACCCGAAGGTAATGACGAACTCGACGTTGTCGCGCAAGCTCGCGACCGCCGCGGGTCAGTTTCCAGATACGCCGCACCGCCAATTCCGTCAATATCTCATGGTAGATGGGGTAATTCGTCATCAATGCGAGGCGGCAATACGTGAAACTGTGAGGGCAGAACCCTCTCTTTCGCTGATCGTCCACGCGGCGACGTGTGAGGCGAATGTTCCAGATACACGCCAGTGGCCGCAGCACAGGCTTTAGGTCGCAACTCGGGATAACGACATTTGTCGCGGGTTCTCCACGAATCTGAGACACAAAAATTCCGGACGCGCCGCGTTATGATCAAACCAGAATGGACACCGCGGATCTCCTTGCAATTCTCCAAAGGCGCATCATAGAGACCGCGCGCGATCGCGACCGACTCGATGAAGCTGTCACCGCGCTCGATGGCGAAATCGCAAAGCTCGAGACCGATGAAATGGCCGTAAGACGCCTCGTCTCAATCTTCAGCGAGTCCGAGCCTCCAGCCACGGTGACCGGTAGCCGCGGTGCTCAAATACCTGCAGAGGACGACGAAGATCACCCCCGGGAGGGCATGGTCGTACGATGGCCGTCCGGTCCCGGTTACACCAAGCCCCTCAAGGTCAAGAAGGCCAAGACATGGGCATGGTACAAGTTTGATACCGCGGATTGGTATCTCGATACCCTCAAAGAGATCGCGAGACAGACCGGTCTTTCCGATCGAACAATTGGCGTGGAAATGGCAATCGAGGGGATGACCGGAGCGCTCTGCTCAAGCGTAGATGCAGCGATCTATGCACTGACAAATACCATCGAACGCACTGCGGGCATTCCCGATGACAGGCGGACTCCGAGTCATCTTGCGAGCTGGTCAAAACTCGCCGCTGAGGCCAGGTACCTCGACATCGAACTTGCGAGTTCGCTGAGCATTTCGAACGCGCTCATCGGTGAGCATTCCGAGACCCCACAGGGTTGGCTCGCCCAGCTCCAAATTCTTCGAAACCGGTCGAGTCGCGAGGACATCACGGTAATCAGGAACAGTGACCACGAGGAGCCTCAAGAGCTGTGTATTGACGTTCCCGCGCAAGGTCCGATGCCGATCCTTGAATATCTCTCCCGATGCCGAGACCTTGTTGAAGAACTCCTGGAAACCATCTTTTACGACGTCTCTGCGGTCAAGAGGGGCAGAGCGGCGCAATCGAACACCGATCGACTGCACGCCCAGGCCGAGCGCGACCTTGAACGTCTTCTCCCAGACAACTAAAACGACATTTCGCCGCGTCACGCAATACGTGACTGTGCCTGAAAATTTGTCGGCATGGGAAGAGTCAACGTACACAGCGGTCCTCCAACCTCTCCGAAAAAGTTCCTCAAAGTTGCTCAGGTTTAGTCGTTACATCCTTTGAGACGGCCTGTCGTCGACCATGTTTACCCAGGTGGAATATGAGAGAAAGCATTCGAAGATGTTAGGAATCTCGTTGTCAAAGTCGAAGGCGCGTTTGAAACTCGTATTGCCTCCCGACGAGGCGAACAGGCTCGCCTCTCTTTATTTCCTTGGCATTCTCGATAGCCCGCCACAAGAGCCCTTTGATCGCATAGCGCGAATCGCCCAACGACTTTTTGCTGTTCCGATTGCCATCATCAGCTTTGTCGACGCAGATCGCGACTGGTTTAAGTCAAGTATTGGAGTCGACGAGTCTGAGATTCCGCGAGCGGCGTCCTTTTCCAGCCATACCATCTTGAACCACGACGTCCTTGTGGTCCCCGACACGAAAACGGACCTGCGATTTTTCGATAACCCTCTCGTACGCGGAACCTCTGCGATCAGGTTCTACGCCGGTTGCTCAGTACGATCTTGCAACGGCGCGAACATTGGCGCTCTCAGCATTATGGATATCGTTCCCCGCGCGTTTACCGCGGATGAGGCGAGTGCGCTTCAAGACCTTGCCGCCACCGTCGAACACGAAATCGGCTCAAGTGAACCGAGTCTCGTCGACGAACTTACTGGTCTGATGAACCGACGCGGTCTGAGCCTTATCTCAAGTCACATCGTTCCTCGCGCAAGCCGCAACGGCGAGACGCTGAGCATGCTTTCTCTTGACATCAAAGGGCTTGACGATCTGAATCGAGAGTTTGGTCGTTCATTTGGCGACTCGGCACTCATTATGATCGCTGATGTTCTCCATGAAACCTTGCGTAGTGCCGACATCCCCGCACGGATGAGGGGCGACGACTTCGCAATCCTGCTGCCGGATACGGGGAAAAAAGAGGCGTCGGCCGTCATTTCGCGTATCCAACGCGAAATCGAAAGACGTCAAGCGTGCCAGCTCCTACCTTCAGGAATCTCACTTCGAATCTCCCAGGCAACGCTCGATCCCTCAGCCGAAGATTTCAGTCTTGAAGGACTTATCGCGGTCGCTGACGTAGGTTCCTAGGCGGCCAAGATCTCGCGCACACTGTCGCTCAATTGTTGATCGACCCGAAGATTCGCTGCGCGACGTCCGTAAGAGGACGCTCCGACCTTCGACTGGCTGGCCAACGCCCCGGAAAGGTCCGCTGGACAGAGCGTTGTCCCGCTCAGCACAAAAGGCATCACGTTCATTTTGAATCTTCAAGCGTTGACTGCCGAAGGGCCAGAGGTGAGGTTGAAGCTCCGTAGCTCTGGTTGGCCTTTGGCCAGAGGTGTCGCTGCCTGCGCGTCACATTCTGAAACCTCGGTATCTGCGGAGATCTCGACCGCCGACCCTGTCAAATTTCCAGTTTTCCTGAACCCCCGGTAACGTCGGGCGCCAATCGATTCGCCCCGGGTTTCACAGAGAGTCATGGGTGCTCATGAATTGCTAGCCCGTCTCAAGACTTGACGGTGCGAGACACAGGATCCAGGCGACAACACGCGTTCTCGCGCGACCTGCCGAGACGAGCTACTTGCACCACCAGATTCCGCCCGTATCCCAACGATCGCGACGCTCCTAACCCAGGGTCTACAGGTGATCCCCTCTCGCGTCAGAGTGCCGGAGGATGGATGGAATGTGGGTCTTCAAAGGCTATCTAGTCCGTGGTTCATGGCCAACCCAGAGCGCATTTACGTGAACTCCCCACGATGGCGAACAGGGCCGGCCTTTCGATATTGACCAGCGACAGCGAAGAAGATTCAATGAGAGACACTCGAACCGATCTCGATCAGCAATCTCGGACTTCGGTGTCCATGAACCATAGATGATCACGTAGCCTTGGCCATCATGGCGACCCCACCTGACTCGACACATGTTCTCGCAACTACCCGAGCAAACGAAATTCGAGATGCGCGCGCCAGGCTCACTGACGCAGTACTCAAAGGGACTCTCGCAGCGGCAGAATTTTCCACCCAATATGCGAAAGTCTGTGACCACTGGCTCGCATCGCTGTTCGACGAAGCGACCGCAGGAAGGTCACGGGGCTGCACTCTCGTCGCGGTTGGAGGATACGGTCGCGGCGAGTTGACGCCGGGAAGCGACCTTGACCTTGTCCTGCTCCACAAGGGAAGGCGGCACCACGAGGAGATCGCGAACGCCATCTGGTATGCGGTCTGGGATAGCGGAATTCGCCTTGATCACAGCGTGCGAACGAGAAAAGAAGCGGTCTCGATGGCGAGAGAGAACCTCAAGGTAATGCTCGGTCTCCTTGATGGGCGCGTCATCGCAGGCGACGAAGAACTCGCGAGACCCGTCTTCGCGACAACACACGATCTCTGGCGCCGCGAATGGGAGCGCTATCTTCCCGAACTTGAAGAGTCGGTCACAATAAGACACAGGGCCTCGGGCGAATTGGCGTTCCTCCTTGAACCCGATCTCAAACTCTCCGAAGGTGGTCTTCGCGACATCGGGGTACTGCGTGCGTTCGGTGAGGCGCTTCCTGAAATCGGCGAACTCGCGACATCGGTGCAGGTGCGCACGGCAGAACGCACGATTGTCGCGGCGCGCGTCGCCGTGCAGTGTCGCACCTCGGCCGCAGGTGACCGGCTCTTGCTCCAGGAGCAGGACCAGGTGGCCGAGACGCTCGGTTACGAAGACGCCGACCGGCTGATGGCAGCGATAGCCGAGGCAGGAAGGGCGATCACGGCCGCGGGGAACGAGGGCTGGAGACGCATCCGGCTGTTTGAACAACCCGGCAACCAGACGGACTCGACAGACACCGAACTTGGTTCGGGGGTGACTTGGAGACGCGGCGAGATCGCGCTGCGTGCAGATGCAGATCTCGCGCATCATCCCGAACTCACGATGAAGGTTGCACTTGCTGCGGCAGAGCGCAATGCGCTTATCGAGCACGCGACGCTCGATCGACTCGAGCGAGAGACACCAGTTCCCTCGGCCCCCTGGTCAGACGAACTGCGCAACGCGTTCATCGCACTTTTGCAGACCGGAGACGCCCTTGTTCCCGTGATCGAGTCGCTAGATCAACGGAGGCTCTTCGAGCGGTTCATTCCCGAATGGACAAACGTCCGCAATAGGCCGCAACGAAACGCCTATCACCGCTTCACCGTCGATCGCCATCTGCTCGAGGCGATCGCGCGCTCTTCGGAGCATCTCGGCTCCGTTGGTCATCCTGATCTATTGGTTATGGCGGCAATGCTGCATGACATGGGCAAAGGTACTCCAGGAGACCACTCCGAGGTCGGCATGAAACTCGCAGCGACGATTGCGACGCGCATGGGTTTTGACGACCGAGATGTCGCGACGCTTGTGCGCCTCGTTCAGTACCACCTCGTGCTGCCAGAATGTGCGACGCGGCGCGACATTGATGATCCAGCGACGGCCGCGCTTGTCGCCAAGCTGGTCGGAGACCACAACACGCTTGAGCTGCTTGCCGCGCTCACCGAGGCAGATGGACAGGCGACCGGTACCTCCGCATGGGGGCCGTGGAAATCAGAGCTTGTCGCCAATCTTGTCCAACATGTCGAAGCGATCTTTGACGGCACCAAGCCCCCGGAACCTCAGTGGTTCGTGCCCACCGCCGAGCAGCTCGAGCTCTTGGAACGTCACGAGATCGCGCTCTTCGCGCAGGGCCGCCACGTGACGGTCGTCGCTCCGGATCGAACAGGAATGCTTGCCGCAGTCACCGGTGCACTTGCGCTCAACGGATGCAATGTGCGCCGTGCAACTGCGGTCGAGGGGATCCCAGGCATGGCACTTGAAAGTTTCGATATCGAACCGACATTTGATCGACCCGTTGACTGGAGTCGCGTGGAACAGCAGGTCATCGATGGACTTTCGAACGCAAAGCCATTTGGCGAACTGCTTCGCGAGCGCGACGACACCTATGCACCTCGCCGGCCGTCATCTGCCTATCCCACGAAGACCCATGTAAAGATCGTCAATGACGTCTCAGATCGCGCCTCGATCATCGAGGTTCGCGCAAATGACCGCCTCGGACTGTTGCACCACATCACCACGGTCCTTGCCGGCCAGGGCATCGACGTCGTCTCAGCTCTTGTTGACACCCTTGGCCACGAGGTGATTGACACCTTTTATGTGCTCGATCGCGAGGGCCACAAGTTGAGCGACCCGATCATCATGAACGAAGTCACCGCCGCGCTTGAAGGGGTCATTTCGACCGACCAGGCCGACGAGGGGAATCCTCCACCAGCGGGTCCGAACGGTCCGAAACAGCGCTGACCGGCAGCTTTATGGCAGCGATTGGCGAGAATTGAGCGTCCTTTTCCGCCTGTGACCAGCATTTTCATCTTTTATGGGACCATATTGGCGCAGATCGCGGGTAAAATAACAACTATGTGATCAATCACCCGACGTACGGTTCGCGAGACCGGAGCGGGATGTCGCTCGGATGGAACGCAGTTTCCCCGAGACGACCGCCTTCATTCAATGGTGCTCTCGTTTCGCGCACCTCGTCACCTTCGTCGAACGCGCATGACCGCGCAAAAAAGGAGCTGCCTGTCGCACCAGCCAAGGGCCACCCCCGTCTGCACCTCGTAGGGCAATAGCCCACGGTCCGAACGCCCTACCGGCTTCGCGACCCCGAGTCGCATGCATCAAGACGGCCTGCCCGCATCCTTACCCACCTGGAACCACCTGGTTTTCCAAGATCCAAGGAGGCAAGATGCACAAGCACCCTTTGCTCGCATTCGCCACTGCAACCCTTGGCCTCTCTATTGGGGCCACCGCACTAGGCGTCTCAGACGCCTCAGCGACACCAGTTACGAACCACCGACTCACAAATGGTGGACTAAAGCTCGACTCGCGCCATGCGGCGAGGGACCGTCGGGTCCGGCTCTCACGACTGGGTCATGCCCGGGCGGAAATTTCGGCCATCTTTTCAAAGACGGGACCGGTCGATTTTCTCGTTCCAAGACTTGTACGCCTTCGCGCCCTTGCGAGCACTTCGACAGATGGACACATCTGGGCAAAGCTCAGAGCGTGTGAGTCGGGCAATAACTACGGCGAGAACTCAGGAAATGGGTTCTATGGCGCGTACCAGTTCACAATCACTTCGTGGACCCAAGTCGGAGAGAGCGGATTTCCGAACCTCGCACCTCGCGCCGTACAAGACGAGGCAGCACGACGCCTGAGGACGGTTCAGGGATGGCAAGCATGGCCCACGTGCTCGGCCATGCTTGGATACACGTAACCGCATTCCACCCTTCGCGCGCACGGTCACTGCTACCCGTGCGTCGGGCGCAAAGTCGTTCCGTTGACACCTCGGTGAAATGGTCAATCGTCACTCTTGGGGCACGGAAGGGGCGATGTGCGAGGTACTGTACATAGGGACTCCGGTCGTAAGAATCCAGTCCTAATCTGGTGGGCTGGCATACGCAATGAAGGTGGTGTCCGTTGTCCGAGCGAGTTCCCCGACTCGACGAGCAAATCGCACTGACGTTTGATGACGTTTTGCTGCTCCCCCAGGCCTCAGACCTGATGCCCTCCGAGGCCGAGACGAAGACGAAGCTGTGCGAGCGTCTCGAACTCAATATTCCGCTGTTATCCGCGGCCATGGATACCGTCACCGAATCGCGTCTTGCCATTGCGCTTGCACGGCTCGGTGGCCTTGGCATTGTTCATCGCAACATGTCCGCAGAGCATCAGGCCCAAGAGATCGACAAGGTAAAGCGTTCCGAGGCCGGTATGGTCACCAACCCGGTCAAGATTCGACCAGATCAGCTCGTCGCCGAGGCGCTCGCCGTCATGTCGCATTTTCACATCTCTGGCGTACCTGTCGTCGACGAGATGGACCGGCTCGTCGGAATCATCACCAATCGCGATCTTCGCTTTCATGAGAACCTGACGGTTCCCATCCATGAGGTGATGACCAAAGAGGGACTCATCACTGCGCCGGTTGGCACGACGCTCGAACAGGCGCGTCGCATCCTCCAAGGTGCCAAGGTCGAGAAGCTTCCGATTACCGACTCTCGTGGGACCCTTCGCGGCCTTATCACCGTAAAGGACATCACCAAGCAAGAGCTTTATCCAAACGCATGCAAAGACCGCGATGGACGTCTTCGCGTCGGCGCGGCAATCGGTGTGGGAGCCGACGGAATTGCCCGTGCCAAGGCGCTCATTGAGGCAGAGATCGACGTGATCTGCGTCGACACTGCGCATGGACAGTCACAACGGGTCATCGAGGCCGTCCGTCAACTCCGAGCGATCTGGCCAGATGGTGTCATCGTGGCGGGAAACGTCGCTACCCCCGAGGCAACCCGAGCGCTCGCTGAGGCAGGTGCTGACGTTGTCAAGGTCGGGGTCGGACCGGGCGCTATCTGCACGACACGCGTCGTGACCGGTATCGGTGTACCGCAGTGGACCGCGGTCCACCAGTGCGCGTCAGCGGCGCGCGAGTATCACGTCGGGATTATCGCAGATGGCGGAATCCGCTACTCCGGAGATATCGCCAAAGCGATCGGTGCGGGCGCGCATGCCGTCATGCTCGGGAGTCTTTTCGCCGGAGTCGATGAAAGTCCGGGCGAGATCATCATGATCGGCAACCAGCCGAGAAAGATGTATCGAGGAATGGGCTCGATGGGAGCAATGTCCTCACGCTCGTTCTCCAAAGACCGTTACGCGCAAGAGGACATCATCGACGCGGAGAAAGTGGTTCCTGAGGGAGTCGAGGGCAACGTCGCCTACCGCGGACCGATGCATGAAGTTGTCCACCAACTCGTCGGAGGCCTGCGTCAGGCAATGGGCTATTGCGGAACCCGCACGATCGGCGAACTTCGCGAACGGGCAAAGTTCATCCGTGTCACACCAATGGCGAATCGCGAGAACCACCCGCACGATCTCTCGGGTGTCGTCGACGCTCCCAACTACTGGGCGAGCGAGCTCTAGAACACAAGATCTCCCCGCTCTTGGCGCCTTTCCTCGCCAGTTCGGGCGCTCAGAACAAGCAACTACGCTTTGCCTACCGAGTTCAAGGATCCTCTGTCGAAGGACCAAACAAGGAAGTTCATCAACCCAACGCATCTCTGACACTGCAACGAGGGCACGAGAACATGCATATCTCCGCAAAGGTCGAATACGCCGTACGCGCACTACTCGTGCTCACCGCGGCAGACGGAGGTCCGCTCTCGGGCTCTGCCCTCGCGAACGCGCAGGAGCTACCCCCGAAGTTCCTCGACGGAATCCTTGCCGAATTACGGCGAAGCAACATCATCGTCAGCCAGCGCGGATCAGATGGTGGATACCGTCTCGCTCGCGACGCGTCTTGTATCGCGCTTGCGGACATCATTCGCGCGATCGACGGACCTCTTGCGGCGGTTCGGGGGGAGCACCCCGAGGTGACATCGTATGAGGGCGACGCGGTGCACCTGCAAGATATCTGGATTGCGATTCGCGCCACGCTGCGCAGCGTGCTCGAGACCACGACGCTTGCCGACGTTGTCTCTGGCAGATTGCCGGCAAATGTCAAGAAACTCGTCGCTGATCCCGACTCTTGGATCTCTCGCTAGCTCAACACCATTTGGAGGCACCTATGCGTGCGGTCATCTACACAACGCCCGGCGGACCCGAGGTCCTCACGCTTGTCGATCGCGAGATCCCGACGCCAGGCCCGGGAGAGTTGCTCGTACGCGTGCACGTCTCGGGGGTGAATCCAACGGACTGGAGGTCCCGGCGGGCACCGGGTGGCTCTCTTGCCTATCCCGAGATCGTTCCCAACCAAGATGGCTCGGGAGTGATCACTGCCGTTGGCAAGGGTGTCTCTGACGACCGCATCGGTGAACGCGTCTGGATCTACGAGGCCTGCTACGGGCGAGCTTTTGGAACCGCGCAGGAGTACCTCGCAATCGACGAGAAAAAGGCGGTCAAGCTTCCCGGTGACGCGAACTTTGACCTTGGCGCCTCGCTCGGGATCCCGGCACTCACCGCACATCGCTGTCTCAGCGTCGGCGAGCAGCGTCGCGCGCGACTCGGCCCAAAGACGCTCAAGGGCGAGACCATCCTTGTCGCAGGCGGAGCCGGCGCCGTCGGTCACTTTGCGATCCAGCTCGCCCGCTGGTCAGGCGCGCGCGTGATTTCATCGGTGAGCAGCGACGAGAAGGCCGAACTCGCAGTGCGAGCGGGCGCGAACGAGACCGTGAACTACCATCGTGACGACGTGATCGCGAAGATCCGCGACTTTGCCCCAGAGGGAGTGGATGCGATCGTCGAGGTCGCTCCCGTGGCCAACCACTCGATCAACTCCGGCGTGCTCAAAGAAGGTGGAACCATCGCCATCTATGCGAGCGGCACCGATCCTCTTGTGATCGACATCCGATCGATGATGCGCCTCAATGCCGGAATTGAATTCGTCTACGTCTATACGGTCTCAAAAGCGGCAAAGCGCGCCGCGGTCAAAGATGTCTCGCGGGCGCTCAAGGACGGGGCGCTCGGTGTGGGAGACGAACATGGCCTACCGCTTGTCCGCTTTGGCCTGAGTGAGACCGAACAGGCACACCGCGCCGTGGAACAGGCAACGACCGGCAAGATCGTTATCCACACCGTCGATGTCCTCCACTGACCAGACTCGGGAGGTGTGGGTGTCTTGTCGACACATCGATTGGCGCGACCACTCGCCACCGGTTCGACGCCAACGGCGAGCCCGAACAAGTTCCTAGAGGCTGAGCGCCTTGGTCGGCGCGAGGGTGTTTGCCGGATCATTCCAGTCGACACCGGCGACGTCGATATAGAGCTCAATCTCGTTCCCGTCTGGATCGAGCACATAGAGACTGTGTGTCACGGTGTGGTCTGACGAGCCAGCGATCGTGACCCCCTCGTCATTGAGCGTGGCGAGCGCCGAGCGAAGTTCGTCATCGGTGTCACCGATCTTGAATCCAAGGTGATAGAGGCCAGCTCGGTGGCTGCGTCCCGGATGCGGTGCGTCCTCTCCGACCTCGATGAGCAAGAGCTCGTGATGGGTACGACCTGACGAGAACATCGCGATCCTGCCAAGCGCGAGCGCTTGGCCGTCGCTGCCCTTTGGTTCGATCATCTCGAAACCCAGCACATCACGGTAAAAGTGCACGGAACGTTCGATATTTTTCACGAACAACACTGCATGGCCAAGCTCTTTGATCTTCACAGGCACCCCTTTGACGCGGACTCTTCCAGTCTGTCACTACCGATCAACACCGAATCCCTCCGTTTTCTTCCAAGAGCTCAGTCGACTCTCGAAATCAGCAATTCAGCCGGTCGCTTCGCGGACAATGTCGAGAAACAGCCCATGCAGCCGTGCATCATCGGTGAGCTCGGGATGAAACGCAGCGACCATCACGTTCGCCTCGCGACAGACAACCGGACGAAGATCTCCATTGTGCGTGATCGATGAGAGGACCCGAACCCGCTCGCCATGGCTTTCGACGACCGGGGCGCGGATGAACACGGCGTGCATTGGCTCTTTCAGTCCCTCGATGTCGAGGTCCGCCTCGAATGATTCGACCTGACGGCCAAACGCGTTCCGACGCACGCCGATGTCGATAGCCCCGAATGGACGCTGGTCGTCTCTGCCGTCGAGCACCGTACGCGACAACAGAATCATCCCGGCACAGGTTCCAAACGCGGGCATCTTTGCAACCAGACGCTCTCGAAGCGGGCCATCAAGACCCGACGATACCAACAACATGCCAAGTGTCGTCGACTCGCCCCCTGGCAGGATCAGCGCATCGACCTCGGAGAGGGCCTTTGGAGAGCGCACATTCACCCCCGCAACGCCAATTCGCTCAAGCGCAACAAGGTGCTCGCGAACATCTCCTTGAAGCCCGAGTACCCCAATCGTCGGTTCACTCACCCTGTGGGCCACATCGCACGCCTGCCTTCGGAGCTTGTATCTGTCAACTACCAGCCGCGCTCGGCGAGACGGGTCTCGAGTGTCCCGATCTCCGCGCCACGCATCGCCTCGCCAAGTCCACGCGAAACCTTGACAAGCACCGATGGATCATCAAAGTGTGCCGTCGCCTCGACAATTGCGGCGGCCATCCGGCTCGGATCCTCGCTCTTAAAGATTCCTGATCCGACAAAAACTGCCTCTGCGCCAAGCTGCATCACCAGCGCTGCATCGGCTGGGGTCGCAAGTCCACCCGCACAAAACAGCGGCACGGGAAGCTTTCCGGTCTGGGCAATCTCAAGCACGAGGTCGATCGGGGCCTGAAGGTTCTTCGCCCAGCCATAGAGCTCGCCAGCATCACAGGCCCGGATCTTTTTGATGTCACCAAGAATCGATCGTAGGTGACGGACGGCCTCGACGACGTTCCCGGTTCCCGCCTCGCCCTTCGAGCGGATCAAGCACGCTCCTTCGGAGATCCGTCGCAGTGCCTCGCCAAGATTGGTCGCGCCACAGACAAAGGGAACCTCAAAGTTCCATTTGTCAATGTGATGCGCCTCATCTGCTGGTGTCAGGACCTCACTCTCGTCGATGTAGTCGACATTCAAAGCCTCGAGGATCTGCGCCTCGGCGAAATGACCGATGCGCGCCTTTGCCATCACCGGAATCGTCACCGTCTCCTGGATTCCGACAATGAGCTCCGGGTCGCTCATCCGGGCGACGCCGCCATCGCGTCGGATGTCAGAGGGAACCCGCTCGAGTGCCATGACCGCTACCGCACCGGCGTCCTCTGCGATCTTTGCCTGCTCGGAGTTCACCACGTCCATGATGACGCCGCCGCGCAGCATCTCTGCAAGACCACGCTTGACGCGCACTGTTCCGGTCGTACGTTCCTCGGTCTCTTGGTGCAACGGGGGGTTCGCCATGATAGCGATTCTACCCGCGACTCGCTCTGTCACTCACAGCGAGTATGCCCGCTGTTGGTCTCGCTAGAGCGCTGCGAGGACGGCGTCGGCGCCACTCACTGAAAGACCGGGCCCTGGCTCGACTCCGAGATAGGTCACGACACCATCTTCAAGGACCATCGCGTAGCGCTGGGAGCGCACACCCATTCCAAAGCCCGTTCCATCGAGTTCTAGTCCTACGGCCTTGGCAAATTCGGCATTGCCATCTGCAAGCAAAAGGACCGAATCACCGACATTCTGACTCTCACCCCAGGCTCCCATGACAAAGGCGTCATTGACCGAGATGCACGCGACCGTATCGACACCCTTCGCGCTGAGTTCATCGGCGCGAATGACAAAGCCGGGCAGGTGATAGTCAGAACAGGTCGGTGTGAATGCGCCAGGAACAGCGAACAGTACGACCTTGCCCGTTCCGAGTACCTCTGTCGAGTTCACAGTCGTTGGACCCTCTGCGCCCATCTTGCTGAGCGAAACCTCAGGAATGCGATCTCCAACCGTGATTGCCATCTTTTGCTCCTTCTCGGATCTTGCGATCAGCTTTGGTCTCGAAACCGCTATTGAGAACTCCCCTAGCTTAGGGTGCATGGCGAACGACTCCATCGGCGCAGATTCTGAGCACACCGCGCGAGTCTTGATTGCTCCCGACAAGTTCCGCTCGAGTGCGACCGCAGCCGAACTGCGACTCTGCCTCTCCAACGTTGTTACCGAGATGGGGTTCATGCCCGTTCCGATCGCGATCTCAGACGGTGGAGAGGGTCTTCTCGAAGCACTTGGTGGCGAGCCGCACTTTTCAACCGTTACGGGTCCCCTTGGTGACCCTGTCCGAGCTGAATGGAGAGTGCGAAAAGATCCAGAGGGCCGAACCACAGCGATCATCGAGATGGCCCGAGCCTCTGGTCTCGCGCTTGTCGGCGATCGAGATTCCAATGATCCGATGCGTGCGAGCACGCGCGGCACGGGAGAGCTCATCAAAGCAGCTGCGGATCTTGGTGCTACGACAATCATCGTCGGCTGTGGTGGTTCAGCGAGCACCGATGGCGGTGCAGGGGCACTCAAAGTACTCGAAGGTCTCTTTCCGCGAGAAGACATCTCGCTCAAGGTCGCCTGTGATGTGACGATGACCTTCCTTGATGCGCCGTCAGTCTTTGGTCCACAAAAGGGAGCAACGCCGAGTCAGGTCAACGCGCTGCATTCGCGACTTGAGGCTCTCGCGAATCTCTATCGATCTCGCTATCGCGTAGAGGTTAATTCGGTCGCGCGCTCTGGCGCTGCGGGGGGTCTTGCCGGGGGGCTTCACGCCATCGGCGGCACGCTCTTCTCGGGTATCGAACTTGTTGCAGATGAGCTCATGCTCGATGACCTGATCAAGACATGCGAACTCGTCATTACCGGTGAGGGTAGATTCGATACGACCTCACTGGCAGGCAAGGCAGTTGGTGCGCTGCTCGATCACACAAGAGACGTCACGGAGCTCTTGATCATCGCTGGCGAGGCGGTGATCGCGCTCGACCAACATCTCAATCCCCACGCTATGTTGGTTGATCTCGTCCAACGCTTTGGCTCTGAGCGCTCTTTTGCTGCGACGCTCGAATGTGTGGAGGTCGTTACCAGGGAGGTGCTGGGGTCGCTTTCGGACCAGAGGTCCTAGAGATCGACGCTCTCTCAGGAGCGATCGACGTCAAGTCCGACTGGGAGCTGGTCGACTGGCCAGTCAAGCAACCGCACCGCTGTCATACATGCGTAACGGTCGGTCATTCCCCCGACATAGGTCACCGCACGCATCACCGCAAGGTCGCTGTTGCGTTCAACGATCTGCTCATCGTCTCCTGTTGGATGTTCGATGAAATGCTCCACAAGAGCACTAAGAAGACGCGCGACGCGTTCCCCTTGAATCAGGGAATCATCTCGGGTGTAAATGCGTTCGTAGTTAAAAGCACGCAATACGGCGAGTGCCTCAGCCATATCAGCACTCATCGAGATCCTTCCATTAGCCCGAGAGGTCTCGATGAGGTCGCGCACGAACGCGTTGAGCTGAGAATTGCGACGCGTGCCACATCGATCGCTGACAATCACAGGGATATCGCGCTGATCGACAATCTTCGCGGCAACTGCATCCTCGAGGTCGTGCGCGCAGTACGCACAACGATCTGCCCAGGAGAGCACCTCGCCCTCTGGCGTTGAGGGAGCTGGACGCGACCAGGAGTGGTTGCGCACTCCATCGAGCACCTGACGGGTCAGATTGAGTGACGAGAGCGTGACATCGGCACCCCACACTGCGTGGTCATAGCCGCCCTCAATGAACGGAGCGAACGCCTCTTCGCTTGGATGCCCCCCTGGTCCGTGACCACAGTCATGTGCAAGGGCGATCGCCTCGGTGAGTGCGCTGTTGAGCCCGAGCGCGCGTGAGATCGCGGAGGCCACCTGGGCAACTTCGAGCGCATGCGTCATCCGGGTGCGCTGATGGTCGTCTGGGAAAACAAACACCTGCGTCTTGCCTGCGAGCCGGCGAAATGAGCTCGAGTGCAAGACCCGGTCCCGATCGCGCTCGAAACAGGTGCGATACGCGTCTGGCTGCTCTTCAACTGCCCGGTCGCCCGCTCCAACAGCGTGTGTCGCGCCCTTTGCAAGGGTGTCGCGCTCAAGCTGCTCGCGCGCCTCGCGCCCAACGACGTCGGCGAGTTCGAAAGTTGCATACGAATCTTGGTGCGCGACGACCGCGCCAGGGGAGACAAAATCATGCCCGCGCATCGTGGAGGCCCAGAGTTCGGCGCGTGTCCCCTCTTGTGTATTTTTATCTTCAGTCATTTGCGTCCACTCTCAACAGAACCTCGAACCCATGCTAGGACGCAGCTGGGTCAGTCCTAGGAGATCGCAAGCTCCCGGCGATAGATGCGCGTTGGTGACATCTTGGCTATCGTCGCGGCGAGATCTGCAAAGACAAGCCCAACCTCGCCCTCTGGCTCCACGGCGACAATCGGCGCCCCGTTGTCCGAACCCTCGCGGAGAGAGAGCACCAGTGGCACCTGGGCGAGAAGATCGACCTCGAGTGTCTTCGCGAGCGCGGTCCCTCCTCCGCTTCCAAAGGGCTCGAAGCGCTGGCCATCAGGAGTGACGAAACTCGACATATTTTCGATCACTCCACGCACGGGGATCTTCATCTGCTTGGCGAGCGATCCCATTCGCTGAGCGACCCGCTCGGCACTTGGTTGGGGAGTCGTGACGACATAGATCTCGGCCCGTGGAAGCTGCTGTGCGACACTCAATGCAATATCCCCGGTACCAGGGGGCATGTCAATCAACAGGAAATCAGGTGCACCCCAATAGACGTCGACGAGAAACTGTTCGATGGCTCGATGCAGCATCGGACCGCGCCAGGCGACTGCCTGATCCTCGTCGACAAAAAACCCGATTGAGATTACGCGAACGCCATGCGCGACAGGCGGCACAATCGTCTTTCCAAGCACAACTGGTGGGTACCCGACGCCGATCATCTTTGGAACACTGAATCCGTAGATGTCAGCGTCGAGGATGCCCACGCTGTATCCATTCTGCGCGAGAGCAACGGCAAGGTTGACAGTGATCGATGACTTGCCGACTCCTCCCTTGCCAGATGCAATGCACAGCACTCGAGTTGGCGATGTCTTGTCCGCAAACGGATTTGGACGCTCGGTCGTCGGTCCGTGTCCATGACCATCGTGCGACGATGCCTCGACTGGTTGCTCAACGACACCGAGCAGGCGCGCTCCAAGCTCTTCGCGCTGGTGCTCATCGAGATCAATGAGCTCAAGATCGATCTCGTCGATCTCTGCTCCAGCGGCCTTTAGCAGGCGGCGACGCAGTTCACCCGCAGCGGGATAATCGGGACCAGGCACGCGCACCTTGAGTCGCGCGACGCCCCGTCTCACCCTTAACTCCCCAATTGTGCCAAGTTCACCCAGACTCTGGAAAAGCACCGGATCGATGACCGCGGAAAATGATTCAAGAACTACCTGATCCTGTTCGCGTGCCATAAGGCGCCATCTTCTCCGTCATCGAGTGCATTTACGCATTTACCTGCGCATTTTCGTTAACCTGCACAGCTACGATAGCGGGTAGGCCCTCTCCAGGAGGCAGTGAGAAGCGCAGGACGATCGCCGTTACCCGCGCACAGGCATTATGACGGGAACATTGGACAGATGACCATTTCGGCACAGAACGAGAGCGGACCGTTCCAGCGCGACGCGGAGAACGACGAGACCTTCTCCGCAGCGGTAGCTGCGGTGACATCGGCCTTTGGTGACGCGACCCGTAGGCAGATCTACCTTGTGGCGCGAGATGGAAAAGGGGTCACCGCAACTGAGATCGCTCGGCGCTTCGCTCTCCACCCGAATGTTGCACGACATCATCTCGACAAGCTCGCAGCGGGCGGATACCTCGATGTCAGCCTCGATCACACCCCAAGTGGTGCGGGGCGTCCTTCAAAGCGCTATCGCCGCAGTGCGCGCCAGACGACGCTTGAGATTCCTCCACGTCCTGATGAACTGATGATCACCCTGCTCGTGCGCGCGCTCTCGCTCCTCGAGCCAGAGATCGCAGAGAAGATGGCACTTGAGGTCGGGGAGGATTACGGGCGCATGCTTGCCCAGCAGATGTCGCCCGGCGATTCCCAGCGCTCGAGCCGCGCGGCAATGCTCGCCGTCGCAGACGCGCTGACCGCCCATGGATTTGCAGCCCATGCAGAAGAGCGCGCGCAGTCAATGAGCATCATCCGCGACCACTGCCCATTTGGTGAGGTTGTTTCAGAGCACCCAGTGCTCTGCGCGGTCGATCGCGGCATGGTGCAGGGGCTCATGGCAGGGCTTTGCGGTGAGGGCGTGCCGGTTCAGCTGAGCTCTCGAGCACGGGGTGACGACAACTGCGAGAGCGTAGCTGCGAGCTAGTACCGCGACCGGCAACATTCACCCGGTCCCGACGGCGTCAGCACCGGTTACCGATCCGCGGTTATACGCTTTTGAAAACGTCTGCGTGAGCTATTCGGCGGCCAGGGCAAAATGGTTGGTCGGCAACCTCCGAATCTCACTTTGGCTGGCCTGTTTTGGTCCATTGACAGGAGGACGCTCATGAAGCCAAACCGCTCCGTACCGCCGGCGACAGTGGTGCCGATCCTCGTCTATCCAGATGTGCGCGCGGCGGTCGCTTGGCTCGGCGGCGCCTTTGACTTCCGTGAACGCGTGCGGATCGGCGAGTCACATCGTGCGCAGATGAGCATCGGGGCCGATGGCGCGGTGATCGTCGGCGACGTGCGCGGCGAGCAGCTCCCAACCGAGGCCGGGCGCGTTACCCACCTCATTCGCGTGCGTGTCGATGACGTCGAAGTCCACCATGCACGTGCTAGGGACTTCGGCGCACACGTGTTCGACGGACCAGTTGATCGCGAGTACGGCGAGCGCGACTACACCGTCGAGGACCTCGGTGGGCACCGTTGGAACTTTTCCGAGTCCATCCGCGACGTCGCCCCTGAGGAGATCGGCTGCGATACCGTCGAGGCGTGGTTGCACCCTAAATGATCGGCACTCGCGTGGCGAGTGGGAGAGGCGCTTGACCTCTCGAGCCGTCGATCGGCCGTCGCCTACGCGCGCATAATCGGCGATCTGTGCGCTCTTCGGCGGCTCAGCCAGCAACTGTCAAACAGCGCAAACGTCTCTGGTCGCGGCACTAGCCAGCTTTGGCAGTCACAAATACCGTCGGTGGTGCAATCTTTGCCTGCTGATAGATCCTTAACGCCTGTGGCCGCAGTGCCGCGA
>Ga0307374_10004643_pt1 | contig 22785 bp, 18 predicted proteins | sample OX3MG_FD_202532 | JGI IMG/M metagenome (GOLD analysis project Ga0307374, IMG submission 202532) | Soil microbial communities from Risofladan, Vaasa, Finland - OX-3 | ecosystem: Environmental > Terrestrial > Soil > Coastal area > Acid sulfate soil | place: Finland: Risofladan, Vaasa | collected... | reverse complement strand
TGCGGGTGTGCACGTCGGCGCCGCCGAGCTCCTCGGCGCTGACCACCTCGCCGGTTGCGGCGCGCACCAGCGGCGGGCCGCCCAGGAACACCGTGCCGCTGTCCTTGACGATGACGCTTTCGTCGGCCATCGCCGGCACGTATGCGCCACCGGCCGTGCAGGAGCCCATCACTGCGGCCAGCTGGGGCACGGCCTGCGCCGACAGCCGCGCCTGGTTGAAGAAAATGCGCCCGAAGTGCTCCCGGTCCGGGAATACCTCGTCCTGCAGCGGCAGGTAGGCGCCGCCGGAATCGACCAGGTAGATGCATGGCAAGCGGTTCTCGCCGGCAATTTCCTGCGCGCGCAGGTGCTTCTTGACCGTGACGGGATAATAAGTGCCGCCCCGCACGGTCGCATCGTTGGCAACGATCATGCACTCGCGGCCCATGATGCGGCCGATGCCGGTAACCAGGCCCGCGGCCGGTACGCCCCCGCCGTACATGCCGTAGGCTGCCAGTGCACCGAGCTCGAGAAACGGTGCGCCGGCATCGAGCAGCAGATCGATGCGCTCGCGTGCCAGCAGCTTGCCCCGCGCGCGATGCCGCGCTCGCGCCCCCTCCGAGCCGCCCGCGGCGGCCGCGGCGGTACGCTCTTGCAGCTCGCGCACCAGCGCGCGCATGGCGCGCTCGTTGGCGGCGAATTGCGCATCGCCGCTGACAATGGCCGATCGGAGAATGCCATCCATCAATCTGCCCCGGCGAGCGCCATCAGCGCACGGTCAGGTAGCCCCCCGGCACACCCTGCTTGGACAGCACCAGTTGCCACAGCTGGATCACCCGCGCCCGGAAGCCGCCGGCACAGCACAGCAGGTAGTATTTCCACTGCCGATAGAAGCGCTCGCCATAGCGCGCACTGATCGCCGGCCAGTTGCCGTCGAACTTGCGAAACCACGCCACCAGCGTGTTGTCGTAATTGGCCCCGAAGTTGTGCCAGTCCTCGACCACGAACAGCCCTTCCAGAGCGGTGCCGATTTGCGCGATCGACGGCAGCACTGCATTCGGAAAGATGTATTTGTCGAGCCAGGGGTCGATCTCGTGCGTAGAATCGTTCGAACCGATGGTATGCAGCACGAACAGGCCGTCATCCTTGAGCAGCTGATGCGCAATCTCCAGGTAGCGACGATGATTCTTGTCCCCCACATGCTCGAACATACCCATCGAGGCGAGGTGATCGTATGGCCCCATGGCGTCGGCGGGTAGCCTGCGGTAATCCCCGAGGATGAACAGCACCGGCAGTTCGCGGCAACGCTCCTGCCCCCAGGCCACCTGTTCGCGCGACACCGTCACGCCGGTGCAGCGGGCACCGTAGCGCTCGGCGGCAAACTTCATGAAGGCACCCCAGCCGCAGCCGATGTCGAACACGCTCTGCCCGCTGTGCAATCCGAGCTTGCGGCAGATCAGGTCGAGCTTGGCCTCCTGGGCTGCATCCAGGTCGGTGGCCACGTGCCAGTAGCCGCAGCTGCCGGTCACGCGTGTGTCGAACGTGGCCTCGAACAGGTCGTTTCCCAGATCGTAGTGTACCTGCGCGGGGATGAAGGCCCGACGCACCGACTGCCGGTTCATCCATCGCGCCCGAAGATTCGCGGCCAGCAGTTTCAGGTTGCGCGGGGCCTGCTTCTGCACCCCGGAGCGCAGCAGCCGGTGGAAGAATTCATCCAACTGTCCGCAGTCCCAATCCCCGTCGACGTAGGATTCACCCAGCCCGAGGGAACCGTGTGCCAGGATGCGGCCGAACACCCGTTCGTTGCGGACCTGGAAATCCCACGGATCCGGGCCATTGACGCGGATACCCGCCGCCCCCAGTAACCGCCCGACGGTGCCGCCGAAGCCAGGAGTCCGTTCGATCATCGTCCCATCCTCCACACGAGAAAGTGCCCATGGCGTTCATTCGCGCATACCTGTTGCTGTTCAAGCGCGCCGGACAGGCGTGGGTTGAAGACAACGCCCCCAGCATGGGCGCCGCGCTGGCCTTTTACAGCGCATTCGCACTTGCCCCGTTGCTGCTCATCCTCAGTGCCATAGCCGGCCTGGTATTCGGCAAGGCCCAGGCGCACGCGGCCCTGCTGGCGCAAGTGCAGGCCCTGATCGGGCCGGTCGGCAGCCAGGCGATGGAACAGGTGCTCGAGCAGACTTCCAAGGCCAGCGCCAGCGTCGCGGCCACGGCGATCGGCCTGCTGCTGCTGCTGGTCGGCGCCAGCAGTGTGATGGTCGAGTTGCAGCAGGACCTGGACCGCATCTGGGGGGCCTCTGCGCGCATCCAGGGCCGGCCGTACTGGTCGTTGTTCCGTGCGCGGGCCGCCGCCTTCATCCTGGTCCTGGCCTTTGGCTTCCTGTTGCTGCTGTCGCTGATCGTCGGTACCGCACTCAATGCGCTGGTCGCGCATTCCCCGCTGTTTGCCCAGCATTCGCTGCTGCTGCGCAGCCTTCACCTGCTGGTCACGCTGGTGGTGTTCAGCCTGTTGTTCGCGGTACTATTCAAATGGCTGCCCAACATCAGTCTGGCCTGGCGCGACGTCTGGCACGGCGCCTTCGTGACTTCGCTGTTGTTCACGCTCGGCCAGCTCGGCATAGGCTACTACTTGGGCCGCAGCACGACCACCTCTGCCTACGCGGCCGCCGCGTCATTGCTGGTGCTGCTGCTGTGGCTGTACTACGCGGCACAGATTTTCCTGTTTGGCGCCGAATTCGTCTGGACCTGCACACAGGAGCGGCACGCCGCCAAGGCCAGACGCACCGTGCGTCGCAGAGCGGGTGGGTGACGGACATAAGCAGGCACGGTATTCAGCGCCGATTCATTCAGACCGCGTAGGCTAGCCGGCCTATGAGAGCCGGCACATCTGTCGCTGTCCGTTCCCGTCCGACACCGTTTTCAGATGCTGCAGAGCTCGACCGCTCCCGGTACCATTGCGAAGCCGCTGCCCGGCGCCCTCTATATTGTCACGCGCCCTGCCAGTGGCACCGATCGACGACAGGCACACAGGCAAGGCCTGCGTCACCCATTTCAGGAGTAGCGTGTGCGCCCGCGACAGTGGTTGCTGCCGGCTGTAGTCCTCATCGTGGCCTTAGCGCAAAGTCCCGGCGCCATGGCCGCGCAGCCGCCGGCGCCGCCGGCGCCGCCGGCTTTCGGCCTGCAGAACGTACAGCGCCTGGCGCAGCAGCGTGCCTCGCAGCCGTACGTGGACCGCAGCAGTCCGCTGCCGGCGGCTCTCGCCAAGCTCACCTACGATCAGTACCGCGAGATTCGTTTCCGGCCCGAGCGCGCGCTGTGGCGCAACCAGGCGCTGTTCGAGGTGCAGTTCTTCCATCGCGGCTTCACTTACACGCGCAGCGTCAACATCACCGAAGTGGAGCCTGACGGCATGCTGCGGCCGGTCCCGTACGACCCCTCGGATTTCGATTTCGGCAAGACCACGCTGCCGAAGAATCTGCCGCCCGATCTGGGTTTCGCCGGCTTCCGCGTGCACTACCCGCTGCAGCGCCCCGATTACAAGGACGAGCTGATCGTGTTCCTCGGGGCCTCCTATTTCCGGGTGCTCGGCCGCAACCAGAGCTATGGGGCCTCCGCGCGCGGTCTTGGGGTCAATGTCGCGACCTCCCAGGGCGAGGAATTTCCCTACTTCACCGACTTCTGGCTGGTGCGCCCGCCGCCCGATCAACGCTCCCTGACGATCTACGCGCTGCTTGACAGTCCGAGCCTGACCGGCGCCTACCGTTTCGATATCCGTCCGGGCGGCACCACCAACGTCGAAGTCACCGCCACACTGTACGCTCGCACCAGCGTCGCCAAGCTCGGCATCGCGCCGTTGACCTCGATGTTCCTGTACGGCGAGAACGGCTCGGGTTCACGCCATTTCGATGACTACCGCCCTGAAGTGCATGACAGTGACGGCCTGCTCGAGCAGGCCGGGGACGGCGAGTGGTTGTGGCGGCCGCTGGTCAATCCAAAGACGCTGCGCATTTCCACCTTCTCGGATGACAATCCGCGCGGCTTCGGCCTGTCCCAGCGCGATCGCAACTTCGATCATTACCAGGACGAGGACGCCCATTATCAGAGCCGTCCCAGCTATTGGGTCGCGCCGCTGGGGAATTGGGGCAAGGGACAGGTGGAGCTGGTCGAGATCCCGACGAATGAGGAGATCCACGACAACATCATCGCGTACTGGGTGCCGGCCACGCAGTTGACGCCGCAAAAGCCTTTCAGCTTCTCCTACCTGCTCTCGGCGTATTTGACCTCGCCCCTTTGGCCGCCGGGAGGACGGGCAGTTGCGACCCGCACTGCCAGCGTCTCTCACCAGGCTGGCGATAATAGCCGCAGGTTCCTGATCGATTTCTCCGGGGGCGACCTGAACGGGTTGGCCGCCTCCCAGCCGGTGGCGGCGCAGGTCAATGTTCACAACGGCACTGTCAGCGGCGTACACGTGCAGCGTCTCGCCGAGAACGGCGATTGGCGTGTGAGCTTCCAGCTCACGCCCAAGGGCACCCAGAACGTCGATCTGCGCTGTTATTTGACCCTTTACGGCGAGGCCCTGACCGAAACATGGACTTACCTGTGGACACCGTGACCGTGCGGCCATTGGCCGAATCCACGCAGCGAGGGCTGCGCTGGCAGCCAGTGTGGCGGCGGTGCGTATTCTTCGGGCTGACGCTGTCGACGGCACTGGCCGGCGGGCAGCTGATGCTCGAGGTGCTGCGCGCCAACGGTCTGTCGGGATTCAAGGTCGCCGGTCTGATCATGTTCATGGCGCTGTTCACGTGGATCGCCGGCGCGTTCTGGACCGCCGTGGCGGGCTTCCTGGTGCGCCTGATCGGCCGCGATCCGGTGGTGCTGACCCCCGCGCTCGGGCCAACGGGTCCGTTGCATAGCCGCACCGCCATCGTCACGCCGATCTACAACGAGGACACGGTCCGGGTATTCGCCGGCGTCGAGGCCATCTGGTCGTCGCTGATGCAGCAGCCCGATTGCGGCTGCTTCGATTTCTTCGTCCTCTCCGATACCCGCCACCGTGACATCGCGCAGGCCGAGGAGCAGGCCTGGGGTGCGCTGGTGGCACGGCTGGGCGCCCAAGGGCGTCTGTTCTATCGACGCCGCAGCGACAACATCGGCCGCAAAGCCGGCAACATCGCCGAGTTCGTGGAGAACTGGGGTGGCGCCTACGATTACATGGTGGTGCTGGACGCGGACAGCATCATGTCCGGCCAGGCGTTGGTATCGCTGGCGGCGCTGATGGATGCGCACCCGCAGGTCGGAATCATCCAGACGCTGCCGCTGCTGGTGGGCCGCGAGACGCTGTTCGCACGGCTGCTGCAGTTCGCGGTCAGGCTCAATGGCCCGATGTTCGGCAGCGGGCTGGCCTTCTGGCAACTGGGCGAAAGCAATTACTGGGGTCACAACGCGATCGTGCGCCTGCTGCCGTTTGCCGAGCACTGCGCACTGCCGCGCCTGCCGGGAGCGCCACCCTTCGGTGGAGAGATTCTCAGCCACGACATCGTCGAGGCGGCATTCATGCGCCGCGCCGGCTACAAGATCTGGCTGGTGCCGGACGTCACCGGCAGCTGGGAGGAGATCCCGTCCAACGTCGTGGATTTCGCCGCGCGCGACCGGCGCTGGGCGCAGGGCAACCTGCAGCATGCCGGCGTGATGCCGATGCGCGGGCTGCACTGGCTGAGCCGGGTGCACATGCTGACCGGCATCCTGTCATACGCCACCTCGCCGATGTGGCTGGCCGTGCTGATCCTCAGCTCGATCGTGACCTGCCTGGCAGCACTGACCAGGCACCAGTACTTCCAGCACGGGACCTACACGCTGTTCCCCAGCTGGCCGCAGTACCGCGACGCGGAGATCCTCGCGCTGCTGACGATGACGATCGTACTGCTGATGCTGCCGAAGCTGCTCGGCGCGCTGCTCGCGCTCAAGGACCGGCGGCTACGGGCCGGCTTTGGCGGGGCATGGAAGCTCTCGTGCAGCGTGCTGCTCGAGCAGTTCCTGAGCATGCTGCTGGCCCCGACGATGATGCTGTTTCATTCCAGCTTCGTGCTGCGGGCATTGATGGGGCGCGAGGTGCGCTGGGATGCGCAGGCGCGCGGCGATCGGGGCATACGTTGGCGCGAGGCATTCGCCCGCCACAAATGGCATACCGGGCTCGGATTGGCCTGGGGCGCGGCCATCCTCGTGCTCGCACCCGCATTCATCTGGTGGATGCTGCCGGTGATCGCCGGGATGCTGCTTGCCGTGCCGTTTACGGTTCTGACCAGCCGCGCTGACATCGGCCGCGCCCTGCGCGCCGGCGGCCTGCTGCTCACGCCCGAAGAGATTGCCGCCCCGCCTGAACTGGCAGCGCTCGAAGCAGCCCTGCTGCGTGCATCACTGTCGCACCGGCAGCCCGTGCCTGCGCCCCCGGCGCTCCCAGCCGTGCCGACGCCGCAGCGCATGCCGCTGGCGATGAACGCGCGTGCACCGGCCTATCTGTGGAGCCTCGCGGCCGCGCGCAATCGGGCCTTGCCGCCCTCCGGCGGCTATCGGCACACCGTCGCGGCCGAACGCCACCGTCACTAGGCAATGCCGCCGGCGCTGACGGCTGACGCGCCACGTGTGCGCCTCCTTGCGGCCCATCGCGGTCCGCCCCGACAATGGGCGTCCTCGCCCATCCAGGGCGCGAGCGGCTGTACGGAGCAGACATGGGCCGGATCTTCGAAGTCCGCAAGCATACGATGTTCGCGCGCTGGAACCGCATGGCGAAGCAGTTCGCGCGCATTGCCAAGGACATCAACATGGCGGTCAAGGCAGGCGGTCCGGACCCGGCTTCCAATCCCACGCTGCGCCGGATCATCCAGAACGCGCGCGCCGTCAACATGCCCAAGGACAAGGTCGATGCCGCGATCAAGCGTGCCACCGGCCGCGATGCCACCCACTACCACGAGGCGCTGTACGAGGGTTACGCGCCGCACGGGGTGGCGCTGCTGATCGAGACCGCCACCGATAACCCGACGCGCACCGTGGCGCACGTTCGCAACGTCATCACCAAGCACGGCGGCAATCTCGGCACCAACGGCAGCGTCAGCTTCCAATTCCACAAAATGGGGGTGTTTCGCCTCGATCCCGCCGGCATCGACCAAGATGAGCTGGAGCTTGCGATGATCGACCATGGCCTGGAGGAGATGGGCGAGAGCAGCGGCGAGAAGAGCGAGCCGCAGCTGGTCCTGCGCTGCGCCTTCGAAGACTTCGGCAGACTGCAGGAAGCCCTGGAGGCACGGCGGATCGTGCCGCTCTCGGCCGAGCACGAGTACCTGTGCGCGGTGCCCTCGCAATTGCCGGAACCGCAGGCCACCGAGGTGCTCGAGCTGATCGACAAGCTCGAGCAGGAGGAGGACGTGCAGCGGGTATTTCACACGCTGGCGTGACGGCTGCTTATCGGCGCATCATCGCCACCGGAGCGTGCACGTGGCTGATTCGATCCCGATGACGGCCGATGCTGCCGGCGGCAGCACGGCGCAGTTCGACCTCACCGCCGAGCAGCGCACGGTGCTCGAAGCCGCGGATCGCTATGCACGCGAGCAGCTCTTTCCATTGGCCGCGCGCATGGACGAGCAGGAGTGGTGGCCGGCCGAGGCCTTTGCCCGTCTGGGCGAGGAAGGCTACCTCGGTATCACGGTGCCGCAGAGCTACGGCGGTGCGGGATTGGACCTGGTCAGCGCCGGGCTGGTCGCGGAGGCTTTTTCCCGCTGGAATCATGCGCTGGGATTGTCCTGGCTCGCACACGACAACCTGTGCGTACACAATCTCTACCGTCACGGCAGCGAAGCGCAGCGCCGGCGCCACCTGCCGGCCCTGTGCAGCGGCAAGCACGTCGGCGCACTGGCTCTGACCGAACCGGGTGCCGGGTCCGACGCGCTCGGATCGATGCGCACCACCGCCCGCCGCGAAGGCGACCACTACGTGCTCAACGGCACCAAGATGTTCATCACCAACGGGCCGATCGCCGACGTGCTGCTGACCTACGCCAAGACCGACTCGCAGCTGGGCACCCATGGCGTCAGCGCCTTCATCGTCGAGCGCAACTGCTCGGCCGGTCTGACCGTGGCCCAGAAGCTCACCAAAATGGGGTTTCGCGGTAGCCAGACCGGTGAACTGGTGTTCAATGACTGCCGCGTCCCGGTCGAGAATCGGCTGGGTGCGGAGAATGCCGGCGTGGGCATCCTGATGACCGGCCTGGACCTGGAGCGGGCCAGCATTGCCTGTATCTGCCTGGGGGTCGCCGAGCGTGCCCTGCAGCTGTCGGTCGAGCACGCCAGGACGCGCAAGCAGTTCGGCCACCCAATCGCTGATTTCGAGATGATCCAGGGCAAGCTGGCCGACATGTACGTGTGGATCGAGACCATGCGCACTCTCATCTACCGGGTATTGGCCGCCTCCGAGACACTGGGCGCCGAGGGCGGCGGCCGCGGCGCGATCCACGCGCAAAGCGCGGCCTCGGTGCTCTATGCGGCCGAATCGATGGGCCGGGTGCTGTCCGAGGCGCTGCAGATCCATGGCGGCGGCGGCTACATCTGGGAATCGGAAATCAATCGCCTGTACCGGGCCATCAAACTGCTGGAGATCGGCGCCGGTACCAGCGAGATCCGCAAGCTCATCATCGCGCGCGAGCTGCTGGACGCAGCCGGCGGCAACGACGCATCCGGCTGACCTGTACAGCGCACGGCCGCCGCGCCAGCGTGTGCTGTAAAACCTCCCTGCGGTCCGCGGCAAAATTTTCCGCGCCAACCAGGCCGGGATCGCCAACGCGCGCTACGTGCTGGCGCATTCCCACAGTGCCGATATCAGGGGATTTGCGCGGCAAATGATTGCCGATCACAGCAAGGCCAACGGCGCCGAACAGAACCTGCAGCTCGATCCGGCCGTGCGCCGCTTCGCCCAGATGACCCTGCCCGTGCTGCAAGATCATCTGCAGATGGCCAATCGACTGGTCGCCTCGCCTGCGCAAGGCCAGCATTATTAGGGCCGGCTGAGGTGCTGGGCAGGGGAGTTACGAACGGCAGGGAGGCGGAGCTGACTTCGAATGTCAGCTCCGCTAGCGCAGGCTCACCGATTTGCGCCGTGCGCCTCGCCGCCCTTGCGACCGGCTTCGCGCGCCTTTTCACGATCATTGGCAAAATTGCCGGGGTTGTTGTCTTTGCCCTGGCTCTGCCCGCCTTTGCTCGCTATCTCGCGCTGCGTCTCCGCATCCATCGAGGCGAATCCGCGCCTCGATTTCGGACTGCGATTCTCCGGTCTGGTGTATTGATTATGCCCACCAGGGTTGTTGTTCGGCATGATCATCTCCTATGGTCAGGTTGTCAGCGTCCTTGCGGGATTGGCTTCCTGCTCGTAGGAGGTTTGCAATCACTATGCCACGCGCCCAGTCGTGGTTCTTCAGGCAGCGACCGGGATGCGATGGCCGAGCAGCTTCTCGATCGCACGCAGCCGATCCTGCTCTTCACGGCTGACGAGCGACACGGCCCGCCCGCGCGCGCCCGCACGCCCGGTGCGACCGATGCGATGCACGTAGTCTTCCGGTACATGCGGCAACTCGAAATTGACTACGTGCGGCAATTCGTTGATATCCAGGCCCCGCGCGGCGATATCGGTCGCGACCAGGACCCGGACGCGACCGCGCTTGAAGTCATCGAGCGCCCGGGTGCGTGCGCCCTGGGATTTGTTGCCATGGATCGCGGCGCAGTGCAGGCCGTCGCGTCCCAGCCGCTCGGCCAGACGGTTGGCACCGTGCTTGGTACGCGTGAACACCAGGCTCTGTTCCACCGCCTCATCCACCAGCAGGCGCAGCAGCAGCGATTGTTTGGCCGAGGCCTCCACGTGGTAGACGCGGTGATCGACCAGTTCGGTCGGCGCGTTGCGCGGTGCGATGTCGATCGTCAGCGGCTCGTGCAGCAGCGAGCGCGCCAGCGCGCGCACCTCCTCGGAAAACGTCGCGGAGAACAGCAGCGTCTGGCGGCGCTGTGGCAGCGCCGCGATGATGCGCCGGATCGCACGGATGAAACCCATGTCGAGCATGCGATCGCCTTCATCGAGCACCAGCACCTCGATCATGGACAGGTCGATCGTATGCGTCTGCAGGTGATCGAGCAGCCGGCCGGGCGTTGCCACCACCAGGTCCACTCCGGCCGAGAGCGCTTCGATCTGCGGCCTGGCGCTGACGCCTCCGAATACCAGAGCCGCGCGCAGCGGCAGATGCCGCGCAAGCTCGCGGCAGGCTTCACTGACCTGCGCCGCCAGCTCGCGTGTGGGCACCAGCACCAGCGCGCGCGGCGCGCGCGCGCCCGCGGGCGTGCCACGCGCCTGCAGGCGCTGCAGCAGCGGCAGCGCGAATGCCAGGGTCTTGCCGGTACCGGTCTGGGCCGCGGCGAGCAGATCGCGGCCGGCTTGGATGGCGGGAATGGCGCGCTCCTGGATTGGGGTCGGCTGGGTAAACCCAAGCTCCCGCACCGCGCGCAGCAATGGCGGGCATAGGGAAAGTTTGTCGAACAACTGGGGTACTCCGCGTGCGCACCGGATCGGTACGCTTCGGCCGATCTTTGACAGCCGGATTCGTAGTGGGGCACGGCAGTGTAGCCGATGGTCAGCCCGGATGCACGGTGAGACCGCCCCGGCGCCGCGGCTCGCGGGCAGCACGGTGGCCCGAGCCGGAGGCCGCCGCCGCCGCGGCGGTGAAGGCGCCGATCGCCGCGCGCAGCGAGCGGCCGGCCTCACGGTAATCCTGCCAGGGTGCGCTGCGCGCCAGCAGCGCCGGCGCGGTCCGCACCGTGTAGCGCTGCGGCATCAATCCTCGGCGAACCTGCGGCCACGCCAGTGGCATCGACACGGTCGCGCCCGCGCGCGCGCGCGCGGACAGCGGCGCCACTGCGGTGGCCATGCGGTCATTGCGCAGGTAATCCAGAAAGATGCGGCCCGTGCGTGCCTTCTTGGCCATCGTCGTGAGGTAGCGTTGCGGGCTGTCGGCGGCCATCTGTACGCACAGCGCCTGCGCAAACGCCTTGGCCGACGGCCAGTCGAGCGCGTTGCGCTCGCGTGCCAGCGGAGTCACCACGTGCAATCCCTTGCCGCCGGTGGTCTTGCAGAAGCTCTCCAGCCCCAGCGCCTGCAGCCGCTCGCGCAATTCCAGCGCACCGCGGACGACCTCGTCGAATGCCACATCGGACGCTGGGTCCAGATCGAAGACCAGGCGGCCTGGCACTTCCGGGGTGCCGGGGGCGCAGTTCCACGGATGCAGCTCGAGCGCGGCAATCTGCGCCGAGGCGATCAGCCCCTCGGGCCGATTGATCACCACGTACGGCGCCCGATCGCCGCAGACGCGCATCACCTCGAGCAGACTCGACATGCCCGGCATCGCATGACGCTGAAAGAAGTGCTGCCCGCCGATCCCGTCGGGCGCACGCACCAACGAGCAAGGACGCCCGCCGATGTGCTCGATCACCTGGCTGCCCACCGCTTCCAGGTAGTGCGCCAGCTCGAGCTTGGTGACGGGTCGCCCATCCCCGGCATCTGGCCATAACGCCTTGCCAGGCTGTGAGATGGTCACGCCCATCACCTGAGCGGGGCTGGAATTGCCCACGCCCCCCGCCGTGCGGCCGGCCGATCGGCGGCCCGCCCGCGCTGCAAAGGCCTGCTGTGGGCTGACCGGACGCTCGATGCCGACCTCGGTCGCAGGCTTATCCTCGCGCAGCCCCTTGAAGGAGGCCTGGCGCACCTGACCGGAAGCCGTCCAACCCGCGAACTCGATCTCGGCCACCAACTCCGGGCGTACCCAATGGATGTCCCGCTGCCAGCGCGGCGCGCCGGCGCCGCTGAATGGGCTGTCCGCCGCCGCCACCTTGTTCAGGCGCGAGCGCAACTGCGCGGATGTGTCGCGACCGAAGCCGGTACCGACACGGCCGGCGTAGACGAGCACGCCGTCACGGTGTACCCCGACCAGCAGCGAACGCTGCGTGCCGGCCTGACTGGTCCAGCCCCCGATGATGACCTCCTGGCCCGCGCGGCACTTGCTCTTGGTCCAACCGTTGCCGCGGCCGGAAAGGTAGGGCGCATCCAATTGCTTGGATACGATCCCCTCCAGCTGCATGCGGCAGGCGGACTTCAACACCGCCTCGGCAGCCCCATCGAAATGCGGCACATAACGCAGCGTACCGGCCTTGTCGCCGAGCAGCGCGTGCAGGCGCTGCTTGCGCTCCGACAGCGGCAGGGGCCGCAGATCCTCGCCGGCCAGGAACAGCACATCGAATAAGAAATACACCAGCCCGCCGGTGCGCCGCGTCGACAGCGCGGCCTGCAGGCCTGCGAAGCTCGGCGCCCCGTGGGCGTCCAGGCTGACGACCTCGCCGTCGAGGATGCAGTCCGCTAGCGTCGCGCAGCGCTGCTGAATTTCAGGAAATCGCGCACTCCAGTCGAGCCCCTTGCGCGTGCGCAGCACCGCCTCGCCACCTGCGACCCGCAGCTGCAGCCGATAGCCGTCGAACTTAACCTCATGCACCCAGCGATCCGAATCCGGCGGCCGCTGCACCAGTTTGCACAGCTGCGGTGGGATGAAATCAGGCATCGGCGCCGCGGCGCGGGCGCGGGGGCCTCGGGCAGTGCCTGGAGCACGGGCTCGGGCGCCGGCCGTCACCTGCCCGGCTTGCCTGGACTGCCATACTGCGTCGGCGGGCGCGCGTGAGTCGGCGGCGAGCATGAAGGGTCGGGGGCCGCGGCCCCGGCCGGCGGCAATCTGCGCGAGCGTGCGAGCGGACGCCACCGAGCGGTCCTCGAGCAGCAACTGCGCGGCGCGGGCCGGATCGGCTGCCGGGTCACGATGCTTGATCAGCAGCCAGTTCACGCGCCGTTCGCCCTGGCTGCGCATGCGTATCAGCACCCATTGTCCACGCAGGCGCTCGCCCTGCAGGGCGAATTTCAGCTCGCCGCGCCGCAGTCCGGCGCGCGGGTCCAGCCCCGGCAGTGGCTGCCAGTAGCCCCGGTCCCACAGCTGCACCGTGCCGCCGCCGTACTGCCCCTGCGGAATGGTCCCCTCGAAATCGCCATAATCGAGCGGGTGGTCCTCGACTTCGACCGCCAGGCGCTTGTCGGCCGGGTCCAGCGACGGCCCGCGCGTGACCGCCCAGGACTTGAACACACCGTCCAACTCCAGGCGCAGGTCATAGTGCAACCGTCGTGCGGCGTGTTTCTGGATGACGAAGCGCAGCTGAGGGGCCGCCGCCACGGCCCGCGTGCCGCTGGGCTCCGGGGTGCGCTCGAAGTCGCGCTTGGCGCGAAATGCCGCTAGCTTGCTGCGTGCCACCGCCACAGTGTCGCCGCGATCAGCCGCCAAATCTGTAGGCGAGCGGCGCTGCCTTCCCCCCGCGCCCGCGGCGCCGGCGTCACCGCCATCGCGACCGTTGCAGTATCATTCGCCGCGCGCATCCCGGAGGGAGGAGCAATTGGATCCGCAGCGAATCTATATTCTGAACGGCCCGAATCTCGACCTGCTCGGCGAACGCGAGCCGCATCTCTACGGTACCCGGACCCTCGCGGATGTCGAGCAGATGTGCGCCGGCGTCGTGAGTGGCCGCGGCATCGAGCTGATCTGCCGCCAGAGCGCCGCCGAGCACCAGATGATCGCCTGGCTGCACGAGGCGCGCCGCTCGCTCGGGATCGTCATCAACGCGGCCGGCTGGTCCTATCACTGCGTGCCGATACTGGACGCGCTGCGGCTGTGCGAGTGCCCGATCATCGAGGTACACATCAGCAACATCCATCGGCGCGAAGAGCCATGGCGGGCCCATTCGATCCTGACTCCGGCGGTCACCGGCATCATCAGCGGGCTGGGCGTGGATGGCTACCGCCTCGCCCTCGAGTACCTGTTGCAGCCCCGGGCGCCGCGTCCCTGAGGCGCGCCTCAGTCGAACTCGTAGTTCAGGCCTCCCAGCACCGCGCGCCCCTCGCCGGCCTCGAAGAACTCCCTGCTGCTCTGGTTGACGATCACCGAGCCGGCATAGCTGCGGTTGAGCACGTTGTCGAGCCGCACGAAGCCGCGCAGGCGTCCGGCCGGCAGCTGCCAGGTGTAATCGGTCGCAACACCCAGTACGTCGTAGGCGCCGGCATAGGTGCTGTTGACGTCATCAACGAATACTTTGGCGAAGTAGCTATCCGTCAGCACCCAGTGCCAGTTGGGCCGCGGTTCCCACTGCAGCTGCGCGTACAGGTCATTGGGCGAGACCCCGGGTACCCGGCTCCCCGCCGGTATGACGGTATTGGCGCGCGCACACGGCACCGTCTCGCAGGTCAGGTACGCTCCGCGCACCCGCACGTCCAGATAGGTGTATGAAAGCTGCAGCTGCAGCTGCCGCTGCAGCTGCGTATGCAGATCCAGCTCCACGCCCTGGTGGCGGATCGGTCCGGCGTTGCCGTACACCGAGCGGCCGCCGGTGTTGGACTCGACCACGACCTCATTGGTGGAATTGGCGCGAAACAGCGCCAGGTCCGCGCCGGTGGTGGCATCGGCGCGCCACTTCGCGCCGACCTCGAAGCTATGCGATCGCTCGGCGCGCAACGAGGTATTCAGCCCCGGCAGGCCATCCGGACGATAAGCAAGCTGGTCCACGGTCGGGGTCTGAAAGCCCGAGCCGAACGAGCCGTACACGTTCAGCTGCCGGTCGACATGGAACACCAGCCCGGCCACCGGCGAGCCGGCGGCGTAGGAGAAGCCACCGAAATCGACCTCGCTGTGCCGCAGGCCAAGCAGTACGCTCAGTGGCGCGAGCGCATCCCACTGGGTCTGCAGATACTGGTCCAGGTCGTAGACCCGGTCGACCTCGTCGCGCCGCAGGGCCCCCAGGACCCCCAGCGTCGAACCGATGTAGTTGTTATAGCCCTTGCGGTGCTCGTCGAGCACGTCGTAGGTCATGCCGGCGGTAACGCTCCAGGGCCCGCCGAGCAATTGGGAGTGATAGGTCCAGCGCGGCTCCACCCCACCGTAGCCGTTGCTCAGGTCCACCACGCCACCGGAGCTGGTCGGCGAGCGCTGCGTGCCCACCGGGATGGCCTGAAATTGCCGTATGTCGCGATGTCCCCCATAGACCATCAGCCTGAAGGCGTTGCTGTCATTGACCGGCAGCTGGTAGATCGCCCCGAGCTGGCGCTGATCGGCGCTCTTGCGGGTGTTGTAGAGCACGGCCTTCGGGGCCGAGCCGTGCGGGTCGGCATCGAACTGCGCCAGCGTGAGCGCCTGCGGGTCCTGGGCATTCGGGGAGTTGAACACGTTCGCCACCAGCGTGAGCTTGCCGGCATCCGCGAAGTCCAATCCCCACTTGCCCTGTAGCGAGCTGCGCTGGGCCGCGCTGTGTCCGCGCGACCCGCTGGTGGCGAATTGCGACAGCCCGACGTTGTAGCTGAACAGTCCCTCGCTGCCGAGCACGTCGGCGCTGGCGCGGCGCGTGTCGAAGCTGCCATAGGCCACACCGGCATTGAGCTGGAGTGGCCCGCTGCCGTCGGGCGTGAACAACTGAATCACCCCGCCGGCGGAATTGCCGTACAGCGCCGAGAACGGTCCGCGCAGCACCTCGACGCGATCGGCGCTGGCCAGGTTTAACTGCGACACCTCACCCTGCCCGTCGGGCTGGTTCGCCGGGATGCCGTCCATGTAGACCCGCACGCCGACGATGCCGAAAGTGGTGCGTGCGCCGAAGCCGCGCACCGAGATCTGCTCGTCCTGCGCATAGTTCTGCCGGTCGCGCGCCAGCAGGCCGGGCACCGCTGCCAGCGACTCGGAAATGTTGACCCCGAGCGCATCCGGATTGATCGACTCGGTATCGATCGAAGCCGGCACATCGAACGCAGGCTCCGCGATACGGGTGGCCGTGACCGTCACCGCCGACAGCGCACCGTCACGGGTCCCCGCGGCAGCGTGCTGCTGCGCCGCTGCGGGCGCACCGATTGCCAGGAACGCGCTGCCTGCTACCGCAGCAGTCCAAAACGTCGTGCTCGCCACCGTAATTTTTCCCCTGTCGCGTCGCGGCGCAGCGAAGATCATAAAGCAATATTGCGGATTGCCCCAGCCGCCGTCGCCACCGCGACTGTAACGAGGCCGCGCTCTCAGGCCGCCACGCGCCGTGCCACCTCACCGTCGAAGGCCGCGGCGATCACATCCTCGACGCGCTCGGCCCAGACGAACTGCAGCAGCTCGCGCGCGCTCGCCGGTATGTCCTCCAGGTCGCGGCGGTTGCGCGCCGGCAGGATCACGGTCTTGATGCCCGAGCGGGCCGCCGCCGAAGTTTTCTCCTTGATGCCGCCGACCGGCAGCACCAGCCCGCGCAGGCTGATCTCGCCGGTCATTGCGACATCCTTGCGCACGGTACGCTGCATCAGCAGCGACACCAGCGAGGTGAAGATCGCCACACCGGCGCTCGGGCCATCCTTGGGCACCGCACCGGCCGGCACGTGAATGTGCAGGTCGGACTTCTCGAACACCTGCATGTCGATTCCCAGGCGCTCGGCGTGTCCCTTGACCAGCGTCACGGCCGCCTGTGCGCTCTCCTTCATCACCTCACCGAGCTGCCCGGTCAGGATCAGCTTGCCGGTGCCGGGAACCCGGCCGCTCTCGACGAAAAGGATATCCCCACCCACCGGCGTCCACGCCAGGCCAGTGGCCACCCCCGGCACGCTGGTGCGCAATGCCACCTCGTTCTCGAAGCGCGGCGCGCCGAGAATCGCGGACAGATCCTCGGGCTTCACACTGATGGGCCCGGCCTGCCCGGACGCGATCTGCACCGCGCAGTGGCGCAGCACCGCGCCGATCTCGCGCTCCAGACTGCGCACGCCGGCCTCGCGGGTGTAATCGCTGATGATGCCGCGTAGCGCCGCGTCGCTGATCTGCGCCTGCTGCACTTGCAGGCCATTCGCCGCCAGCTGTCGCTGCAGCAAGTGGCGCTTGGCGATCTCGAGCTTCTCTTCCTGGGTGTACCCGGTCAGCTGGATGATTTCCATGCGATCGCGCAGCGGCGGCGGCATGGTGTCGAGCACATTAGCGGTACAGATGAACAGCACCTTGCTCAAATCGAACGGTACGCCCAGGTAGTTGTCGCGGAACGTATGGTTCTGCTCCGGATCGAGCACCTCCAGCAGCGCCGAGGATGGATCGCCCTGGAAGCTCGCCGAAACCTTGTCGACCTCGTCGAGCATCATGACGGGATTACGCGTGCCGGCCTTGCGCAGCGCCTGGATCACGTTGCCGGGCATCGCGCCCACATAGGTACGGCGGTGCCCGCGGATCTCGGCCTCATCGTGTACCCCACCGAGGCTCACGTGCACGAACTTCAGGCCCACGGCCCGCGCGATCGACTGTCCCAGCGAGGTCTTGCCGACGCCGGGCGGCCCGACGAAGCACAGGATCGGGCTGTGCCCGTGCGGATTGAGTTTGCGCACCGCCAGGTACTCGATGATGCGGCGCTTGATGTTCTCGAGGCCGAAATGATCCTCATCGAGGATGCGACGCGCGCCCTCGATGTCGATCTGCTCCTGGTCGAGCTTGGACCACGGCAGCGAGAGCATCCAGTCCAGGTACGAACGCGTCATCGAGTACTCGGCGCTGGCCTCGCCCATGCGCTCGAGGCGGCCGATCTGAGCGCGCGCGTGTTCGGCGGTCTCATCGGGCATGCCCGCCTTGGCCAGCTGCGTCTTGAGCTGCTCGATCTCGTCATCACCATCGCCGCCTTCGCCCAGCTCCTTGCGGATTTGCCGCATGCGCTCGCGCAGCACGGCCTCCTTCTGCCGCTCGTCGAAGGCGGCGCGGGTGCGCTCCTCGATCTGGTGCGAGATGCGCAGCACTTCGACTCGCTGGAGCAGGAATTCCAGCACCAGGTCCAGCCGTTCGCGCAGTTCAAACGTCGCGAGCACCTGCTGCTTCTCGGCCGGTTTGAGGTCGAGGAAGCTTGCGATCAGGTCGACCAGCGCCGGGATCGATTCGATGTTCTGGATCGCGGTCGCGAGCTCCGCCGGCATCTGCGGCAGCAATTGCAAGGCCTCGATCGACAGCTCGCGCAGCCGCAGCGCACGCGCCTCGATCTGTGGATTCAGCTCAGTCGGCTCCGGATGCAGCTCGATGCGCGCCACCAGGAACGGGTCCTGGCTGACGAAATCCAGCACGCTGAAGCGTTGCTCGCCTTGGCAGATCAGATGGTGGGAGCCGTCGGGCGCGGTGACGTAGCGCACGATGCTTGCGCTCGTGCCGATCCGGTGCAACCCTTCCGCCGTCGGCTCCTCCTCGGTGGCGTCCCGCTGCAGCAGCAGCCCGACCTTACGACGCGACTTGACCGCCTCCTGTGCTCCGGCAACCGTGCGCTCGCGCGAGATCGCGACCGGCAGCACCACCTGCGGGAACAGCACGGTGTTGCGCACCGGCAGGATGATCAGCACATCCTCGGCGGCCGCAGCCGCAGCCGTCTGCGGCACCACCGCCGCCTGCGAACCGGTGGGCTGCGGGGCGCCGGCATCCGCCGCGGCGGGCGGCCCCGACCCCGTGTCCAGCCCCTGCCCGGCGCTCACGCCCACTCTCCGGCCAGGCGAATCTGCAGACAGCCATCCTTGTAGTCGTGCGAGCGCAGCTGATACTCCCCCGCCGGCAGGTCGATACGCCGCTCCATGCGGCCATATGGAATCTCCAGGCGCAGGATGCGTGAACGTCCGGCCTGCTCCGGCAGCCGGCTCTCGGCTCGTACGATCAGGCCACCGGCTACCAGCTCCACGCTCACCTCCTCGGCACGGGCAGAGGGCATCGCGACCACGATATACAGCTCGCCCTCGAGCAGGAACATGTCAATCGGAGGTTCCCACACCGGCTGGCGCGGTGGCGCCGACGGCAGCAGCTCGAAGAAGCGGCGATGGCGCCGCTCGGCCTCGTCCAGCAACGCCACTGCCCGCGACCACATCCACACTCCACCGCTTTCCGCGCCCATAGCATCGACTCCAATTGCGTCCACCGCGGCCGCGACGCATCCGCCGCATCTGCTGTCCGCCAGACTTATCACAGAACCGGCGGTCGCGGTACCGGCCCCCATATCATTCATTGCCTTCATTGCCGTGCACCCGTGCACCCGTGCAACGTCGCGACCATCGCGGTACCGTGTGTGCATGAGCCAGGGTGCGCACTCCTCCCAACCATCGGGCCTTTCAGGCCTCGACGTCGCGGGCCTGCTCGACCCGGCCTGCTTTCCGCATCCCACTTCACGGCTGCAACTGCGCGAGACGCCGATCTCCTGGGTGCTGCTGACTGGCACCTATGCCTACAAGATCAAGAAGCCGGTGCAGCTGGATTTCATCAATGCCGCGACGCTGGCGCGCCGGCACTTGCTGTGCCAGGAAGAGTTGAGACTCAACCGCCGCTTTGCACCCGATCTGTACCTCGATGTCGTTGCGATCGGCCGCGAGCATGGGCGGCTGCGCATCGGTGCGGGCGGCGTCGCCGCCGAGTACGCGGTGCGCATGCAGCAGTTCGACAGTTCGCAGGAGCTCGCAAACCTGCTGCTCGCAGCCCAGGTCGGCACCGCCGAGCTGGTGCAATTGGGCGCGCAGCTGGCGCAATGGCACCACGGCGCGGCAGTCGCGCAGCCGGCGGCAGCGGCAGCGACCGCTGCGGCTAGCGCAGCCGCTGCAGGGCCGACCGAGCAGGCGCACGCCGCGGACTACGGTACTGCCGCGCTGGTGCGCAGGCAGATGCTCGAAAACTTCCCGCCGCTGTGCGCCCGGCGCGAGCGCGACGGCGGCCCCGACCCCCATGACAGCGCGTCCCAAAGCGCAAGCCTGCGGCGACTCGAGCAATGGAGCCTCGAGGCCCTCGCAAGTCTGGAACGGCTGATAACGCGGCGGGCACGCGGCGGCCGCGTGCGCGAGTGCCACGGCGATCTGCACAGCGGCAACGTGGTGCGCTGGGCCGGGCGCCTGCTGCCGTTCGATTGCCTCGAATTCGACCCCCGGCTGCGTTGGATCGACGCGATCAGCGATGTCGCGTTCCTGTTCATGGATCTGCTGTCGCATGCACGCGCTGACCTGGCTTACGCATTCGTCAGCGCCTACCTGGAGCACGCAGGCGACTACGAAGGATTGCGATTACTCAGATTCTATGGGGTTTACCGCGCGCTGGTGCGCGCCAAGATCGATGCGCTTGCGGCCGCGGGCGCCAGCGGCGGCTCCGCACAGGCGCATCGGCAGCATCTGGATAGGCGCCTGCGGACCGCCGCACAGCTGACTGCAGCACCCACCGCCGCGCTGGTGCTGATGCACGGAGTGGCGGCCTCCGGCAAGTCCTGGGTCAGTGAGCGTCTGGTCAGCCAACTGCCTGCCATCCGCGTGCGCTCCGACCTGGAGCGCAGGCGGCTGCGGTGCGAGGCCGCAGACGGCACGGCGGCGCGCTACGACCCCGGGGCGACGCAAGCCACCTACACGCGCCTGCTGGAGTGCGCGGCGAGCGCGCTCGCCGGCGGTCATAGCGTGCTGGTCGATGCCACGTTCCTGGAGCGCGCCCAGCGCCGGCGATTCGAGGCGCTGGCCGAGCAGCACCGCTGTGCGTGGCTGATCGTGTCGTGTCGGGCCAGCCGCGCGACACTGCTGCAACGACTGGCGCAACGCGCGCAGCAGGGCGACGATCCGTCCGAAGCAACCGCGGCGGTGCTCGATCAACAGTTGCGGGCGCTGCAGCCGCTGGCACCATCCGAGCAGGCAGCGCTGGTGGAACTGGACATGGACGTGCAGTCGATCGAGCCGGCCGTCCGGGCAATCGCGGCCCGGCTGCGCTAACGCCAGTCACACGGCGACTTCAGTAACTGTAGGCGATCGCCGACAGGAGCGCTGCTGCGGCGCGCATAACAACCAAACAATTCGCGATCACACTATCGATATTGGGACAGAGCGTGCGAACGTGGATGAGTGGGATTAGACTCGCGGTGCCTGCAGCGGTGGAGGCTGGAACCCATGATTCAACCCAACTTCTCGACGAGCGATGCCATGTCAAATCCGGCCGCACAGCCAGTACTGATGCAATCCCTGCAATCGTACCTGCCCGCGGATGCGAGCGGCTTCGACCATGCGCACGGCTCTGATAGGGATGCATCGCGCGCGCTGCGCGCCTCGCGCGACACGGCGCTTGAACTCGCCTACGGCTGCGTCGACTGGTTCATTTATGTCACCGATTCGGTCGCGATTGGTCCCGTTGCATGCCTGGGCGGTAGCGAGTAACAGGCTCGCGCAGCGGCATTGGCGCCCCGCGGCAAGCCGCACTCATCAATGGCCGCATCGACGCGCGGTCGTCGATTGGAGACGGCTGCGCCCGTTGCGCTTTTCGGTCAAACGGCGCGAAGATGAAACTCGCGGCGATCACTGGATCTGATCGCACCGCAACCGATCTATCCGCCATCAATCATCGCGCGCGATGATCAGTACCGAGGAGACAGGAATGGCAGTCGATACGTCGCCCAATCCGCGCAGCGCTCGCAAATCCGGCGCAGCCAAAGCCACCAGCGGCAAACCCACCGGGGAGAAATCCGTCGCGGTCCAGTCCGCGCAGCCTGAGCGCAAAGCGCAGCGCAGCGACGGGGCCAGGCGCGCGCCCGCGCTGATGGATGCGGAACGGCGCCGCGCTCTCATTGCTGAGACCGCGTACTTCCGCTCCGAGCGGCGCGGCTTCGAGCCTGGGCACGAGGCCGAGGACTGGCTGGCAGCGGAGCTGGAGATCGATCGGGCGCTGGCGATCGGGGTATCGCCCTCGTTCAAGCCAGCGGTGCAGTAGGGCGCGCGGGCGCGCCGGTGTGCCGGTGCCGGTGCCGGTTGGCCATCAGCGCCCCGAGGGCACGCGGCGGGGCAGCTTTGCCTGCAGCTCGCGCAATCGGGCGGTCAGCTCACTGACCCGATCACACAGGCCCAGTACCAGCAGCAGCGCCGGCGTATCGAGTTCGAAATCCTCGCGTAGCCCGCGTGCGTGGCGTGCGACCGCCAGCGCGGCGGCGCTGAACTGCGCCACCTGCGCCGCGGCGCTGACGTCGCGATCGCTCCCGGCGGGCAGCGGCGCGATGGCACCGGCCTGCACCAGCTCCTCGAGCACGCTGGCGGGCAATCCCGACAGCTCGGCGAGCTCGGCGAATGTGAGCACCTGCTGCTCGAGCCAGATCACCTCGGTCAATTCAACCCGCATGGCCCGCCTCCTGCGCCAGATGCGCCCGCGGTTCAAACGCCGACGCCGCGGCGGCCAATTGTTGATACAGCGCGCGCTCGGGCTCGCCCGCGTGTCCCGGCACCACGATCTGCACGATCGCATATAAATCGCCCTGTCCACCCTTGGGCTTGGGCAATCCGCGCCGGGGCAGACGCAGATGCTGCCCGGCCTGCGTGCCGGCCGGTATCTTCAGGCGCACGCGCCCGGCCGGTGTCGGCACTTCGACCGCGGTACCGAGTACCGCCTCCCACGGCGCGAGTGGCAGGTCCAGGTACAGGTCGTGGCCGGTGGCGCGGTACAGCGGGTGTGCTCGAAGGCTGATATCCAGGTACAGATCGCCGTTGCGGGCGCCGTTGATGCCGCGTCCGCCCTTGCCGGCAATGCGCAGCCTCTGCCCGTCAGTGGCGCCCTTGGGAATGCGCGCCTTGAAGGCGTGCGGCACGCGCCGCAGCCGTCCATGCTCGTCGTATTCGGGTATGTTCAGGTCCAGGTCGATCTCGGTGCCGCCGTAGGCCTCCTCGATCGTGATC
>Ga0307374_10004640_pt1 | contig 22789 bp, 18 predicted proteins | sample OX3MG_FD_202532 | JGI IMG/M metagenome (GOLD analysis project Ga0307374, IMG submission 202532) | Soil microbial communities from Risofladan, Vaasa, Finland - OX-3 | ecosystem: Environmental > Terrestrial > Soil > Coastal area > Acid sulfate soil | place: Finland: Risofladan, Vaasa | collected... | reverse complement strand
CGGGCGCGCTGCCGCCGGGCGCCGACTCGTCCCCGACCACGCCGTCCACGTAGGCGGGCGCGCTGATGCGCCGCCAGTGGCCGACGACGGACCGGACCTCGCCCTCGGTCACCCACGGCCCCTGGATCCGTCGGGGCACGCTGGAGGACGCGGTGAGCAGAAGGAGATCGCCCCGCCCGACGAGGCGCTCGGCACCCGGCTGGTCGAGGATCACGCGCGAGTCCGCGAGCGAGGACACCGAGAACGCGAGCCGGGAGGGGACGTTGGCCTTGATGACGCCCGTGATCACGTCGACCGACGGCCGCTGGGTCGCGATCACGAGGTGGATGCCGACCGCCCTCGCCATCTGGGCGATCCGGCAGATCGACTCCTCGACGTCGCGCGCCGCGACCATCATGAGGTCGTTCAGCTCGTCGACGACGATGAGGATGAACGGCAGGCGCGCGTAGCGCCCCGGCTCGGCCGGCTCGGCGGGCGCGACGACGGCGTCTCGGACCGCGACGGCGACGCTGCCGTCGTCCGGGGCGTCGCCGTCCCCGGGCCCGTCCGCGTCCTCGCCACCGGCAGCGGCGACCGGCCCGAGCCCCGGATCGAACGGTCCGCTCGAGAAGTCGCCGCGGTCGACGGCCGCGTTGAAGCCCGTGATGTCGCGCATGCCCGCCTCGGCGAGCAGGTCGTAGCGACGCTCCATCTCCGTGACCGCCCAGCTGAGCGCGTTCGCCGCGCGCTTCGGGTTCACGACGACCTGCGTGAGCAGGTGCGGCAGCCCGTTGTACTGCCCGAGCTCGACGCGCTTCGGGTCGACGAGGATGAGCCGGACCTCGTCGGGCGTCGAGCGCATGAGCACCGACGAGATGAGCGAGTTGATGCACGACGACTTGCCTGCGCCGGTCGCGCCCGCGATGAGCAGGTGCGGCATCTCCGCGAGGTTCACCATGACCGCGCGCCCCGCGATGTCCCTCCCGAGCCCGACCTCGAGCGGGTGCGAGGCGCGTCGCGCCTCGGGCGACGCGAGCACGTCGCCGAGCGTCACGAGCTGGCGGTCCACGTTCGGCACCTCGACGCCGATCGCCGAGCGACCGGGGATCGGCGCGAGGATCCGGACGTCGGGCGAGGCCATCGCGTACGCGATGTCCTTCGCGAGGTTCGTGACGCGGGCGACCTTCACGCCGGGACCGAGCTCGAGCTCGAAGCGCGTGACCGTCGGGCCGACCGTGAAGCCGACGAGGTGGGTCTCGACGCCGTGCGCACCGAGCGCGCGCTCGAGCACCTTGCCGCGCTCCTCGACCGCGCGCCGGTCGAGCCCCTGCTCCTTCGTGCGCGCGAGCAGCTTCGCCGCGGGAAGTCGCCACGGGCCGGGCTGGCGCACGACCCCGAGACCGAGCTGCACCGGCGGAGGCGCGAGCTCCGCGTCGTCCGACCGATCGGCGGACGTCGGCGCGCCGTCCGGCCGGCCACCGGCCGGCGACGCGTGCGCGGCCTCGGCTCCGGCTTCGTTCGTCGTCTCGCCGGAGCCCGGCGGCACGCCCGCCGCTCCCGTCGCCCCGGGCGCGCCGCGCTCCGGGTCGACCCCGGGCGCGACCGGCCCGTCGAGCTCGGCGCCGTCGTAGAGCCCGGCCGGATACGGGGCCGGGACGCGGCCCCACGGCCCGCCGTCGAGCTCGTCCATCGGCCGGAGTCCGCCGTGCGCGCCCGCGCCACCGGACGCCGGGTCGCTCGCCGAGGCGCGAACGGCGAGCGCGCGCGAGCCGGCACGCCACGCGCCGCGCGCCGCGCGCCCCATTCCCACCAGCGCGGCCCGAACCGGGGCACCGACCGCTGCGCAGCTCGCGACGAACGCGACCGCGCCGAGGACGATCGCCGCGCCTGCGGTGCCGAGGAGGCCGTGGAGCGCACCTCCGAGCGCGGCACCGACGAGCCCGCCCGCGCCGCCGAGGCGGTGCAACGGGTCGTGGATCGCCGGCAGCCCGCCCGCGAGGTCGGCGATTCCCGCGGCGCACGCGAGGAGCACGGCGAGCGAGACCAGCGCGCCCGCGACGCCGCGCCGCGCCCGGCCGACGACGAGCGAGACGCCTGCGACGGCGAAACCGACCGGCACCGTGTCGGCGCCCCAGCCGAACGCGTCGTCGCCGTAGCGGCGCAGCGCGGCACCGGCGAGGCCGAGCACGTCCGCGTAGAGCGCGAGCGCGAGCAGGAGGCCGCCGACGAGCAGGAGCCATCCCCAGAGGTCGTCCGGCTGGGCGGCGACCGCGCGGGCCAGGCGCCGCGCGAGGGGCTCGCGGGCCGGGCGCCGCGAGGGGGCGGTCCGGGGCCGGGACGGCTTGCTCGCCGAGGCCGAGCGCGGCGCGGCACGTGGCGGAGCCGAGCGTCCCGACGCCGATCCGGCGCCCGGTGCCCGGCGTCGCGTCGCGTGCGCTGCCTTAGCCGTTGCCACAGTGGTCACAACGCTAACACCAGCAACAGCCGGCGCCGGTGCGACGCCGCGAGACCGGAGCACCGCCCGCCGCTTCGCGCGCGGGCGCCGCCCGGCGCGGGCGCGCGGCGCGGCGCGTCCCTCAGGCCTCCATCACGACGGGCACGATCATCGGCCGACGCTTCGTGCGGTCGCTCACCAGGCGCCCGAGCGCGCGGCGCGTCGCGCGCCGGAGCGTGTCCGCGTCGAAGGACCCGGCGCCGACGGCCTCGCCAACGGCCTTCACGACCGCGGCGCGCGCGTCCTCGAGCAGCTCCTCGGCCTCCGGCGCGTAGATCCAGCCCCGCGTGATGATCTCCGGTCCGGTGAGGATGTCGCCGGAGTGGCTGTCCACCGCGAGCACGACCACGACGACACCCTCCTCCGCGAGCACGCGCCGGTCGCGGAGCACGCCGGTGCCGATGTCTCCGACGACGCCGTCGACGTAGCAGTAGCCGGCCGGGACCTCGCCGTCGAAGTCGATGCCGTCGTCGGAGAGGCGCACCGTGTCGCCGTCCTCGCACAAGAGCACCTGGTGCTCGTCCACCCCCATCTCGATCGCGAGCTGCGCGTGGCGCAGCAGGTGCCGGTACTCGCCGTGCACGGGGATGAAGCACTGGGGCCTCGCGACCGCCTGGAGCGTCGCGAGCTCGCCCTGCTTCGCGTGCCCGCTCTCGTGCACGTGCGCGACCCCCGAGTGGACGACCTTCGCGCCGCGCCGGGCGAGCCCGTCCATGACCTTCGCGACGGCCCACTCGTTGCCGGGGATCGCGTGCGAGCTGAGCACGACGACGTCGCCGTCGCGGATCGAGAAGTGCCGGTTCTCACCGGCGGCGAGCAGCGTGAGCGCGGACATCGGCTCGCCCTGCGAACCGGTCGACAGCACGCACACGCCACCGGGCGCGTGGTCGTCGATCTTCTCGACGTCGATGATCGACGCCTCGGGAATCGTGAGCAGGCCGAGCTCGCGGGCGATGCCGACGTTGCGGAGCATCGAGCGACCGAGGAGCGCGATCTTGCGCCCGTTGCGCACAGCCGCGTCCGCGAGCTGCTGGATGCGGTGGATGTGGCTCGCGAAGCACGCGACGACGATCCGTCGCCCTGGGTTCTCGGCGAAGATCAGGCGCAAGGTCTCGCCGACGCTCCGCTCGGAGCGCGTGTGCCCCGGCTCCTCGACGTTCGTCGAGTCCGCGAGCAGGAGCCTGATCCCCTCGCCGTCGGCGAGCGCTCCGATGCGCGCGAGGTCCGTCCGCCGGTCGTCGACGGGCGTGAGGTCGAGCTTGAAGTCACCCGAGTGCAAGATGACGCCCTGAGGCGTGTGGAACGCGGTCGCGAAGCCGTGCGGGACCGAGTGCGTCACCGGGATGAACTCGACGTCGAAGGCGCCGATCGCACGGCGCTCGCCGTCGGTGACCGTCACGAGCCGGGCGCGCCCCGACAGGCCCGCGTCGTCGACGCGCGAGCGCGCGAGCGCGAGCGTGAGCGCGGAGCCGAAGACGGGAGCGTCGGCCTCGCGCAGGAGGAACCCGAGGCCCCCGGTGTGGTCCTCGTGCCCGTGGGTGAGGATGACGCCGTCGATCCGCTCGGCGTTCTCACGCAGGTAGGAGAAGTCCGGGAGGACGAGGTCCACCCCGGGCATCTCCGGGTCCGGGAACATCACGCCGCAGTCGAGAACGAGGATCCGCCCCGAGTGCTCGATGGCCGCGCAGTTGCGCCCGATCTCGCCGAGGCCTCCGAGGAAGACGATCCGCACCTCGTCTGCGGGCATGCGGGCGGGGCGCTGTCGTTCGGTCATGGCAAGCACTCTCGGATCGGTGGGGGCGACGGAGGTCGTGCCCGTGGGTACTGGGGTGGTGCGGCCGGGCGCGCGCGGCGCGTCCGGCCGGTGACGGGTCAGCCGGACGCCGGTGCGGCGCGCGAGCGACGCCACGAGTCGAGGGACGCGAGCACGGACTTCGCCCGGTCCTCGAGCCCGTCGGGCGCTGGTCCGAGCGGGAGCCGGCACTCGCCCGCCGGAAGCCCGAGCACCCGGAGCATCGCCTTCGCGGGCACGGGATTCGGCGCGTCGTCACCGGTCTCGAAGTCGAAGCTCTCGAGCAGGGCGCGGTTCAGCTCGATCGCGCTCGCGAGGTCGCCGTCGAGGAAGCGGTCGATCATCTCCCGGCACTCCCGCGCGCACCAGTGAGTCGCGACGCCGATTAGGCCGACTGCGCCGACCGCGAGCAGCGGGAGCGTCAGCGCGTCGTCGCCCGAGTAGCACTCGAAGCCGTCCGGCGCCTCGGCAAGGAGCCGCGCGGTCGCGGCCGGGTCTCCCGCCGCGTCCTTGACCGCGACGACGTTCTCGACGCCTGCAGCGAGGCGCAGCATCGTCTCGCGCGCGACCCGGCGGCCGGACCGCACGGGGATGTCGTAGACGACGACCGGCAACGCGGTCGCAGCCGCGACCGCGCGGAAGTGCGCCTCGATGCCCGCCTGGGAGGGCCGGTTGTAGTACGGGGTGACCGCGAGGATCCCCGTGACACCGGCCTGCTCGGCGCGGCGGACGAGCTCGACCGAGTGCGCGGTGTCGTTCGACGTCGCGCCCGCGAGCACGGGCGCGTCGACGGCCTCGACGACCGCGCGCCAGAGCGCGACGCGCTCGTCGTCGGTGAGCGTCGGGGCTTCGCCGGTCGATCCCGACACGACGAGGCCGTCGCTGCCGTGCGCGACGAGGTGCGCCGCGAGTTGCTGCGCACCGCGGATGTCGAGGGCTCCCGACGCGTCGAACGGCGTCGCCATCGCGGTGAGCACCCGTCCGAAGCGTGCAGCCGGCGCGCGTTTCGTCACGCCCCGACGCTACCAGCGCGGCGCCAGGTCATCCGAGGCGCGGGTCGGCTCCGAAGCCCACCCGAAGCGCGCCGGTCCCGCGACCGTCGCCTCCGGCCGCGAGGTGGGCCCACTGGCCCGCAGCACGGCGCCCCCGGGCGATCGTCGCCCGGCACCGGGAGAAGGAGCACCGCACATGCACGACGACGGAACGGGCCTCGGAGCGCTCATCGAGCAGTCCGAGGACGACCACGCGGACGCGATGCGAGCGGGTCGGGCCGGGCTCGACGAGCTCGTCGAGCTCGGTCGCGAGCGGCGCGCGCGCGGCGAGGTGGACGCGGACGAGGCGCAGGAGTTCGCGCGCAGGCGCAGCGGGCTCCTTCGCGACGCGCCGACCAGCGCAGGCGCGGCGGTCGGGCTCGCTGCAGCGGTCCTGGCGCTCGGCGACGCAGCTGCCGCGGCCGGGACCCCGGGCGACGTGACGATCCTGCAGACCGCTGCGTCGCTCGAGAACCTCGCGGTCGCGACCTACGGCGTCGCGCTCACGCTCCCGTTCGTCGGCGGCGCCTCCGCGAACTCGGTCGTGAAGGCCTTCGTGACGACGACCCGCCGCCAGCACGCGGAGCACGCGGCCGCGTTCAACGCGTCGATCCGGGCCCTTCACGGCAGGCCGCAGACGAAGCCGGACCCGGTGCTGTCGAAGGTCGTCGACCGGGCCAAGCCGACCCTCACGTCCGCGGCCAAGGTCGTTGCGCTCGCGATCGAGCTCGAGACCGGCGCGGCCGAGACCTACGTGCGAGACGTCGCGCTCTTGCGCGACGCGAACGCGAGGGACCTGACCGCGAGCATCATGGGCGTCGAGGCCCAGCACGTCGCGATCCTGCTCGCGGTCCGGGCCCTGATCGACGGAGGAGCGGCGGCCGACCTCGCGCTGCCCCCGCCGCTCGCCGCGCTCCCCGCCGCCGCCGGCAGGGTCGGCTTCCCGAACGCGTTCTACTCGACCACGGCCGCACGGCCCGCCACCGAAGGAGCTGTCCGCTGAGATGAACATCGACGACGCACACGAGCACGACGCGGCGAGCGAGTCCAGGGCCGCGGCGAGCGAGTCCGGGGCCGCGGCGCGCGGCTCCGAGATCGGGGCGAGCGAGTCCGAGCTCGCGGCCCTCACCGCCGACATGGTCGACGCGCACGCCGACACGTACCCGGTCATGCGGGCCGGCGTCGCCGAGTGGGCCGACTCCGAGGCACCCGCCCAGCGCGCGGCCGTGAGCCGGCGGGGGTTCGTCGCCACGGCGGCCGCCATGATCGCGGGCGGGCTCGCGCTCGCCGTCGTGCCGGCCGCGGCGGCGCCGCGCGCGCGGCTCACGACCCTCGCGACCGGTGAGTCGACGGCCGGGGTCCCCCTCGACGTCGTCGTCGCCGGGCTCGCCGCCAGCCTCGAGAACCTCGCGGTGGGCACCTACCGCGCGGCGCTGTCGGCCGCGAAGGCGGGCAGGCTCGGCGACGTCCCGCCCGCTGTGGCGACGTTCGCGGCGACCGCGATGGCCCAGCACGCAGACCACGCGGCCGCGTGGAACTCGGTGCTCGTGAAGGTCGGGTACCGGCCGGTCACCGCGGCGAACCCGGTGTACGCGAAGGTCGTCGACGCAGACTTCGCGAAGGTGACCGACGTCGTCGGCGTCGCGAAGCTCGCGCTCGTCCTCGAGAACGTGGCCGCGGCGACCTACCTCGAGGCGATCAAGGCACTGTCGAGCGAGGCGGCCGTCTCGATCGCGGCCTCGATCCAGCCGGTTGAGCTCCAGCACGTCGCGATCCTGCGCTTCGTGCTCGGCGAGTACCCGGTGCCGCTGGCGTTCGCGTCCCTCGGCGGGTCCGCGCCGGTGTCGAGCGCGAACGGCCTCGCGTTCACGAAGCGCTGAACGCGCCGTCCCCACCGGCGGCGCGCGGCGCACCGCGTGGGCGGCACCTCGCCGCGGCGCATCCGGCCCCCGGGCGACCGGGGGCCGCGTCGCGACCGCCCGCCGGTCAGATGCCGAGAACCTGCTCGAGCCCGACGACGAGACCCGAGAGTCGTGGCACCGCGCGCACCGCGGCGAGGACCCCGGGCATGAACGACGTCCGGTCGTAGGAGTCCTGTCGGATCGTGAGCGACTGTCCGGGCGCGCCGAAGATGATCTCCTCGTGCGCGACGAGACCGGGCAGCCGCACGGCGTGCACGTGGATCCCTCCGTCCGCGACCGCACCGCGCGACCCGGGCAGCACTTCGTGGACGGTGCCGTCCCCGATCGGCGCCGCGCCGGCCCGCGCGCGCGCCGCGGCGATCCGGTGCGCGGTCTCGATCGCGGTGCCGGACGGCGCGTCGCGCTTTCCCGCGTGGTGGAGCTCGACGATCTCGACGGCGTCGAGGTGCGGGGCGGCGATCTCGGCGAGACGGATCGCGAGCACGGCCGAGATCGAGAAGTTGGCAGCGAGGACGCACGCCGGTGCACCCGGAGCCCCGAAGAGCGTGCGCAGCGAGTCGAGCGCGCCGGGCGTCATCCCCGTCGTGCCGGACACGGCGGCGCGGCCGGCGGCCGCGCACCACGAGAGCGCCGCGGCCGCGGCGTCCGCCCGCGAGAAGTCCACGAGGACGTCGAACTCCTCGGGGTCGAGCTCCTCGACACTCCTGAGCACCGTCCCGACCGTGCTGCCGCCCGGCGCGAGCGCCGCGATCGCGGTGCCGGCCGCGCCGGGATCGACCGCGGCGGCGAGCTCGAGGTCGGCCGCGCCGACGACGGCCCGGCACACGGTCGCGCCCATGTGCCCTGCCGCGCCGTGCACCGCAACTCTGGTCACGCCGGCGACGCTACCGCCTCGCGCGCGCGGCCGGTCGACCCGGGTCGCGAGCCCGAGGTTCAACCGACCTCGGAGGAGAACTCCTCCGAGGTGAACGGCCCGACGACCGCGAGGACGCGCCGGCCCCCGAGCACGCGCGCCGCGAGCTCGGCGACCTCGTCGAGCTCGACCGCCTCGATCTTCGCCGTGACCTCCTCGACCGTGAGCACCTCGCCGTGGAGCAGCAGGCTCGCCCCGATCCGGGACATGCGCGCGCCGGAGTCCTCGAGGCTGAGGATCGTGTCGGCCCGCAGGTGGCTCTTCGCGAGCTCGAGCTCGTGCTTCGTCACGCCGCTCGCCGCGAGGTCGTCGAGCTCGCCGAGGACGAGGCGGAGCACCTCCTTCGCGCGCTCCGGCGCGGTGCCGACCGACACCGCGAGCGCGCCTGCGTCCGCGTACGCGATGCGGTCGGAGACGACCGAGTACGCGAGCCCGCGCTCCTCGCGGATCTTCTGGAACAGCCGCGACGAGATCCCACCGCCGAGCGAGTGGTTGAGCAGCGACATCGCGAACCGCTCCCGCGAGCGCCGGTCCGGCCCGCGCACGCCGAGCACGAGATGTGCCTGCTCGGTGTCGCGCGCGAGCACGTCGAGCGTGCGGACCTCGCCGTCAGGAGCGCTCCGCACCGGCGGGGCGCCGAGCGACGCGCCGGCGAACCGACGGTCGATCCCCTCGGCGACGCGGGCGTGGTCCACGTCGCCCGCGACCGCGACGACGATGTTCGCGGGGCGGTAGTGCTCGTCGAAGAACGCGCGGATCTCGGGGACGCTCACGCCCGTGATGACCTCGGGGACGCCGAGGACCTCCCGCCCGAGCGGGTGGCCCGGGAACAGCGCCTCGCCGAAGCGCTCCTGGACGACGTCGGCCGGCTCGTCGAGGTGCATGAGCACCTCCTCGAGGATGACCTGGCGCTCCGCGTCGACCTCGTCGGGCCGCAGCGCGGGGTCCCGCAAGATGTCACACAGGATGTCGAGACCGAGGTCGAGGTGCTCGGCGAGCGTGCGCACGTAGAAGGTCGTGTACTCCTTCGTCGTGAACGCGTTCATGTCGCCGCCGACCGCGTCGACGTCCTCGGCGATCGAGCGCGCGGAACGCGCGTGCGTGCCCTTGAACAGCAGGTGCTCGAGGAAGTGCGAGATCCCGGCCTGCGCGGGCGTCTCGTCGCGCGAACCGGTGCCGACCCAGAAGCCCGTGCAGACGGACCGGACTCCCGGCATCTTCTCGGTCACGAGGCGGATCCCGCAGTCGAGGGCCGCGATCTCGATCATCGGGCACCCCGCCCGAACCGGCGAGGGCGTGCAGGACCGGCGGTGCCGGCCAGGGCCGGGATCAGCGCCGCGGACCGCCGCGCCGGCGCGGACCGCGCTCGGGCCTGGCCGCGCTCGGCGCGCCCGCGTCGGCGGGTCCGAGGTTGCCGAAGTCGCGCTCGATCTCGGCGGCGAACTCGTCCTCGAACGAGATGCGACGCGCCGTGCCCGCGCCGGCGGGCGCGGGGCGGGCGGCCGGGGCCTCCGACGAGCTCGACTGCGGCTTGCTCCCGCCGACGCGCTCGCCGTCGTCGCCGATCATCGACAGCGAGATCTTGCCCTGCGGGTCGATGTCGTCGACGACGACCTTCACCTCCTGGCCGAGCTCGAGGACGTCCTCGACGCGCTCGACGCGGCGACCCGCCCCGAGGCGGGAGATGTGGAGCAGACCGTCGCGGCCCGGAAGGATGTTCACGAACGCCCCGAACTTCGTGATGTTCACGACCTTGCCGTCGTAGACCTTGTTCACCTCGGCGGTCGGCGGGTCGAGGATCAGCTCGATGCGGCGGCGCGCCTCGTCGACGGCGACCGACTCCTTCGCGCCGATCGTGACCCGGCCGACCGATCCGTCGTCGTCGACCGCGATGTCGGCTCCGGTCTCCTGCTGGAGCGCGTTGATCACCTTGCCCTTCGGGCCGATGACCTCGCCGATCTTGTCCATCGGGATCTCGAAGCTCACGATCTTCGGCGCGTGCGGCTTCACCTCGCCGGCCGGCGCGGCGATCGCCTTCGCGATGACGTCGAGGATCACGAGCCTCGCCTCACGCGCCTGGCGCAGCGCCTGCGCGAGGACCTCCGCGGGCAGGCCGTCGATCTTCGTGTCGAGCTGGAGCGCGGTGACGAAATCCCGCGTGCCCGCGACCTTGAAGTCCATGTCGCCGAACGCGTCCTCGGCGCCGAGGATGTCGGTGAGGGTCGTGTACTTGCCCTCCGCGTACACGAGGCCCATCGCGATGCCGCCGACCGGCGCCTTGATCGGGACGCCTGCGTCCATGAGCGAGAGCGTCGACCCGCAGACCGACGCCATCGAGGTCGACCCGTTCGAGGAGAGGACCTCGGAGACGAGCCGGAGCGTGTAGGGGAACTCGTCCTCGTGCGGGATCACCGGGAGCAGCGCGCGCTCGGCGAGCATCCCGTGGCCGATCTCCCGGCGCTTCGGGCCGCGCATGAAGCCGGTCTCGCCCGTCGAGTACGGCGGGAAGTTGTAGTGGTGGATGTAGCGCTTCGTCTCGTCCACGCCGATGGTGTCGAGGAGCTGGTTCATCCGCGGCATGCCGAGGGTGGTGAAGTTCAGCACCTGGGTGTCGCCGCGCTGGAAGAGCCCCGAGCCGTGGGCGGTCGGGATGAGCCCGACCTCCGCCGAGAGCGGCCGGATGTCGCTCGTCCCGCGGCCGTCGATGCGCACCCCCTCCTCGACGATGCGCTTGCGGACGATCTTCTTCGTGAGCGAGCGGATCGCGGCCTTCACCTCGCGCTCGCGCCCCTCGAACTCGCCGCCGATCGCCCCGAGGATCTGCTCGGTCGCCGCGTCGAGCGCCGCAGCGCGCTCGGACTTCGTCGTGATCGCGTTCGCCGTGGCGACCGCGTCGGTGCCGACCTCGGCGACGCGTGCGAAGACGTCGTCCTGGTAGTCGACGAACAGCTCGTAGGGGACCGTCGGCTTGCGGCCGGCGGCGCTCACGAGCTTGCGCTGGAGGTCGATCGACTCGCGGATCCACTGCTTCGCTGACTCGATCCCGCCCGCGATGACCTCCTCGGTCACCTTCGGCGCACCCTGCTCGTAGTAGTCCCAGGCGTGCTCGGTGCCACCCGCCTCGACCATCATGATCGCGATCTCGGCGTCCGGGTCCTCGGAGAGCGCGCGTCCCGCGACGACGAGCTCGAAGGTCGACGCGTCGCCCTCCTGGTAGGTCGGGTGCGGAAGCCACTCGCCGTCGGTCGAGTACGCGACGCGCACCGCGCCGATCGGTCCGTCGAAGGGGATGCCCGAGATCATGAGCGCCGCCGACGCGCCGTTGATCGCGACGACGTCGTGGGGGTTCTCCTGGTCGGCGCCGAACACGGTCGCGACGACGTGGACCTCGTTGCGGAAGCCCTCGGGGAACGAGGGACGAAGCGGCCGGTCGATGAGGCGGTCGATGAGGATCGCCTGGTCCGTCGCGCGCCCTTCACGCCGGAAGAACGAGCCCGGGACCTTGCCCGCGGCGTACATCCGCTCCTCGACGTCGACGGTGAGCGGGAAGAAGTCCTGTCCCTCGCGGACGCGCCGCGCCGCGGTCGCCGCGACGAGCACGATCGTGTCGCCGATACGTGTGAGTACTGCCCCGTCGGCCTGGCCGGCGAGCTTGCCGGTCTCGAACGAAAGGGTGCGGTCGGTCCCACTGATGGGGGCCGACACGGAGATGGCGTCCGCCATGTCGCTCCTAGGTGCTCATGGCACCCGCGCCGGCCAGTTCCCAGTGGTCGAGCACCCGACACTGGCCGAGGACCCGGCGACTGGCAGCTGGCGCCTGCGGGCGCCGCTTGGCTGTCGAATGCGGCGCCTCCCGGATCCGGGGCGGGACGCCGCGCTATGTCTGCCGGGCGGTGAGGTGCGGCGCCCGGCGGTGTCTCCCGCGGCCGCCGGTGCGGTCGGCGCGGGCGGGTACGCCGTTAGCGGCGGATGCCGAGTCGCGCGATCAGGCCGCGGTAGCGCTCGACGTCGTTAGCTCGCACGTAGTCGAGCAGGCGACGCCGGTGGCCGATGAGCTTCATGAGCCCCCGGCGCGTGTGGTGGTCCCCCTTGTGCGAACGGAGGTGCTCGGTGAGGTGGTTGATCCGCTCCGAGAGGATGGCGATCTGGACCTCGGGCGAGCCGGTGTCCGTCTCGTGGAGCCGGTACTCGGCGATCGTCGCCGTCTTGTCGGGCATGCGCGATGCAGACCTTCGCTGATCTCGAGCGCCGGGCTGACGGGCGAGAGCCCTGCAGCCCCTCGACGCGGGGTCCGGCAGAGGCGGGCGCCACAGCCGGGTCGGCTGGGCCGACTCGACAATGCTAGCAGCTCGGCGGCCCGGGGACCCGGGGGCGGTCACGCCGCCCGGGGCGCGGGCGCGTCGGCGCCGGTCACGCGTCGAGCGGGTCGACCTCGACGCGCGCGTCGAACCCGCGCGCCCGAGCGGCTGCGAGCGCGTCCGCGAGCTGCGCGGCGTCCGGTGCGCGCACGAGGTGGCGCCCGCCTCCCCGCTCGCCGACCTCGAGGCGGCCGGACCCGGCACGGCGCAGCTCGGCGGCGAGCGCCGCGGCCCCGTCTCCCGTGAGCGCCGCGAGCGCGCGCGACGGCGGAAGGCCGAGCGCCGCCCTGCGGGCCGCCTCCGGCCCGCAGAGCAGGTCCGGGTCCGCGTGCGCCGCCGCGGCGACGACCTCGTGGTCGGGGAGCCTCGTCTGCACCACGACTCGTGCGCGTCCGCCCGGCGCTCCCGGCAGTCCCCGCGCGTTTCCGACGACCCGGGCCGCGCGCGCGAGCAGGGCGAGCGCCTGCTCGGCCGCCCGGTACCGCGGGGCGAGCAGCTCCTGGTCGAAGTCGAGGAAGACCACGACCGAGGCCGCTCGCGTCCGGTGAAGCGCCGCCTGCGTCCCGACGACGAGACCCGCCGCGGGGACCTCCGTCCGGGAGTCGGCCGCCCGACCGCTCACCTCCACGACGGCGCGGCCCGTCAGGGCCGCGAGCTCCTCGGCCGCGCGGGCGACGCCGAGGCGCAGCAGCTTCAGGCGCGTCGAGCCGCACGCCGGGCAGAGGCCCGGGTGCACCTCGTCGCAACGGGGGCACTCGAGCGTGGAGGCGCTGCCCGGCGCGGGGCGCGATCGCTGGAGGAGCGCCGCACCGCACGTCTCGCAGCGCGCGAGCTCGCCGCACGCGCCGCACGCGAGCAGCCGCGCCCGTCCGGTCCGGTCGAGCACGCAGACGGCCGGGAGGTCGGGACGCGCCTCGAGCGCGCCGGCGACCAGCGGCGCGAGGCGCGGCGAGAACAGCCCCGAGCGCGGATCGTCCTCGCGCCGGTCGAGGACCTCGAGCGGGGGCCACCCGGCACGCTCCTGCGCTCTCGGCAGCACGACGAGCCGCCCCCACGCGAGCTGCTCGAGCGTCGGGCACGCGGACACGAGCACGCACGGCACGCCGGCGCGCGCCGCACGCTCGGCCGCGAGGACCCACGCGCTCCAGGTCGGCATGCGTTGCTCGACGTAGGACTCGTCGTGCGCGTCGAGGACGAGCACCGCCGCGAGCCCCGGCACGGTCGCGAGCGCCGCAGCGCGGTTGCCGACGACCACGCGCCCGCCGGCGGCCGCCTCCGGCCACTCGCCGGGGTAGGCCGCGACGTCGTGGCCGAGACGGCGCAGGCGCCGGCAGAGGACCTCGGCGTCGTGGCGCTCGGGCACCAACACGAGCACCGACAGTGCGCGCGCGGTGCGCGCCGCGCCCGCCGACGCGTCGAGCACGGCGGTCACGACCTCGAGGCGCGACGCGGCCGGGGGGAGCCGGAGCACGGCCCGGCCGTGGCCCAGCGCCTCGCGGGCCGCGCGGTCCACGACCCCGCCGGGTCGCGCCGCGCCCGATCCCGGGCGCCCGGGCGCCGGCAGCGACCGCACCACGCGTGGCGGCGAGGCGGCGGCGAGCAGCGCGCGGACGCGCCCCGCGTAGCGCCACGCCCCGTAGCGCGCGAGCGCGACGACCTCCGCGCCGGGTCCGCTCGAGATGACCTCCGCGACCGGGAGCAACGCCCGGCCGTCATCCGGCGCGCCCGGCCCCCCGACGACCCAGCCGCGCACGCGCCGGTTGCGCAACGGGACGCGCACGATGCTCCCCATCACGACGTCTCGCGCGAGGCGCTCGGGGACCTCGTAGTCGAACTCGCGGTCGAGGCCGGAGACGTCCGGGACCACCGCGACGACGCGCGGGCCCGCGGCGCGCGCGTCACCCGGCGCCTCCGGGCCCGGCGACGGCGTAGTGGCGCCGGCCGTCACCGTCGCGCGCTAGAGGTCGAGCACATGCCGCAGGTCGTCGACCCGCGGCGTCGCCTCCCAGGTGAGCTCCTTGTCCGCGCGACCGAAGTGCCCGTACGCGGCCGTCCGCCGGTAGATCGGCCGGCGGAGGTCGAGATCGCGGATGATCGCCGCGGGCCGCAGGTCGAACAGGTCGTCGATGGCGGCGGCGATCCGCGACGGGTCGACGACCTCCGTCCCGAAGGTGTCGACCATGAGCGACACGGGGCGGGCGACGCCGATCGCATACGCGACCTGGATCTCGCATCGCCGAGCCGCGCCCGAGGCGACGACGTGCTTCGCGACCCACCGCGCGGCGTACGCGGCGGAGCGGTCCACCTTCGAGGGGTCCTTGCCCGAGAACGCGCCGCCGCCGTGGCGCGCCGCGCCGCCGTAGGTGTCGACGATGATCTTGCGCCCCGTGAGCCCCGCGTCGGCGTGCGGGCCGCCGACCTCGAAGCGTCCGGTCGGGTTCGCGAGCACGCGATGACCGTCGGTGTCGAGGCCGGGCGGGAGCAGCGGCCGGATCACGTGGTCGACGAGGTCCGGGAGCAGGAGCGTCTCGAGGTCGATGCCGGGCTTGTGCTGGGTCGAGATGAGCACGGTGTCGAGCGCGACCGGCCGGCCGTCCTCGTAGCGGATCGAGACCTGCGTCTTGCCGTCCGGTCGCAGGTAGGGAAGCACGCCGGCGCGGCGGACCTCGGCGAGCCGCTGCGCGAGGCGGTGGGCCAGCCAGATCGGCATCGGCATGAGGTCGGGCGTCTCGTCGCACGCGTAGCCGAACATCATCCCCTGGTCGCCGGCGCCCTGCGAGGAGAGCAGATCCTCGCCGTCACGACCGCTCCGGGCCTCGAGCGCCCTCGACACGCCCTGGTCGATGTCGGGTGACTGCTCGCCGATCGACACGATGACGCCGCAGGTCTGCCCGTCGAAGCCGTACTCGCTCTTGTCGTAGCCGATGTCGCAGATCGTGCTCCGGACGATCCGGGGGATGTCGACGTACGCGGTGGTCGTGATCTCGCCGGCCACGCAGACGAGGCCGGTCGTGAGCAGCGTCTCGCACGCGACACGCCCGGTCGGGTCCACCTCGAGGATCGCGTCGAGGACGGCGTCGGAGATCTGGTCGGCCATCTTGTCCGGATGGCCTTCGGTCACCGACTCCGACGTGAACGTGTAGCTCGTCACCTGGCAGCTCCTTCGTGGCTGTCGTCCGGACGGTCCCGATCGTCGCCCGACGGAGCGGCGGACGCGCCGGGAGCGGCGCGCCGGACCTGGGACACCGCGTCGAGCACGGCGCATGCAATCGTACGCTTCGGCGCGAGGGGCACCTCGACCGCGTCCCCCGACGCGAACAGCAGCGTGACCGCGTTCGTCTCGTGGCCGAAGCCCGCGCCTTGTGCGGACACGTCGTTCACGACGACGAGGTCGGCGCCCTTCTCCTCGAGCTTCGCCCGGCCGCGCCTCACCGCGTCACCGGTCTCGGCGGCGAAGCCCACGACCACCTGGCCGGGCAGGCGTCGCCGCCCGAGCTCCGCGAGGACGTCGAGCGTCCGCTCGAGGACGATCTCCGGGACCCCGGCGCGCTTGTCGAGCTTCGCCGCCGCGGGCGCGCTCGGCCGGAAGTCGGCGACGGCCGCGGCCATGACGAGGACGTCCGCAACCGCGGCGCGCGAGAGCACAGCGTCCGCGAGCTGCGCCGCGGTGTCGACGCGCACGCACTCGACGCCCGCGGGCTCGTCGAGCGGGGCCGCGGTGACGAGCACGACGCGCGCGCCGCGCGCCGCGGCGACCTCGGCGATCGCGTGCCCCTGGCGTCCCGACGAGCGGTTTGTGATGTAGCGCACGGGGTCGATCGGCTCGCGCGTGCCACCGGCCGTGACGAGCACGGTCAGGCCCGTGAGGTCCGCGCCCGGCGACGCCACCGCTGGCGCCGTCGAGCCGCCCGCGACGCGGCCCGCGAGCAGCGCCGCCGCCGCCGCGACGATCGCGCCGGGCTCCGCGAGGCGGCCGACGCCCACGTCACCGCCCGCGAGCCGGCCGGACTCCGGCGGGACGACGTGCACCCCGCGGCGCGTGAGCGTCGCGATGTTCTCCTGCACGGACGGGTGCTCCCACATCTCGGCGTGCATCGCGGGGCAGATGAGCACCGGGGCACGCGTCGCGAGCAGCGTCGCGCCGAGCAGGTCGGCGGAGATCCCGGCCGCGTACTCGCCCACGAGCCGCGCGGTCGCCGGGACCACGAGCACGAGGTCCGCGAGGCGGCCGAGGCGGGTGTGCGGGATCGGGTCCGTGCCGCCGAACAGCTCGGTCTCGGCGGGCTCCGACGCGAGCGCGGAGAACGTCGCGGCACCGACGAAGCGCGTGGCTGCACGCGTGAGGACCGGGACGACGTGCGCGCCCGAGTCCATGAGGCGCCTGAGGACCTCGACGGCCTTGTACGCGGCGACGCCGCCGCACACCCCGAGCACGACGTGCGCTCCGGCGAGGCTGCCGGTGCCGTCTCCGGCCGGACCGAGGAACGGCGCGTCCGGAGGGGTCACGCTCACCGGCGCGGCTCGCCCGACGACGGAGCGACCGGGGCCGCGCGCGCCGCGCTACTGGCCGGCGTCAGCGGGCGGGACCTCGGCGAGGCCGACACCCGCGCCCACCGCGCTCTCGGTCGCGCCGTCGGCGTCCGCGTCGGCGACAGCGTCCTCCGCGACTGGCTCGCCCGCGCGCACCTTCCCGGCCGCGATCTCCTCGAGCGCGATCGACAGCGGCTTTCGCGCGACGGACGTCACCTGCGGCGGGACGATCGCCCCGAGGCCCTCGCCGAGCTGGTTGAAGTACGAGTTGATCTGGCGGGCGCGCTTCGACGCGAGCGTGACGAGCGTGAACTTCGAGTCGACCTTGTCGAGGAGGCTCTCGATCGGCGGGTCGATCATCGTGCTGCGCGGCTCGGCCATCGTGCTCCTTCGTCGTGGTGGACCTGCGCTCCGGGCGGGCGCCTGCTCGCGGCCCCTGCGGGCAGCTCGAGGTGCCGGCACGCCCCGGACCGGTCGTCAACCGGGGTCGCCCGCGCCGCGGTCAGCCCTTCGGCTCCCGACGCGCGGCCTCGATGATAGCCGCGAGCTCGTCGACGGTCTCGTCGAGGTCGTCGTTCACGACGATCGCGTCCGCGATCCGCCGACCGCGCTCGAGCTCGAGCTCGCCGAGCTCGACCCGGCGCCCGACGTGGTCCTCGGAGTCGCCGCGACCGCGCAGGCGACGCTCCTGGTCCTCGCGCGACGGCGGGAGGAGCAGCACGCACACGACCGGGCTGCACCGCTCGAGCACCTGTTCGGCGCCTTGGACGTCGATCTCGAGCACCACGTCGTGCCCCGGCGGGGCGTCCGGGTACGGCGTGCCGTAGTACTCCCCGAGCACCGTCGCCCACTCGAGGAAGCCGCCCGCCTTCGCGTGCTCGAGGAACGCGTCCTTCGTGACGAAGGTGTACGCGCCCTCGTCCTCGCCGGGCCTCCGGGCTCTCGTGGTCCACGACCGCGAGAGCCAGAGGAGCGGGTCCCGCTCGACGAGGCGCCGGATGACCGTCCCCTTCCCGGCCCCACCGGGGCCGGACACGACGAGGATCAGGGTCGTTCGACGGCCTCGAGCAGCGAGTCGCGCTGCTTGGCGCCGAGTCCCTGGAGGCGGCGGGTCTCGCTGATGCCGACCTGCTCCATGAGCCGGCGGGCCTTGACCTTGCCCGTTCCGGGCAGGGACTCGAGCACGGCGAGGACCTTCATCTTGCCGACGATGTCGTCCTTGTCAGCCTTGCCGAGCAGCTCGGCAAGGGTGACTCGACCCGCCTTCAGGTGGTCCTTGAGCTCGGCTCGTTCCTTGCGCGCCTTCGCGGCCTTCTCGAGGGCGGCCTTGCGCTGGTCTGGGGTGAGGCTGGGAGGTTGAGGCATGAGCCGGTACGATAGCGCGGCAGCTCACGGTGTACCACGGTCCCCGCGTCACGGGCGCGCAGCCGGACGCGGTCCGCGGGCCGGCGCGGCCCCGACGCCGGACGGACCGGAGGGCGTCGGCCTCAGACGACCGTGCGGTCGACCGACGCGAAGTGGCACGCGACCGGGTGCCCGACGTCGCGCGGATCGAGGCGCGGCTCCTCGCGGGCGCAGACGTCCTGCGCCTTCCAGCACCTCGTGCGAAAGCGGCAGCCGCTCGGCGGCGCCGCAGGGCTCGGGACGTCGCCGGGCAGCACGATGCGGCGCCGGGCGCGCTCGGCCCTCGGGTCCGGCAGCGGAACCGCGGACAGGAGCGCCTGGGTGTAGGGGTGCGCCGGCTGCTCGTAGATCTCGCGTCGCGTGCCCGTCTCGACGATCTTTCCGAGGTACATGACCGCGACGCGGTCCGATATGTGCCGCACGACCGAGAGGTCGTGCGCGACGAACAGGTACGCGAGCCCCAGCTCGTCCTGGATCTCCTCGAGAAGGTTCACGACACCCGCCTGGATCGACACGTCGAGGGCGGAGACGGGCTCGTCGAGCACGATGAGCCGGGGCTCGAGGACGAGCGCGCGAGCGATGCCGATCCGCTGGCGCTGGCCGCCGGAGAACTCGTTTGGGTAGCGACCCGCGTGCGCGGGGGAGAGGCCGACGAGCCGGAGGACCTCGGCGACCCGGGCGTTGCCCGTGTCTCGCCGCCACACGCCGTGCACCCGCAGCGGCTCCGCGATCGTCTCGCCAACGGGCATCTTCGGGTCGAGCGACGCGTACGGGTCCTGGAACACGACCTGGAGGTGGCGACGCACGTCGCGCATCTCGCCCGCGGCGAGCTCGGTGAGCTCGCGTCCCTCGAATCGCACCGAGCCCGCGGTCGGCGCGAGGAGCTGGAGCACCGAGCGCGCGGTCGTCGACTTGCCGCAGCCGGACTCGCCGACGAGCCCGAGGGTCTCCCCCGCCGTGATGTCGAACGAGATGCCGCAGACCGCGTGGACCTCGCCGACGGTCCGGCGGAGCACGCGACCGCCGCGGATCGGAAAGTGCTTGACGAGGTCGCGCACGCGAAGCACCGGCTCGCGCGCGACGACGCCCGCGGCCGGCTGCGACTCGCCGGGTGCGGGGCCGCGCGGCGCGGGCGGCACGGGCGGCGCGCCGCCCGAGGTCGCACCTCGCCCGGCAGCGCTCATCGTGCGCCACCCGGGTCGGGCGCACCGGTCCCGGACGCGCCGTCGACGGGGGTCGCGGCCGCGCCTCCCACCGGCTCCCCGCCGATCGCGTCCGGCGGCTCGAGGTCCGCGGAGGTCGCGGCGAACAGCGGGGTCGTGCGCACGAGCACCTCCTCGGCGAAGTGGCAGGCGGCCGCGTGGACCCCGGCCGCGCCGTCGCGTGCGCTCCCGAGCGCGACGAGGGGGGGCTCCTGCTCGTCGCAGACCGGCGCCCGGAGCGGGCAGCGCGGTGCGAACGGGCAGCCCGGGCCCGTCCCGACCATCGACGGCGGCGAGCCCGGGATCGGCCGGAGCCGCTCGGTGCCGTCCGTGTCGACACGCGGGATCGACCCGAGCAGACCGAGCGTGTACGGCATGGCGGGCTCGTAGAAGATCTCGTCGACCGTTCCGACCTCGACCGGGCGCCCCGCGTACATCACGAGCACGCGGTCCGCGAGGCCCGCGATGACCCCGAGGTCGTGCGTGATGAGCAGGAGCGCCGCGTGCGTCTCGGTGAGGGCCGTCTTCAGGGACTCGAGCACCTGGGCCTGCACGGTGACGTCGAGCGCCGTCGTCGGCTCGTCCGCGAGGATGACCTCGGGGTCGTTGGCGATCGCGATCGCGATCACGACGCGCTGGCGCATGCCTCCCGAGAACTCGTGCGGGTAGCTCGCGGCGCGCTCCTCCGGGTTCGGGATGCCGACGCGGCGCAGCAGCTCGACCGCGGCGGCCGCCGCGGCTTCCTTCGAGACGTCCTGGTGGGCGCGGACGGCCTCCGCGATCTGCCACCCGACCGAGTACACCGGGTTCAGCGAGGTCATCGGGTCCTGGAAGATCATCGAGATCCCCTTGCCTCGAACGCCCATGAGCTGCTTCTCCTTGCGCCCCAGCAGCTCACCGCCGCGGAACCGGACCGAGCCGCGCGTGCGCGCGGAGCGCGGGAGCAGACCCATCGCGGCCATCGCGGTCACCGACTTGCCCGAGCCCGACTCGCCCACGATCCCGAGAACCTCGCCCGCGCTGAGCGTGAGGTCGACGCCGCGCACGGCGTGGACGACGCCGCCCGAGGTCGCGAAGTCGACCTCGAGGTGGTCGAAGACGAGGAGCGGCTCGGTGGTCACGCGCGCACCCGCGACCGTCGCGGGTCGAACGCCTCGCGCAGCCCGTCGCCGATGAAGTTGATGCACAAGATGAGCACAATGATGAAGGCGGCGGGGAAGACGAACAGCCACCAGAACGTCGTCGCGTCGCCCTCGCCGGACGCGACGAGCGTCCCGAGCGAGATGTTCGGCGGCTGGATCCCGAGCCCGAGGAACGACAGCGTCGACTCGAGGATGATCGCGTTCGCGACCGTGAGCGTCGCGTTCACGATGATCGGGCCGATCGCGTTCGGCAGCAGGTGCCGCACGATGATCCTGCGGTTCGACGCGCCGATCGCGCGTGCGGCCTCGACGAAGTCGCGTTCTCGAAGCGAGAGGAAGTCGGCGCGCACGAGCCGGGCGACGTAGGTCCACGCGAGGAAGCCGATGATCATCGCGACCCAGAACCAGCTCCCCGACTGCTTGCTCGCGAGGTTCGCGAGAACTGCGAGCACCGCGAGGAGCGGGACGGCGAGGATGAAGTCCGTGAAGCGCATGAGGATCGGGTCGACCCAGCCGCGGAAGTAGCCCGCGAGCGCGCCGATCGTCGTGCCGATCAACGTCGTGACCGCGGCGACGAGGAGCGCGACCTGGATGTCCTCCTTCGTCCCCTGCATGACCTGCGCGAACACGTCGTGGCCGATCGGGTCGACGCCGAACGGGTGCTGCCACGTCGGGCCGCCGGAGGTGAAGGTCGCGATCTGGTCCGTGAGGGTGAGGTAGTTGTAGTGCCACGCGAAGCCCGCGACGACCGAGCCGATGCCGAGCACGGCGAAGACCCCGAGCGAGATCATCGCCCGGGGCTGGCGGACGAAGCGCCCGAGGACGATCTGCCACTGGCGCCTCGCGTCGCCCGCCATGCCGTGCTCGTCGCCGAGCGGGTGCGTCTCGCCTCCCGCAACCGGAAGGCGGGACCTCCGCAGCCGGCGGCCCGCCGCGACCGACGCGCCGGAGCGGGCCCCGCGCCCGCGCACGGGCGCGCCCGTGCCCCCGCCCGCCGGGCGCTCAGCCATAGCGGATGCGCGGGTCGAGCACGCCGTAGAGGATGTCGGCGAGAAGGTTGAACGCGACCACGAAGAAGGCCGTGACGAGCAGGTAGGCCTGGACGACGTTGAAGTCCAGGTTGGACACTCCCGCGAGGAACCACACGCCGACGCCCTGCCACGAGAAGACGGACTCGACGAGGATCGCGCCGCCGAGGATGGCCGCGAAGTCGAGGGCGATGACCGTCGTCACCGGGATGAGCGCGTTGCGAAGCGTGTGCCGGATCAGCACGCGCCGCGGTCGCAGCCCCTTCGCGCGCGCGAGGCGCACGTAGTCGCTGTCGAGCACCTCGAGCATCGAGGAACGCTGGTAGATCGCCCACGACGGGTAGCTCACGAGGATGAGCGTGAGCACGGGCAGCACGAAGTGGCCGGCGTAGTTGGGCAGTCGCTGGACGAAGCCGCCGGTGAGGTTCGGGCTCTCCTGACCGATCGTGTAGAGGACCGTGCGGCCGACCGCGTTGTTGATCGGGATCGCGACGAACTCTTTCAAGATGAGCCCGAGGACGAACACCGGGATGGAGATGAACAGGAAGTTCGTGACCGTCGCCGCGCTGTCGAAGGCCCGGCCGCGGCGGATCGCGGACAGCACCCCGACCGTGATCGCGACGACGATCGCGACGATCGTCGCGATGATCACCATCTGGAAGGTCACGAACAGGTGCGACCAGAGCTGCGGTGCGACGGGCTGGCCCTGGATCGTCGAGCCGAAGTTGCCGTGGACCGCGTTGCTGATCCAGATCCAGTAGCGCTGGGGAATCGGGTCGTTCAGGTGGAGCAGCGCGCGCCGGGCCGCGTACGTCGACGCCGGCGTGTGCGGGTTGAGCCGGAGCGTCGCGAGCGGGTCGCCGGAGTTGGCGACCATGACGAACACGAGCATGCTCGAGAGCACGAGGATGAGCACGCTCGCCGCCACGCGACGCAGGATGTACGCGAGCATCGAGGCACCTTACAAGGCGTCGGGAACGGCGGGGGTGCGAGC
>Ga0307374_10004639_pt1 | contig 22797 bp, 24 predicted proteins | sample OX3MG_FD_202532 | JGI IMG/M metagenome (GOLD analysis project Ga0307374, IMG submission 202532) | Soil microbial communities from Risofladan, Vaasa, Finland - OX-3 | ecosystem: Environmental > Terrestrial > Soil > Coastal area > Acid sulfate soil | place: Finland: Risofladan, Vaasa | collected... | reverse complement strand
CGGGAAAAACCTCTACGCCTATATGCCCGACAAGCGCCGCTTTATCGCCTTGTCCTCGGGAACCCTGCCGCAAAGCTTCGGCACGGGCCGAGGGGAGGTGAAAGGCTCCGATGGCTTCGCCGCCAGTTCGCTTGGCTTTTACGTCTCGGACACGGCGGAGAATCGTGTCGTGCAGTTCGACTCCTCCGGCGTCTGGAAGTCCGATTTCGCCGGCGGCCACGGAATGTTCGGCTTCATGGGCCGCTCGAAGGAAGGCCGGGTGGACCGCCCGCGCGGCGTTGCGGTCAACGATCAGGGAACCGTCTACGTGGCGGACGCGGGCAATCACCGCGTCGAGGCCTTCAGCCCGGATGGGACGTTCCTCTTTACCATCGGGCCGCGGCTGACGCTGCAAGAAAGCACGCAGACCTACGTTCTGCAGAAACCCGCGGCCGTGGTCTGGGATAAGGATGGCTTCGTCTATTTCGCGGACGCGGGTCTGGATGAAATATTCAAGTGCGAGCCCTCGGGGGCCCTGGTGGCCGTCTGGGGAGAGCCCGGCGACGCGCCCGGGCAGTTCGAGGCGCCCTCGGCCATGGCCTACGATGGGCACGATTACCTCTATATTCTGGACAGCGAGTTAAAGCGCGTGTCGGTCTACGATAAGGATGGGCATTGGATGACGGACTTGTTCTCGCCTGGAGACGCCCCGGGCGAGCTTTCCCTGCCGGCGTCTGTGGCGGTCGCGGGCCAGAGCTTGGTGGTTTCCGATCCGGGGCGCGGCGAGGTCTTGTCCTTCGGCCTGCGCCCGTCCTTGGCGCCGCCCGTCTCGGTGAGCACCTCGGTCAAGGACGGCATGGCGGAGCTTTCCTGGCCGCCTTCCGAGGATCCGTGGTTCTACGGCTACAGGATTTACCGTGCGGACAAAATCGAAGGCCCTTATGAGGAAGTCGGTGAATCGGGCGCGCCCATGTTCGAGGACGTCGGCGTCAACCCCGGGGGGCGCTACTTCTACCGCGTCGCCGCGGAGGCCAAGACCCACGATATCGGAATTATGGGTCCTCCGGTCGCGGTCTCCATCGCGGGTCCGGTTAATCTGCCGCCCGTGGAGATTTCCTCGGTGACCTTGGGCGACATTTTCCCCGCCAACTATAAGTGGTATCTTAAGAATCCGGTAGGACAGGCTGTTATCGTCAATAACCTCAATGTCCCGTTCCGAGACCTCACCTTCAGCTTCCGTTTGAAGGATTTCATGGATTTCGGCTACGACACGACGGTGAAGACCCTGGAGCGCCGGAGCAGCGTCGTCATTCCGCTCATCGCCACGCTCAACAACAAAATCCTGGACGTTACGGAGGACACCCCCATCCAGGCGGAATTCTCCCTGACCTATTTCGACGCGGGCCGCGAGCGCACCGTTTCCCTGACCAAGCCCCTGCGCGTCTATTCCCGCAACGCGATCGTCTGGAGCGAACCGCGGCGCATCGCGGATTTCGTCACGCCGCAGGACCCGCCCGTGGTGGACTTCGCGCGCCAAGCGCTTTTGTCCGCGCCCCAAAGCTCCAAAACGGCGGCCTTGAACCCCAACGCCGTCGCCGCGCTTAATATTTGGGATGCGCTTTCCGCCGCGGGAGTGCGGTTCTTCGCTAAGCCTAACGATCCCTACGAGACGGTGTCCCAGGACAAGACTTTTCCCGTGGACTATACCCAGTTTCCCCGCGAGACCCTGGAGAGAAAAAGCGGCCAATGCGACGATTTGACGACGCTGATGGTCTCGCTGCTTGAGAGCGCGGAGATTCCCTCAGCCATCCTCGACTACCCGGGCCACATGGCGTTCATGTTCGACACGGAAAGCGAGTCGGTCGAGCGCGCGGGCGTGCCCGCGGACTGGCTGGTCAAGTACGACGGCCGCTATTGGGTGCCGGTGGAGGCCACTTTGCTGGGCCAGGGCTTCGTCCAGGCGGTGCAAAAGGCCGTCTACGACTACAAGACCTTGTCGGCCCAGAAAGCGGCCCATGTCGTGGATTTGCAAAAGGCTTGGGGCGACTTCGAGCCCGCGACCTTGCCGGTAGCGTCGGCGCCGCTGCCAACGTCCGACGCCAAGGCCGCGGCCCAGGATTTTTCAGCGGCGGTTAAGACCATGTTCGATGCGGAATACGCGTCCTTGAAGGGGCAATTGAAAGCCGCCCTGAACTCCGACCCCAAGGATGCGGTCAGCCGGATTGAGTTGGGGATTTTGGAGTACCAAGCCGGACATCCCGTGGCCGCGCGGCAGGCGTTCGGCAAAGTTGTTGAAAATGATCCGGCCAACGCGGCCGCCATGAACGATTTGGGAAATATAAGCTTTTTCGCCGGAGATTATTCCCAGGCCGCCAAGATGTACCTCAAGGCCGCCGCGGTGGCCGCCGCGGCAGGCGCGCCGGATCCGGATTATTCCATGAACTTGCTCAAGGCCGAACTTGAGATGAAGGACGTCGCCGCGGCCAAGAAAGCCGGCGACGCGGCTGCGGCCCTGGATCCGGATTTGACGCCGTCCGTGCAGGCGTTGCTCGACGGCCGCTAAACTCGTTTGACAGGAGGCTCGTTATGAAGAAAACGGCAGCCGTTGCGATTTTGACCATTCTCCTTGGCCCGTCTTTGGCCAGGAGCGCTTCTTCGGACACGGCCAAGGCCGCGCCGAAGGCTCCGGCCGAGGTCGAAGCGCTTCCCGCCCCGGTCGCGACGTGGCTTACTCACCTCAAGGACGCCTTAACCCAGACGACGCTGACGGGCGAGTACCAAAAGGGGAACGTGGCGCAGGTGGCCGCGGTCCGCGGCGCGCGGCAGGAAGTTCCCAGCGCCGACAAGCCCGTGTGGAAGGGAGGGTTTTCGGATCAGGCCCGCGCCGAGCTTAAAAAGGAGCGCGCGGCCTTGGCGCAGGGGGTGAATCTTCTCCTTGAGGGCCGAGTGGCCGAGGGGCGGGACCAAATTCTCGCCTTCGAGAAGCAGTATCCGCGCAGCCGCCTGCGCGGCGCGGCCGAGGAGGCGCTTCGGAAAACCGCGCCAGCGGAAGCGGAAAACGTTTCTAAAAAACGCCTCCTTTCCGCTGGTGCTGGACGCGATATCACGCGCCCGGCGCCCGCGACGCCTAAGACCGACGCGCCGTCGGCTTCAACCGCGCCAGCCGCGAAATCTTCCCGATAAGCGCGGTCGTCGATCGGCCGGCGGCCAGGGGAATTAAGGCGACCTTACCCGCGTATTCTCGCCCCGCCACTTGGCTTTTGCGGTAGTCCGCGCCTTTGGCCAGCACGTCCGGCCGCAAATGGCGCAAGAGTTCGGTCGGCGTGTCCTCGTCGAACTTCGCCACGGCATCCACGCAGGCCAAGGCCGCCAAGACCGCGGCGCGGTCCTTCCAGCCATTGATAGGCCGGCCGGGACCTTTGCCCAGGCGCCGGGCCGAGGCGTCCGAGTTCAAGCCCACGATCAGGATGTCGCCCAGGCTTTTGGCTTTTTCCAGGCTCTGCACGTGCCCGGCGTGCAGAAGATCAAATACGCCGTTGGTGAAAATGACGCTTTTTCCTTCCCAGCGCCAGGCCTCGCGCAGGGACAGGAGGCGCTTTAAGGTCTTTATTTTATCGCGGGAATAGCTGGCGGCCATATGAAAGATCTCCTTTCGCGCCGCAGGGCTTGCGTAGGGCCCGGAAGAGCGGCGCTTACCTGACGGCGTTAAGCAACTGCGTGCAGAGTTCTTTCAGTTCTTGCGCCCGGCTCATGGTCTGCGGCGCGTAGATCTGAACCTGCTCGCCTTCGGCGTAGCCCGCGCCGGAGAAACTAGGCGCGTCCATGAGCGCCTCGTTGTAGAGCCATTGCGCGTAGGAACCGAAGGTTGAGGCGTCGCTTTGCAGGTTTTGCGCGGGCGCGACGGCGTCGGGCTGGGCCTTGGCCCGAGAGCTCAGTGTCTGGACCTGGGATTCGACGTATTGAATATTGTTGACGAAAATATTAAGGTTCGATACCGTTTGGTCGAGTTCCGCCCGGATGGAGGGATTGGGAACTGGAGGCGCTCCGATGATCTGGCTCTTGATTTGCGCCAAATCCTGGCGCAGCTGCGCCGCCTGCTGGATGAGAATTCCGACGTTTTGATCGGCATTCCGGATGTCCTGGGGCAACGCGGCGTCCTGCGTTTTTACCAGGCGCGCTTGAAAGGCCAAGACCCCGGCTTCGCCGCGGTTAAGGTTGAGCGCGAAGTCGGCAGGAACCGCGGCGCGGGCCGCGCCGCACAAGCTTGCGATTAGAATGGAGGAAAAAATAGTTTTCATCATAGGGGGATTCTAAAGATTTCCCGACGCCGGGTCAAGGCCGCGGCGCGGACGCAAGCCAATTCTAGTGCGCCTTGGGCGCGTTGGGGAACAGCGCGTCCTCGATGAGGCCGCACCAAATCTGGATGACCGCGATGTGCGCCTCCTGGATGCGCGCGACCGTGTCCGAGGGGACCTGCACGCAGATGTCGGCCAAGTCCTTCAACTTTCCTCCCTTTCGGCCGGTCAGGCCGATGACCAGGAGATTTTTCTTTTTGGCGGCTTCGACCGCCTTGATCACGTTGGCCGAGTTTCCCGAGGTGGAGATGGCCACCGCGATGTCGCCGGGCTTGGCGTGGGCCTCCAGCTGCCGCGAGAACACGTTCTCGTAGCCGAAGTCGTTGGCAATCGAGGTCAAATCCGAGGTGTTGACCGTCAAGGAAATTGCCGGCAGGGGCGGGCGGTTGCGCTCGAAGCGCCCGACGAGCTCATCCGCGAAATTCTGCGCGTCGCAGGCGGAGCCGCCGTTGCCGAAGGTCATGATCTTGTTGCCGGCGCGGAAAGTGGCGATCAAGGCCTCGGCGGCTTTTTCCAGCGCCGGGAGCTGGCTCTGCGCGGTCTCCGCGAGCGCGCGGCTTGAGTCAAGCAACTGCCGCTGGATGTCGTTTTTGAGCGTCTCGATCATGGGGAGTCTCCAGTATTTTCTCTGAAAGGTGGGTGTCGAAGTCGCCGCCGATGAAGTCGGGGTGCGCGAGCACCTTCTGGTGGAAGCCGATGGTGGTGCGGATGCCGGATATCTCGAATTCGGACAAGGCTCGCCGCGAGCGGGCCAGCGCCTCGGGGCGCGTGGGCGCGAAAACCACGAGCTTGGCCAGCAGGCTGTCGTAGTGGCTGGGCACGGTGTAACCCGCGTAGAGGTGGGTCTCCAAGCGCACGCCCGGGCCGCCGGGCAGGCGCAGGGCTTCGATTTTGCCGGGGCAGGGAGCGAAATTGTTGTCGGGGTCTTCGGCGTTGATGCGGTGCTCCATGGACCAGGCGCGGATTTGGGCGGCGCGGGCCTGATCGAAGGGAAGCTTTTCGCCGGCCGCGATGAGAATCTGGGTCTGGACCAAATCCAGGCCGGTCACCGATTCCGTCACGGGGTGCTCGACCTGCAGGCGCGTGTTGACCTCGATGAAATAAAACTTGCCGTCCTGCACCAAGAACTCGACCGTTCCCACGTTGGAATAACTGCTCTCCCGCGCCAGGCGCACGGCCGCTTCCTGCATCTCTCGGCGCATGGTTTCGTCCAAGGCCGGCGAGGGGGACTCCTCGATGAGCTTCTGGTTGCGGCGCTGGACCGTGCAGTCCCGCTCGGGAAAAGCGACCGCGTTTCCGCGTCCGTCGGCCGCGATCTGGATTTCCACGTGCCGCGGATGGCCGAGGTATTTTTCCAGGTAGACCGCGTCGTCGCCGAAGGCGGCCTTGGCTTCGCTCTGCGCGGTCAAAAGCTGGGTATTGAGTTCTTCTTCGGTGCGCGCGAGGCGCAGACCCTTGCCGCCGCCGCCGGCCGCGGCTTTGATCATGACGGGCAGCCCGATGGCGCGGGCTTCTTTCATCACGTCGCCCTGGACTAGGCCAGTGGTTCCGGGCACGACCGGAACTTGGGCTTTCCGGGCGAGGGCTTTGGCCTCGCTCTTATATCCCAGCGTGCGGATGGCTTCGGGCTTGGGGCCGATGAAAACCAAGCCCGCCGCGGCGCAGGCCTCGGCAAAATCCTCGTTTTCGGACAAAAATCCGTAGCCCGGATGGACGGCCTGGGCGCCGGTGATTTTGGCCGCGGCCAGGACCGCGTTCATGTCCAGGTAGCTCTGCCGCGAGGGCGCGGGCCCGATGCAGACGGCCTCGTCGGCCGAACGCACGTGCAGGGAGTCGCGGTCCGCCTCGGAGTAGACCGCGACGGACTTGATGCCCATCTCGCGGCAGGCGCGCAGCACGCGCAGCGCGATCTCGCCCCGGTTGGCGACGAGGATTTTTTGGAACATATTTATGCTGTTTTTTCGGGTAATTCTAGGCGCACGAATATCGTATTTACGACTTTTTCTTCGCGAATATTTTGAATATCCGGCCTGCGCTCCTCAATTAGTTCCAGCATGCGTTTAACCACTTTTATGTTGTTCGTGCCAATCGCATGGATGTTTGCGTAGGTGATGCCATAGGAGCGATTCCGTTCCAATTTTTTTACAACGTTATCATAAAGACTTTCATTTGTCATATGTATGTTTACGAAGATTGAGAAAGCTTCCTCTTCTACTATTGTGTTATACCAGGTTATAAATTTGCCCTTATCAAAAAGCTCCCCGGCTTTCTTCATTTCACGAAGAATGGGAATGATTAAATTTTCAAAATAATCCGAAGAGCAGAGGTTGCATATCTTTCTTCCGCGTTCCCCATAATTTTGGATTACGTCGAGTTTGTCGTCGGTTATATCTTCGCCATTTTTATGGCGGTCGCGAATTATATAAGCTGCGCGAAGCGCCAGTATGTCGCTGGAGTCGATGATTTTAGAAAGCTCATCGATGACATCTTTGCCAGCGTCTTTGTAACGCTGTACGGCCTCCAGTAGCGGCACGATATCTGTGGATAAGATAGGCGTCCCTTCCTCTTGGAGAGCCTCGCGAAGAATTGTTTGAAACTCTTCTCGGTGAGCCGGTTCAATGAGTTTTGGGTTTATGGAAATTATATTGCCGTCAATTACTATATCTTTGGGGTTGTCACCGCTAATGGTGAGATTAATAGTGGTGTTATTGCTAAAGATATTAAAGGATTTGTTCGCTCTAATCTTCCCGATCAAAGTTTTAACTTTGTCGAAAATTTTAAGCACGCTGCTTTAATTGGTCGGCGAGTTTGATGGCGGAAACTAGGCCGTCTCGGACGAATATAAGAGAGCCTTTGCGCAAGCCTGCGAAATCTTTGAGAAGCACTTCTTGGCCGTCTTGTGTTAATACGCGTTGAGAAGCATCAGATTTCTCAACGATGTACCCCTCGCTATCAATCCCTTTGCCAAAGGTTTCCAGAATAAATTCTTTCGCGGCCTGATCGAATGTGAAGGAAATAGTCTCATTCATATGGCTAGTCTCCTGCGCCATGAACCCTAGGTAAGGATAGGATAGTTCTTCCAGTCCTATCTGACAAGGGGCTATAGGGTCTAGTTTCAGATAGGTCCTTTGATAATAGACTATAAAGCATGCGTCAGGTTTCGATGAAGAACAGAAGCCGCCCGTAGTCCGCGGGCTTGCCCTCCTCGATGAAAATCTTGGCCAGGCGGCCGGAGACCGGAGCTTTGACCGGCAGGAAAGCCTTGGGGCCTTGCTCCACGCGGCCCAGCACCGCGCCTTCCTTGACCGCGGCGCCCTCTTCCAGAACCGCCGCGCGGCCGGGCTCGCCCCATTGAAAAATCCCCACGCCGGGAGAGACCACCGCCGCGTAGCGGCTCGATATATCCGGTTCCGGAATGGCGGGCGCCGAGCCGGGCAGGGAAAAAGAAAACCCGTCCTCGCCTTTTTTGAGCGTGACTTCCGTCAAATCGGTGGTCTTGATCCAGGTTAGGACGTCCTTAAGGTCTTCTGCGTTCATCGCTTTCTCCTGGCCTTGCCCGTCCGGCGCTGGGCCGAGAGCGAACTTCTGGCCTTGATCAGATTCAGGGGGTGGGCGGGCAAAAGCCCGGAACTCAAGGGGTCAAAGGCGTCCGGCAGCATTTTGTGGACGTAGGTGCGGCGCACCTTTTGGCGCCGGGTGCGGGGGTTCAAGTCGACGAGATAGAGTTCGGTTTCCCGGGTCGAGAACTCGAACATGACCTGTCGGCAGGCGCCGCAGGGCTTGGCCGAGTTGGCCACGACGCAGACGGCCCGAATTCCCAGCTGCCTGCGGGTGACGGCGTTGAAGATGGCGACGCGTTCGGCGCACAGGGCAAGCCCGTAAGAGGCGTTCTCCACATTGCAGCCGGCGAAGATGCGGCCCGATTCAGTCAGAATAGCCGCGCCCACGGGGTAGCGCGAATAGGGGCAGTAGGCGTTTTTCTGCGCGGAGACGGCCGTGGCGATGAGACGGGAGATAATCTTAGACGGTTTCATGGAGTTCCTTGAGCGCGTCCGCGGCTTCGTGCGCGAAGCGGGCTTTTAAGGTCGCACGTTCGGAGGCCGGCATGAATAGGTGGTCCACGGAGGCGACGCTTAAGTCCGCCAGCTCCCGGATGGAAAACCCCAACTCCTGGGCCTGCGCGTACTCGTGGGTCAAATCGACCGCGAAGACGCCGCGGTCGTCCGTGTTGAGCGTTAGGCGCACGCCCGCCTCGTGAAAGCGGCGCACGGGGTGGTCCTTCAAGCTCGAGACGGCCTTGGTCCGCACGTTGGAGGTGATGCCGATTTCAAGCGGGATTTTGCGGCGCACCACCTCGGCTAAAAGCTTGTCGTCTTCCATCAGGTGCACGCCGTGGCCGATGCGATCGACCGAGAACTCCAGGGCCGAGCGCAGGTTCTCCGTGCCGCTGGTCTCCCCGGCGTGGCAGGTCGTGTGGATGCCGAGTTTCTTGGCCTCGGCGTAATAGTCCGCGAACTCGCGCGTGGGGTGCCGGGCCTCGTCCCCGGCCAAGTCCAAGGCCGCGACCGCGGGTTCCTTTAAGGTGAGCTTGGGATTGAACATTGTCTTAAGGAGGGAAAAAGCCCGGCGGTTTTCCGCGGCGCCGTGCGCGCGGAACAGGCAAATGATGATGGAACTGCTGGTCCCGAAGTCCTTCAATCCTTTTTTAAGGCCGCGCAGGACCGCCGCGACGGCCTCCTCGGAACTCATAGAGGAAGAGCAGAGAAGCTCCGGAGCGAAACGGACCTCCACGTGCCGGATGTTGTCCGCGGCGGAGTCTTCCACGAGCTCGTAAGCGGTCCGTTCAAGGGCTTGAGGCCGGCGCAAGAGGGGGCAGATAATATCGAAAGCCTTCAAGCATTCCGCCAAGGAGCCGCAAGATGGCGAGGTCTGCACGAACGGGATGAGGTCCTCGACCGTATCGGCCGGGAGCTTGGCGCCGGATTCTCGGCCCAATTCCAGGATGGTCCGGGGCCGCAAAGCGCCGTCCAAATGGCAGTGCAGTTCGGCTTTGGGAAGGCGGCGCAAGATGTCGCTCATTTTTTCCCTTGGAGGTATTTGCCCGCGATGAGCGCGAGCCTCTTGTCCGCCGCGGCCTTGATCTTGCGCGCGTCCGTCACCAGGGCTCCGGCCAAGGCGTGCTGGCAGGCGCAGTCTCGGGCCCGCGCGGCCAGGGCGCCCACGCCGGCTTGCAGTATTTTCTGCGCATTCTGCGCGTTGGCGGACAATGTCGCCATGACCTTGTCGCTGGTCACTTCGTCGTCTTCCTTCCAGCAGTCGTAATCCGTCACCATGGCCATCAAGGAATAGCAAATCTCGGCCTCGCGCGCGAGCTTGGCTTCCTGCGCCGCGGTCATGCCGATGACGTCGTAGCCCTGGCGGCGGTGGTAGTCTGATTCGGCGCGGGTGGAGAACTGCGGACCTTCCATGCAGACGTAGGTGCCGCCACGGCTAAAATCGAGACCCAACTCGGAGGCCGCGCGGGCAAGGAGTTCGCTCTGCGCCGCGCAGAATGGGTGGGCGAAGGCCACGTGCGCGACCACGCCGCCGCCGAAGAACGTGGAGGGCCGGCCCTTGGTCTCGTCCACGAGCTGATCCGGGAACACGAAGCGCTTGGGGGCGAGCTCTTCTTTGAGGGATCCCACGGCCGCGACGCCGATGAGGCGTTCTACGCCCAAGGACTTAAGCGCGTAGATGTTGGCGCGGTAATTGATTTCGGAGGGCAAAAATACGTGGTCTTGCCCATGCCGGGCCAAGAAGGCGCAAGGCGTGCCGCCAATCTTGCCCATGATGATGGGACCTGAGGGCGCGCCGTAAGGGGTTTTGACCAAGACTTCGCGCGCGCCGGACAAGGCCGACATGCGGTAGAGTCCGCTGCCGCCGATAAATCCCAGCGCGGCCTGCGGCTTGGCGGCTGTAATACGCGTCATGGCACGAATCCTCCTAGGGGCAGGAGTTCCTGGATCATCAAATCGAGCTTCTTGAAATCGATGGGCTTTTGAACGAAGCGGGTTTTGGGGCCTTCGGGGATGATCGTTTTTATTTTCTCGTAGGGATGGGCGGAGATGAAAATAACCGGGATGGACGCCGTTTTCGGATCGTTCTGGAGCGACTGGTAGACCGAGGAGCCGTAGGCGCCCGGCATCTGCACGTCGGTGATGATGAGGTGCGGCCGGTGCTCGGAGGCTTTTTGGCGCAGATCGAAGCCGTCCGTGGCTATGACGACGAAGTGCTTGCGGGCCGCCAGGAACTCCTGGAGCAACGTGGCGATGTCGGGGCTGTCCTCGCCGATTAAAATCTGGGCGATCATGCCGCGTCGCCGCCGATTTCCGCGATGAGCTCGGGATAAATGGGAAAGCGCGCGCACAAGGCGCGGACTTCCGCGCGCAGGGCTGAGAGCTTGGCAGGGGTCTCTCGCGCGGCCACGGCCTCATCGATGAAGTGCGCCACGGCCTCCATCTCCTTCTCGCCCATGCCCCGCGTGGTGACGGCCGGGGTTCCGAGGCGCACGCCCGAGGCGATGAAGGGCTTTTGCGGATCGTAGGGAATGGCGTTCTTGTTGACCGTGATGCCGGCCGCGTCCAGAGCCGCTTCGGCTTCCTTGCCGGTGACGCTTTTGGGCCGCAAATCGAGGGAGAATAAGTGGCAGTCGGTCCCTCCCGCCACGATGCGAAAGCCCTTGTCCTTGAGGAAACGCGCGAGCGCCCGGGCGTTGGCCAGCACGCGCGTTTGATAATCTTTGAACTCGGGGCGCAGGGCCTCGCCGAAGCATACGGCTTTGGCCGCGACGGCGTGCATCAAGGGGCCGCCCTGGGTGCCGGGAAAATTAATTTTGTCCACGGCCGCCGCATGCTTGGCCTTGCAGAGAATCAAGCCCCCGCGCGGCCCGCGCAGGGTCTTGTGCGTGGTCGAGGTCGTAAAATCCGTCAGCGGCACGGGCGAGGGGTAGAGCCCGGCGGCGACCAAGCCCGCGTAGTGGGCGATGTCCGCCGCGAAATACGCGCTCACCGAGTCCGCGATGGCCTTTAAGCGCGCCCAGTCAAAGACGCGGGAATAGTTCGAGGCGCCGGCGAAAATCATCTTGGGCTTTTGCTCGTGCGCCGTGCGCTCGGCCTCGTCGTAGTCGATGAGCTCGGTTTCGCGCGAGACGTTGATGGGCGCGATTTTAAAGAACTTGCCCGAAAAATTTAGGGGATGCCCGTGCGACAGGTGCCCGCCATGGGCGAGGTTTAAGCCCATCACCGTATCGCCGGGAGACAAGACCGAAAGATACATCGCGATGTTGGCCTGGGTCCCGGAATGCGGCTGGACGTTGGCGTGCTCGGCGCCGAAGAGTTTTTTGGCCCGCTCGATGGCCAAGGTTTCCGCGACGTCTACGAACTCGCAGCCGCCGTAATAGCGCTTGCCGGGATAGCCTTCGGCGTACTTGTTGGTGAGCACCGAGCCCTGCGCTTCCAAAACAGCCACGGAGGCGTAGTTCTCCGAGGCGATGAGTTCCAGGTTGTCGGCTTGGCGCCGCGTCTCGCGGGCGACGGCGCGGTAGACCTCGGGGTCCTGGGACTTGAGGGCCTTTAGCATGGGGCCGTTCCGGCGGCCTCCTTGACGGCCGCGGCCGGGATGGCGCCTTCCCGGAGGATGCGCGGCGCGGCGCCAGTCGCGTCCACCACGGTTGACTCGGCGCCCGGGGCCGTTTCGGCGGAAACGATGTAGTCGACCAAGTCCTTGAACTGCTCCGCGACGGTCTCGCCATCATTGAGCGCGGGTTCGCCGGAAATATTCGCGCTGGTCTGGGCCCAAGGGACGTCGGAGATCTCCAGGAGCTTAAGCAACAGCGGATGGTTGGGGACGCGCAGGGCCACGGTCTGGTATTCGGCAAAGGTCAAGAGGCGCCCTTCCTTGGTGGGCCGCAGGACCAAGGTCAGAACTCCCGGCCAGAATTTTTTCGCCAGGACTTCGGCCAGGGGCGTCCATTCCACCCAGTGCTTGGCCGCCTCGGCCGATTTGACGAACACGGGCAAGGGCTTGGCTGCGGGCCGGCCCTTGATTTGGTAGATGCGGCGGCCGGCGGCCTTGATGAGCGCGGTCGAGCCCAGGCCGTAGACCGTATCGGTGGGAAAGGCGATGATTTTGCAGGATTTGGCCGCCGCGGCGAGATCGGCAAGCGTCTGCGCCGGGGGCAGTTCTCCGGCTTTAAGCCTGATGATGACGGCCATTGGAGCGCTCCTTTCCAGGATGAAAGAGAACGACAAATTCTCCCAGGATTTCGGTCTTGCGCGCGAGGGCTTCCTGAACCTCGCGCAGGCTTCCCGAAACCCATTCCTCATAGACCTTGGAGATTTCCCGCGCGGCGCAGGCCGGGGCGTCGGGGCCGAAGACCTCGGCCGCCTCGGACAAGAGCGCGGCGACGCGGAAGGGGGACTCGTAGACGGCGACGGTCTTTCCCAAATCCGCGGCTTGGGAAAGCAGGCGCTTGCGTTTTCCCGCGGTACGCGGCAGAAATCCCAAAAACACGAAGGAGTCCGCGGGAAGCCCCGAGCCCGCCAGGGCCGCGGTCAAGGCGCTGGGGCCGGGCAGCGCCGTGACGCCTACGCCCGCTTGGCGGGCCAAGCCCACGATGGAGATGCCAGGGTCGGAAATGCCGGGCAATCCGGCGTCCGAGACCAGGGCCAAGGACTCCCCGTCTTTCAAGCGCGAGAGCATCTTTTCCAGGCAGCGCGAGTCGTGCTCATCGTAGCGCACCAGCTCTTTGGAGAGGCCGAAGTGGGACATGAGCGCCCGGGTGCGGCGCGTGTCCTCGCAGTAGACGGCGTCGGCGGACTTCAAGGCCGCCAAGGCGCGCGCCGTCATATCCTCCAGGTTCCCGATGGGCGTCGGCACCAGGGAGAGCATCAATGCGCGGTCGCGGAGTTGGTCGCTCCCTGGCTCGGGGCCTCCGCTTCAAGGCTGAGAAAAATTTCCACGATCTTCGGGTCGAATTGGGTTCCCGCGCCGCGCTTGAGCTCCCCGACCGCGACTTCGCGCGGCAGGGCCTTGCGGTAGGGCCTGTCCGAGGTCATGGCGTCCCAGGCGTCGATGATGGCCACGATGCGCGCGCCCAGCGGGATGTCCTCGCCCTTCAACCCTTCGGGGTATCCCTGGCCGTTGTACCACTCCTGGTGGTGGAGCACCATCTGCGCCACCGGGCCCAGGAATTTGACCGGCGAGAGAATCTGATGGCCGATCATGGGGTGCTTCTTCATGATCTCGTATTCCTCGGCGGTGAGCTTGCCGGGCTTGAGCAGAATAGCCTCGTCGATGCCGATTTTGCCGATATCGTGGAGGAGCGCGGCGTACTCGACGTAGCGGACCATGGGCGTGGGCAGGCCCAACTCCAGGGCCAGGCGCCTGGCGATGTTGCTGGCCCGCTCGGAATGCTCGTGGGTGTAGGCGTCCTTGGAGTCGACGGCCCGGGCCAAAGTGCGCACCATTTCCAGGTAGAAGGTCTCCAGGCTGTCGAACAGATCGATGTTGTGCAGCATGACCGCGGCTTCGCCGGCCAAAAGCGTCAGGAACTTCACGTTGTAATCGCTAAAGGGCCTGTGGCCCTCGCGGGAATTCAAATTTAGGACGCCCACGGGTTTGGACTTGACCAGGAGCGGCATGGACAAGAAGGGCTCGCTGTCCGCCGTCCCCTTAACGTAGCGCGGATCGTTCTTCGGGTCCTCGATGAAGATGGGCTGGCCGGTGACGAAAGCCTTGCCCGCGACGCCTTCGCCGGGCTTTAAAGCGAGGGCTTTAGTCCATTCGCGCGCCGGGTTTTTGGCCGCGACAGTCTTCAAGCAGCCTTCCTTCTCTTCCCAGAGCATGATGGTGCCGCGCTCGCAGCCCATGAGCGAGCAGGCGTTCTCCAGCACCGCCTCGCCGAAATCCTCCTTGGAGACGGTTCCCGAACGGGAAATGCCTCTTTGCTGGAGGGAGAGAAGGCTCGAGAGCAGAAGGTCGAGCTTTTCCGAATCAGGCTCGGGGGCGGTCCAGCACTGGCTCTTTTTGAGCGCGGAGACGCGGATTAGGGCCCAGGCCAGCGCCACGGCCAGGATGAGGCAAGTAAAACCGGCGATAAGCGAAGATGTCGGCATTTAAGAACCTGTTTTATCGAGAGAGCGACGACTCTACCGGGCCGTAAAGCATTTTCCTTAAGCGGCCCAGTACTGCTTGCCTCCCGGCTCGCGGTAGATTAGCAAATTTTGGGTCGCCGCCGCCCGGCTCCCAGGGAGCTTTCCGGATCTCTACTCTATGAGGCGGATTCGGTAGCCGCGTGCCTGCAGGTCCGCGGCTAAAATGTCGCGGTGGTCGCCCTGGAACTCAAGGGAGCCGTCTTTAATTGTGCCGCCGCAGCCCAGGCGCCTTTTGAGTTCTGAGAGGAGGTGATCCTTCAGCGTGGGGTGCATGATGAGGCGTTCCACGCGGGTGACGCCGCTGCCTTTGGCCCCGCGCCGGAAGGACAGACGCACGGGCTCGGGCTGCTTGGGAGTGCCTTTCTTGCCCCAGTCCGGGTCGGTCGAGTAGACGACGCGGTCGCCCATGCCCGTCCTAACGCGCAGGCGCTGGATTCTGCGGCGGCGCTGCGGTCGCCGCGGAGGATACGGCGATGGAATTTTGGGCGAAATCCCGCAAGGCCGGGTCCGCGTCGTTTTGGGACGACCAAAGAGCGAGCGGGCGGTAGTCCGCCGGCGGCATGAGTTCCTTTAACTCAATCAAGGCGCCTCGCCGGGCCTCGGGGTCGGGGTTGGTCTTCAAGTCTTCCTCGAGCAGAGGAATCGCCCGCGGGTTGCGGGAAGCGTAAATCGCGCCCAGGAGATAGAGCTTGGTTTGGGCATCCTTCGCGTTTTGGCGTTTTTGGACGAGGGCGGCGACCTGCGCGTCATCCGAGCAAAGACCGGCCTTGATGGCCAGGTAGTGGCGCACGTCGTCCGGCTGCTTGGGGTCGAGCGCCAGGGCCAGCATGGTTGCGCGGGTCAAGCGCAGGTCCGAAAGTGAAACGTCCGCGGACAGGCCTTGGTGGGCCGCGTCCTTCCGGTTTTGCCTGTCGGAACGGGCCCAGTCTACTAGGAGCGGCAGGGCCTTGGGCCAGAAGTGCGCGGCGAGAATGCGGGCGACGTCGGGCGCGGAGAGGGCCTGCTTCTTGACGAGCTTGAACGCGGCGTCGCCTTCCCACTCGGCCAAGGCGTTGAGGGCCTCGTACTGGGTCCACCAGTCATCCTGCTGACCCGGGAAGGGGGTGTTCTCGGCCGATTTTACGGAGAATTTCTGCGCGGCCAATTTTTCGATAAGCGGAAGAGCCTTGGGGTCGCGCAGGCGCAGTTCGGCCAGGATGGCGAAGAATTGGGTCTTGGAATCGGGCTGGGCAAGGTAATCCCGGAGCATGGGCGCGAAGTCGTAGTCATCTGGCCCGAGGCGGCTGACCGACGCGACGGCTGCGGCGCGCGTCGAGTTTTGCGGGTAGCGCGCGAAGAGATCAAAGAGGTCGGACAAATCTTGAGGGGAGGAGGGCTTGGTCTGGGAAATTTCCGACAAGAGCCGGACTTGGTCCGCTCGATTGGTGCTGGAGACGAAATCGTCGTGGAGATGCCACAAGCTCTCGTCGGTTGCGGTGGTGGATTGCGCCCGCGCCTGAAACAGGGCGACGGCTAGAATCGCGGCGATGATCATGAGATACTCCTCCGTCCGAAAATAAGTTCCAAAGCCGCGCGCAACTGGCAGTTGCGAAATCCAAGGGCGTCGATGACCGTGGCGGCGGCGGGAGCCAAATCCAGGTCCCATGGGTTGCGAATGAGGCAGACGGCGGTTTTTTGGGGCGCCGCGCGGCTCGCCAAATCAAGCACGGCGCGCTGGCCGGCGAAGCGCATCGCCTCGAAGCAGAAGAAAACCACGGCCGGGGCCCGCGCGATTTTGTCCCGCAGCCGGGAGAGCTTGTTGGGCGCCGCGGAAACGACGGGCGCCTGCGCGAGCGTAAAATCAACGCGGCGAAGCAGGTTTCTGACGAAGCGGGCCGGCCCGCCGGGGCCATTTTCCAGGCAGAAGAGGTTGGTGACTTCTTTGAAGTCGGGCAGAATGATCAGCGGCGGGCCGGAAATATTTTTGAGCGGAAATCGGAGCGCGCCCATCCGCACGACGGCCGCGGCCCGGCGGGCGATGAGCAGATCCAAATCCCCGGGCCCGGACGAATGCCTCGACTTTCGGGTGGGCGTGCTCCGCGGGTGTGCCAGAATTTCAAAGCGGTCAAGGGATTCTTGCGCCGCGGCCCGGGCTTCCGGTTTATCCAGGGCTTCTTCGAGCGTCGCGGCCGTCCGGGCTTGGACGGCCGCATCATGGGAGACGATGAGAAGATCGTGCCCGGCTTTGAGCGCGTCCTGCGCCGCCCGGGGCACGCTGCGCTTGGTGGTCGCGCCGGCCATGCCCAAATCGTCCGAGACGATGACGCCGGAGTAGTTCATTTTTCGCCGCAGGATTCCCCGGATGATGGGCTCGGAAAAAGTGGCGGGCTGGGAGTCGAGAGCGGGCAGAACGATGTGGGAGCTCATGACGCAGGAGACGCCCGAGCGCATCGCCGCCTCAAAGGGTTTTAGGTGGCGGGAAATTTCCGCGCGGGAGCTCCGGATGACGGGCAGGGCATAGTGGGCGTCCTTTTGCGCCTCTCCTTTGCCCGGGAAGTGTTTGGCGCAGGCCCAGACGCCGTTGTCCTGAAGCCCGCGAACGAAAGCGGCGCCCATCCGCGCGCAGAGTTCGGCGTCGCGGCCGAAGGAACGGATGAGGATGCCGGGATTATACTTCGTTCCCAGAACGTCAAGCGCGGGCGCCAAGTTGAGCGTGATGCCGAGCTTGCGCAGCTCCTCGGCCATGCGCCGGCCTACCGCGCGGGCCAGGGCCGGGTCGCCCGCGCGCCCCAGGGCCGCGTTGCCGGGAAAGGCCGTGACGATTTTTTTGAAGCGCACGACCCAGCCGCCCTCGTGATCGATGGAGGCGATGAGCCGTCGCCCCAGGCGCTGGTTGATTTCCTCCAGGAGCGCGCGGACTTGTCCAGCGCTCTCGATATTGCGCGAGAGAAGCAGGATGCCGGCGGGATTGGTTCGGCGCAGGTGCGAGAGCATCGGCCGGCTCGCCTTCCGGCCATACACGCCCAGAATCAGCGGCAGGGGTTCAGGCACGGCGCCTTTCTTCCGCCGCGCGCTCAAACGCGCTCAAACGCTATCCTTTTTTTGCGGCGTCGATTTTTTGAATGATGTTCTGGAAATAGTCCAGCGGATAGGCCCCGAAGACGGGGACCCCGTTGATGAGGAATCCCGGCGTTCCTTGGAATCCGAGGTTCTTGAACTCCGCCGTGTTGTCGCTGATGAGCTTGGCGACCTTGGGGCTGTTGATGTCCTTGGCAAGGAGGGTCATGTCGACGCCCAGGCTCTGGGCCGTCTTCTTGCAGAAGGCCTCGCCCTGGCTATCCAACTGCGTTTGGCTCGCGAACACCTTATTGTGGTATTCCCAAGCTTTTTTGTGCGATTGGAGCGAAATGGCCTCGAAGTATTCCGCGGCGACGAGCGCGTAAGGATGGATGTTGACCAGGGGCATTACTTTGAAGACGAAGCGCATGTTCTTGCCGTATTGGCTGCGCAGCGCCTGAACGGTGGGAACCACCCGGGCGCAGTAAGGGCACTGGAAGTCGGCGTATTCGACCAAAGTGTACTTGGCGTGTTTGCTCCCCTGGACGAGATCAAGGGCGCCGATTTCGGGCTTCAGCGGATTCTTGATGGCCTCCGCGATCCGTTTTTGATCCTCTTCCGCTTGCTTCGCTTCCTGCTGCTGCTGATCCTCCTGCGCCGCGTCCTTTACGATGGAAAAGAATTTCTCCTTATTTTGGCTCAGCACGTCCAAGACGATATCGGGGTTGGCCTCCAGCACGGCCTTGATTTGCTCGGCGGTGGGGCCGGAAGTCGCGGCCGGTTCGGCGGCCCGCAGGCTTGTGGCGAAGAGCGCGGCGGCGGCCACGGCGATGACGAATTTTTTCATGGGTTTCTCCTTCATGTCTTTTTAACCGACGAAGGCGATGATACGAGCTTGAGAATATCATTTTCCAGGCTCGTCGGATCAATCGGGCCGAGGTAGCGCTTGGCGATTTTCCCGTCGGGGGCGATGAGGTAGCTGGCTGGAATCTCGTAAATGTGATAGGCGGCCGCGGTCTCGGGATCGCAAAGGAGCACGGGATAGGTGATGGGCGAGCTCGCCAGGAAGGGAAGCACCGCCTTTTTTCCGCCTTCGTCGACCGAAACGCCCAGAATGGTAAAGCCCGAGCCCCGGTAGCGCTGGTAGACCGATTCCAGCGCGGGAATCTCCGCTTGGCAGTCGGGGCACCACGTGGCCCAGAAATTCACCAGAACGGGACGGCCGCGGAACTGGGATAGGGAAACGGTCTGCCCGGCCGTGTCGGAGAGTTGGAAGCCGGGAGCCATGTCCGACATGGCTCCCGAGGCGCGTCGGCGCAGCCAAAAGGCGCCCGCGACGATCGCGGCGGCAAAAAGCAGGATAAAAATTTTCTTCTGGCTCATTGGTTCGATGCGGCCGGCAAAGCAAAACGGAACCCCGCCCCGCCTTTCCCATTATATATTAAGGAAAGAGCGGGGCGGGGCATGACTGGGGTGCTAGCACCCGCAGGGGGTTTTGGGTCCCATGGTCTTATGCCTCCTTGTTCCTGACTTGTGCTGCTCCAAAAGCGACGCGGCGGCGCGGCCGACTCGGGCGAAAATGGAGGGGTCCCGCTGGGTCCGCGCGAGCATGACCGCGCCCTCGTAAAGGGAAACGACGGACTCTGCCGCGGCTCGGGGATCGAGCGCCGAATCGAAAAAGCCCGACTTTTGCGCCGCGCCCAGTCGTTCGGCCATGCGGTTAGACCACTCCTTGAAAAACAGGCCCGCGCGCTTGCGGAACAAGTCGTTGACGTCGGCCATCTCAAGGGCAATGTTGGCCACAAAGCACCCGGCCTTGCAGCCGTTGGCGCGAAAAAGCTTGGCGGCGTTCCGGAACATTTGCTCGACCGCGGAGACGGGGTCGAGGCAGTCGCACAGGGGGGACACGCGCCGCTTCTGGTAGTCGGAAATCTTGGCGTCCAGGACGGCCAACCCCAGGTCTTCCTTGGACTTGTAGTAGTGAAAGAGGTTCGCCTTGGACATGCCGCAGGACTCGGCGATTTCGTCCATCGACGAGCGATGGTAGCCGCGCAGGTGGATGATGTGCTCGGCCTCGGCCAAAACGCGCTCTCGCGCCGCGGGGTCCGCTTTTCTGCCCATTTTATTTATCAACCGGTCGGTCAATTAATTTTACACCAGGCCCCGACTTTTGTCAAGGGCCCCGCGGCCGGAGCCTGGCCGCTAAAAATAGCGGACGAGACCCGCGGAGATTTCATGGGCCAACCCGTAGCGCTCGGCGTGGAATTGAACGGACCAATTTCGGGATAAATCCAGCGCCGCGCCCGCGCGCAGGCGGACTTGGCCGCCCGTCTCGCCCAGGACGTAGCGCCAATACGCGGCGTCCGCCCATATCCGCCAGCGATTTATCGGGCTGATGATGACGCCGCCGGAGGCGCCCGGTCCCAGCCGGCAGTCGTCGCGGAACGCGGCGCCCGCGCCGCCGTCTAGTTCGCCCAGGGCGTAGAGGACCGCGGGCAGGCCGGGAATCTTCACTGTCGCGCCGCTGCCGATGGTCGCGCCGAAATATTGGGACGCCCAAGGCGCCTTGCCCAACTCTTCGGCTTGGCGCAGCCCGGCCGCTATTTCCCAGGACGGTTTTTTGATCCAGGGATCCAGGGGCGCCAAAGAGAGGATGTGAATGAGATCGAGGGAATTGATGTAAGTCCGGTCGGCCCGATTTTCATGGCGGACATCCAGGCCTAACATCTCAAGCGCGCTCCAAGGCGTGTAACCTCGCGGCGGATCCAGCGGAGAGTGCAGCGCCGGCCGCACCGAGAAATCCTCGAAGCCGCGCCCATCCAAGGAGCCGTAGCCGAGGCTCAAGCGTCCGCTCAAGTGCCCGCTCTCCGGCGGCGCCGGCGGCGGGACAAGATTCTCGGGCAAGACGACGCCGGTCTTGGCCAGGGCGTCATAGGTCTTTAGCTGGCGATTTAAAAGCTCGGGGGCGGCGTTCTTGCGGTAATCGATGAGGTACTCCAGATATTCGCTCGACGCGGAAAGCGTCCGGGCCTCTTGTGCTGCGGGCAAGGCGGCAAGCCGCTTCCAGCCGTTGCCGCGCTGGGCCAAGTCTCCCGCTATGGCGGTTTCCATCGGAGTTAAACGGCTTCTGTCAAAAAGCATTCGGCTTAGATGGGAGGGCCGGTAGGTTCTTTCGGCCACGAGCCCCGGACGTGATTCGAGGGTGCGGACCGTGTCCGGCGGGATGACGTAGAGCGGCCATCCGCGCGTCAAATTCAGGCCGGGATCGGCGGCGTCCAGAAGGGGCAGAAGCTCGTAGGAGCAGTTGCGATTGAAGAAGTAATAGGGAAAAGAAGCGGAGCGCATCTCCCAAATGTGGTCCATCAGCCGGCCGAGCGCGGCCGAGGAAAGGTTCAAGCGGTATTCCCACAGGTCGCGGCTTTCCAGGTTGGAGTATTCCTGCACCTTGAGGTAGTACGGCATCGCGGAATAGCGCCCAGGAAAGACGCCGGCCAACCCGTCTACGGCGAACAATATGCCGTTGGCTGTGTCCGCGCGCGCCGCGTAGTTGACGGCGTAATCGAGCAGGCGCTCGTCCACCGGGCGCCCGGAATGGTGGACCAGCAGGAACGTGTGCCCGTACATGGAGGAGGGATTGTCCAGATAGGCCGAGGCAAAGACCACTGAAACCGATTGGGCCGAAAGCTTTTGTTTCCAGCGATCCAAAAGCGGACAGGCGCGCGGCGCGAGCTTCGCCGGATCGAAATGAAGTTCGGAGTCGAGCCAAGCGTAGCGCGCTGGAAAGCGGCATTGCGCCTGATCGTCGGGATTTTTGGTCTCCTCGAAAAAAGCGGCCAAGTCCGCGTTCATCTCCGCGGTGGAATTTATCCATCCTTTGGAGGCAAGAAAAAACGGCCCGGGGCTGACCTGGCTGTGAAAGCCGGTCAGGGTCCAGCCGTAATGAAGGAGATTAAGCCACTCGCGGCTGCGAGCGAGACGAAGTTCTTTGGCCCGCGCCTGAAGAACGGCGGGGTAACCCTGGGCCGCGCGCGCCCGCGTGGCGCTTATCGCGGGAAGGGCGGCCGCCAGAAGCGCCAGGGCAAAAAGGCGCGGGCGCAAGCGTGAAGCCTGCGCCCGCGCGCGATGCGCCTCCGCGTTTTTTATATCAGCGTGCAGGACCGGGAGAGGGACGCGTCCTTCTTGAGGTCAAGCTTCAGGACGCCCAGCACGGCGTCAGGCGTCGCGTTCTTGCTCGGGAAGATTTGCCCGTAGTTTTTCTGGGCCATCTTGCCGAAAGAAGGCGCCGCGCTCGGGGAGCAGCCGAGCAAATCGGCCAGGGAGCTCAGGTACTCGCCTTGGCCTTGGGCCATCTCGCGGGAGAGGTCGCGATAATTGGCGGTCACGAAATTCTTCTGCGCCCGCTCGACATCGGCGCGGGTAGACTGACTCAGATTTCCGGCGGCCGTGCAGCCCAGGGTCCCGGTCGTGATGCCGAAGGTCTGGTTGCCGAACGTGCCATTGGTGGTGGCGGCCAGAATTTGCCCTCCCATCTCGTTTTGCTTGAAGATGAGGCTTCCCACGCCGCAACCCGCGTCATTTTGGGTCCCGGCGAAGGCGACAGAGGCAAAAAGCATCGCGCCAGCGGCCAGCGTCGCTATTTTTCTCATGCGTTTCTCCTTTGGTTTTTGTTTTTGCGGAACGGCGTTAGTATAGCCATAATGCTCGTTTTGCGCAAGGCAAAATCGGTTATTTTTTAGCGCGCAAAAAGGCGGCGAGATAGCGCGCCAGGACGTCGGCTTCGAGGTTCACGCGCCGGCCCGCGCGCAGGCCGGCGAGGTTGGTGTTCGTGAGCGTGTGCGGGATAATCGCCGTCTCGAAGAATTTCGGCGCGGCCTTGGAGACGGTCAGGCTGATGCCGTCGACGGCGACGGAGCCTTTTTCGGCAATGAGGCCCGAGAGGGCCTTGGGAGTTTCCACGCGCAGGAGCGCGAAGCCGCCCGGGAGCTTGTCCAGCGCCAGCACTTTGGCGGCGGCGTCCACGTGGCCCGTGACGAAATGTCCGCCCAGGGAATCTCCGGCCTTAAGCGCCGGTTCGAGGTTGACCGGACTGCCGGGCCGCAGTTCGCCCAGGGCCGTGCGCCGCCAAGTTTCTTGGCTCACGTCGAACTCCAGGATTTTTCCGCGCGAACGGATCACGGTCAGGCACGCGCCGTTGACCGAGACGCTTTCGCCCGGCGCGCGCCGCCCGAGCGAGG